>JACCDI010092442.1_pt1 | contig 10430 bp, 9 predicted proteins | sample 7442791 | NCBI WGS metagenome assembly JACCDI01 (sample SAMN15323434, study PRJNA562643) | freshwater metagenome | isolation source: river surface water | place: USA:Blue River Watershed | collected 2017-08-15
CTTTATGGAGGGAAGTTTTATTAGACAAAAACAATATTAAATGTGGGGATGCCTGCTAGATATTGTCCAGTTACCATTCAACCTCACGTTCAACAACATTGTTAATACTAATATTGTTCCAGAACAAACCCTTTTGGATTCCATCAAAGATGGTGAGCTCCTTGCTCCAGACAACCATGTGCTGTACACATCTCTTTTGCCTTGTCAATGATTGGGGTCATTGTCACAACATATGTGGACAAACATAGTCCACAAGGTACCATCAAAGATATTTCATCTCTTAATGAGATCAATGAATCCATCTCAATGACATCATTGGTTTTGCCCAGGCATCTTAGGAAGCTCATTAGGTATGGTATGATTAAGATTGCACAATTGCTCAATGTAATAAAAACATCACCTCACACCAGGCTAAGCTCATCTTTCCAAAGGTTCAAACTTGTGCTAGTTATAGTGTCTTAGTCAAACAATTTATCAACAAGAACAAAGGCAAAAATAGAACAAATGATTCTTTGAAACCATTCAACTGAAGAGTGAGAAATTATTAGAAGAATCATTTAGGGGTGTAGATTTGAAGTCTTTGATTCAAGTTTAAAATCTTGCATATTTCTTCAGGATCCCCTTTCTTTGAAAGATTATTCAAGTTTTTAGAAATGCACTGGGATTTTGAACTGCATGCATGGGATCTATGGTTAACAAGAGATCTGTGAGATGAAAACTTGTTATTATAACAATCACAATGATGCATGACTGTGTAATGATATTTCTGTGTTTACCCATGCCAATGTTATATTACGCAATCAGTGTACCATTTTTATCTTCCTACTATGACATTGTAGTTATCATCATTTACTGCTTAGCACTTTGTTGATGCAAAAACATGAATTTCAAGTAACAGTATTGAAAGTATTGTGACAAATGGAACAAACATTATGACATTAACTTTTCATTCATTGAGCATTAATTGTAAAGGAAATGTTAAATTAATGGAAAAGGAAGAAAGTATGAATAAATGAAACTAATAGGCTAACATTCTCAATAGGAATCAACAAAGTTTAAAGTGAATATTAAAAATGTTTTAAAAAATCCATTGATGATGCATAGGGCAACAACACCTGGTTTGTTTGATATGCATTCATGTGTAGTAAATTAGCAAAGTATTTTCATTGTGGTTATTATTAACTTGTGAGTACTGTACTAAGTATTTTTCACTGAATAAACTTAAAATTTGAGATGATACATCAAGAACAAAATTACAATATCAAAGATTTACTCTTATAATGTTGCAAATCATCATACTAGAACAATAACAACAACAGAAAGAAGTAGTACTGTAAAACCTGTGATTATTTTGATGTGTTCTGGTTTGATTTTATCTTATTTTCTACATGTAAATTTCTCTATTTGACAAAATTGAAAAGTATGCATATTTGTTCTAATTTAAATGTCATATGATATATTGATCCCTTTCATTTTTAAATTTTGTTTATTACATTGAGAATTTCAAATTATTCTTACTTTCAGAATGACTTCAATATTACCTCTAACAATGTCCAAACCTGGAATGGATAATACATCCTTTTTGATAACACCATTGCATAATCTTCAATTATCATTGTATATATAATTCTAAAAATCACTATCATATGAAATCTAAATATTTTACATATGACTGTACCAAAAATATTAAATTCAGCATCATCATACAAACCATCAAAATATTGTATTGGTAGTGTGACATGATACAAGTCAATACTCCTTAGTCTGTAGCTTTAGCTTAGGTGACATCAAATATGCTAGTAATGTATGATATAAACTGTTGCTGATTATTATTGTATTGATTATTTTCTGGATACACTTTTACCCACAATTTTTGCTAAACCCACATGATGCCCAATCACTTATGTATAAGAACAATTATCAATTGATGTACTCATTCAGATTTGTGTGTGTATTGGAAATGTTGCTGTTGCAATTGGATACAAGCAATCACAAATTTGAATATTTTTATGAGATATTCTGTTTTGTCACTTTGGTCATAATGATCTGTGCATTTGGTATCTTTCCTTCAATGTGCAGTAGATATCAAATTTTGTAAATTATTTTTGCACCTGTCAAGATGATGGTGACAAGATATGTGTGTTTGTCTCCCAATATTATGGAGAAGAATAATAGTAAAATCACATCATTATTGCATCTCTGAAGAGCAGCACTATTTAATGTGTAATTTTTGGATTGTAAATATTTGTTTATTTGAATTTTAGTTATCTAATAAATGATACATTTAACTACATTGAAACTATCTGGAAATCATTTTTGATGGTGGTTGCATTGTTTTAATTTATTTCATTTTTCATCTTGCTCATTGACTATGATAGGTAGAGAAAACACACCTCAACTTTTTTAACAATCTATTAGAAAGGTAGATATCTTTGTAAATTGAAAATTTGTAGTTTTATGTATGAAAAATATTCACCAAAGAAGTTGAAATCAATCTGGAGATTCATAGGATATATCAACTTTATCATGAGCCCTATTGTACAGTGTGTAGAGCCACTCAAGTCACTTACCAAACTCATGCATAAGGACATACTGTGAACATGAGAACCCATTGAAGATGCAGTCTGTATCAGGATTTAGCTATTATTGGCAGAAGTAGTTGTCCTTTCATACCTAGACTCCAACAAAATCTCATGATTTACAATGTAAGCGATTTTGCAATTGACAGTTTGATCATTCAAGAGGAGGGATCTATCATGTAGTTTCCAAGAAAATCACACCTACCAGCAAAATATGCAATGGCAGATAAAGAACATCTGCTAATCAATGAAATGCTCAGGCACCATTTTAAATCATTTATGGACGCAAATTTTGATCATTACACAGACCTGATTCACACTGACACAAATCATGTCAACTGACATGTTTCATGTCATAGATCATCCAATGACCAAATTTCAAATTTATAAGGAGCATTATTCCACTATGATGAAAGTGAAAATGCAGGTGCAGATGACCCATCAAAGTTGCCTATCAACAAGTCTCAGAAACCAGAAGCAAGAAATAAAATTCACATCTTGGAAGCTACACACGGCTTTAAAATTACAATGAGTTTTTCCCATGGGACCAATAAATAATTGCTCATGAATGAATAACTGACAAATAACTGCAATGCATCAAGGAGAAACATCTGTTCAATCTAAATTAGGCATGCTCAAAACAGTTAGCCGAAAAATATGTACATTCAACAACCTCATTTGGATCCTACAATGTCTATACAACAAAGTCCTTGAATAATAACATGAAAATCTCCAAAATTCAGGTAAAACCTGGATGATGAACAATATTGACGTACACTTTGGATCCATGGGAATCAGGAAGGCTCAAAAAATTAGTAAATACCCACAAAGCATGTCAATACCACAAAATTATGAGCAAAAGATATAATGACCACAGTCCACTCTCTCCAGCTCTCTGAGAAAAAACCATTGGATATTGCACATGAGAATTGACCAGACCCTTAACCATCAAAATTGAGAATGACTTCACTGGAGAGACTTCAGAGACAAGGTCAGTTTACTCACCATCATGGACACATGTACAGTGTGAGTAGTTTTCAGATTAACACCAAGCAAAATAGCAAAGTTCCACCAGCAATGATTTATGTTGGTAACCACACCCTCATGGTGTTATCTGTGAAAATGGAAAAGAATTTTTGGAAGCAAATTCAACAAGATTCTCATCAGCTAAAAATATCAAACCATGTCCCTCTCTGGTTAAGAAACCACAAACAAACTCCATCATCAAACAAATTCACAGACTTTTAGATGACTAGTTGCAACACACCACCTTTGGGGGAGATGATTGGGCATACAGCCTCAATGTCATCATCAAAGCCTATGCTTTACCATCAGTGTGGATGTCCTGTCAACTACTCCATATTCCTCAGCACATCTTGTGCTTGACAGCAACATGCTCTTCTAACTTCAGTGATTGTTGAGTGGGAGAAACTTAAATGACTAGATAGGGCTAATGCAATACAAAATGTGGTGAAGGAGAACAAAAAAGACTCACCCACACTGGTGACAACATCTTTGTTATCAGGCCCACCAGTGAATGCTGCAAACAGGATAAGGTATCCTCAACAATGGAAGGATCCTACATTAATACAAGAGTCTATCAAAATGGGACCATTTGCGTCATCTGCAAAATTTTTGAAGAAATCATCCACATCCAACAGATTTGTCCCTGAAACAGGTGCAATTGAATTCTTTGTTCTCAACTTACCCACTTCTAGAAGATTTTCCTCAATTCTTCATAAAATCATGGGGGAATGTCACAGGCAGATTTTAAACCATGTTTTCAAATTATATCACAATTTCACCAAATTGTTGACTGTCAAACACAAATTCAATAATACTCCAATTTGCCCAACTCTGAAGGTTAGGACACAACACCCACACAATAAAATTCTCTCTATTCTGTCTTGCTGCACAGATTTCCACCAAATAACAGTGAAAGCATTGTTCATGAAATTTAATATGATGCATCTGTGCCCTATCCCCTCATTTTCATTTGCTTGCACATAATATTTTGTTAAATTTGTTTCTAAAATTATGGCACTGGTGTCGTTTCTATGAACATAATTTTCATTAGTCTCCATTTGTGTCTATTTGTCTCATCCATTACTTTACAGTTTCCATTGTTGTTGCAGTTACCTTGGGAGCAAAAATTTTCACATCAACTGCTTGCCAATGCCTTCACCAGTCTTTACCTCTATTGTAAATCACCAACAAGATTTATCTTGTTTCTCTGAATTCAAATATTGAAAAAATGCCAAATTGGCTCAATATTGTCCTACACTGATGTCTAATTGACAGTATCCCAAACTGCTGCTGGTCCTTAATTTCATTGTACCTCAAAGATAATCCTCTTATATTCCACCAATTCTTGTCTTTGCATGAATGCTACTTATGCCTTTTCTGTTGATTTCATACCACACCTTCATTTGTATGAACTTCCATTTTCACTGAACATAGTCAAATATAAACAATTTGAATGAAGTCTGGTTTTCACAAGCATCCATCAAAAGACAAAAAGATGAGTTTTGTGTGAATGGTATAAATGACTCTTTCAGTTAATTTTCTTTCAATTCATATATTTGTGCTGTTGTTAGTATTGATTGCTATCAAATACACTTTTAAGCAAAGATATTGTAAGGGAATGGAGGGAGAGACTTAATCCTTATCAATATGGAAGAAAATTGAAAAGAATCCAGGATGTGAAAAGGAAATCTACTCTGTATGATCATGTATTAGAGATGAAATTAAGTCCTCATGAAAAAATGCCAATATGACAGATATTGAGACCTAATTCCTGAACAGCACTAGTTCAAGCAAGAAAGAGAGTAAGTTGCCTGTTACTAACAGAAACAAACCCGTGATAAGACAACTTGAGATATTACGTATTAAATAACCACAAAAGAGTCTCTACAAACTAGACACAAAACCAGACAGAGTAGCAGTCAGAACCACAAAAGGATGCCTCTTTATTGCAGGTACTCACCTAGAGAATGAGTAACAAACCCTCTTCATGGTAGAGGATCTTACACTTTCAAGAGAGATTGTATAAAATATTTATTCCAAGGTCTAATCTATTAGAAGTATGTTCATTAGTCATCTCATACTTTATATTTCATCAAAAATAATCTGTTTGATTTCAATGGCTTGGTTTGCCAAACATGGCATATACCAGTATAGAGGGCATAAATGTCCATGTGTATTTTATGCAAAGAACAAATAATATAAAAATGTAATCATTGGTGATTAACAAAGTACAATGTATCCAACACAAATCAAAACAAGTATTTGAAAGTAATCTTGATGTTGATGACAGTTACTCTGGTCAGCTTCCAACCGGCATTGACATATGGAAGGATGGAGACAAAGAGAAGGATAGCTGCAGGTGTTTATCAGTATTCAAACCATCAACAGTGTCCATCCAGAAATTTAATATCCAGATTGATAATACAACAAACAAGGTTACAAATGCACAAACCCTTTATTCATTTTTAAGAAAATAAAATCATCTATCATTTGGGGGTAGATCTCAATAATGAACATGAGGTTGAAAAATATCTCAATACATAGGATGACTCCAAAAATTTTCCTTCATCATTTTTTATTAGTAATTGTTTACTTTTGGTTGTGAGAGTTGATTTTAATCATCTTCACATTGAAATCAATTACCAAATCATAATTAAGTCATGCAAAGCAACTGATTTCATCCAGTCTAGTCAACTGTGCTCCTTCAGGAAGAATGATAATTTTAGGATTGTATTTCTGTACTAAGGTGCCTCAATGGAAACTTGCTATTATACTAGCATTATTTCCATTGCATTGCAATTTGGTTATTCATCTATTTCAATGGGTAGGAAATGTTGATGAGTCTGGAACACCAGATTTCTATTTAGTAGTACCAGTCCTGGAACAACATTAGGTCAGAGTTTGAATTGTGGTGTTGGTTCATCAATGCTACACAGATGTATTTTATCAACCAACATTGTGGTGTTACCCTTAACAATGTAGAAATTAGTCCATTTTCATGAAACATCACAGATGGTGGTGTACGGTGCTTGGTTGAAGGCTTGATTAACAAGATCATTTGATTCTTCATTAGACTGTATATGTGTTAGGATCTCACTCTCCTTTCCAGTGAATTGATCCTCCTGCTTTGTTTGTATCAGACAACTCTAAGAAGAGAATTAGGAGTGGATGAAAATATCATCAGTCATCAAGTATCTTCAAAAGTGCAAACAATAGGAATATGCCATCAAAGTTGATGCAACACAATGAACACAAGGGTTCTTTGTTCATGGTGAAAAAGAATGATGGAAGTCAACTCCAAAAAGCAAATGTAACATGCACTACATCAACTCTCAATAATTGTTTTTGTATTCTGTCTTGAATCAAGACTCTACATCACATCTTCAAGAATATCTACATTATTGCCTCAAGAGAGAGAGAAAGAAATTATATCAACTTTTGATTTGTGGCATTCCAATCACCTATTGATCGTTTTTATGAAATGGCATGTCGACAATCATCCTGTGGATATAAAAAATTGATACTTCAATCAATGGACTTCATCAATGCAACTAATTGTAATCCACAATTTCAACAGTTCATGTATATATTTGCTGCTGCATAGTCACCCAATAATTTCAAGACAAAGACAAAATATTTGATTCCAAATAGAATCATAGATACTCATCATGCATTTGTTCCTTCATGATCTTATCCATCACAAGTCCCTTTATCCTATGGACTCTACAGTTCAAAATTCCATGAGATCTGTATAGAAATGGGAAACTTGGAACTTATTCAACTAGATCTTGTCATTTGAGCAAGTGTTTGTCATCTTTCATATACCTTCATTCCAAAAATTCCTATTCTAAACCTAGTCCATCCCAAGTACCTCATTGTTATGGATACTGGTATCACATATGTCACATTGTGCATCCTTACTGGCCATTAATTATTTGCTTGTTCAATTGACTTAGCAGATATAATCACAATTTGGTTCTTTTAATTGAATGTGATTCATCCAAGTGAAATGAATTCTCACACAGAAGTCTACCTCTACCGACTCATCACTGGGACAATCAATTTTGATTTCACAAACCTTGTTGAAAAGAGAAATGCAGTTCCTGAATTAAAACAAAACATCATTGGTGGGATCAAACTTGACTTCAAATGAACACAGAACAACGAGAAGACAAGAAAGCCATAAATGTGAGAAATCCACATCACATTGGGGTGTTGGTACACAACAACTCACTGTTATCAGATTGTGTCTGAAGAGGGTACACTGGAAGTAGAAGTTGTACAATATTTTTACATGCCTGGACTAGGTTTATGTTATTGTATCAGGAGTTATTGGGTCCATTGCTTTCATTTCTAAATGTTTGTTATTTTTCATGAGAAGGTGTATGTTGGATTGTTTCTGGGAATAAACGCTTTTACATGGGGTTTTAAGCATTATTAGCTAGTCTAGAGTACTTTATCTGTTGTCCATGAAAGTTTGTGATTTCAATTGACATCTTTGCATTGACCTGATTGAACAGTTCTGGGCTGGTCAATAAGTTCTTTGAATTTTCCCTTGGTATAAATGAATGTGATAGACAAAGTTGTGTCCACTAGAAATATTGGAAAGAATGAAGAAATCAATATGGTACTTGTCTGGCTTGTTATTATTGTACCGCCTGACAGGTTTGTAACTTGATTTGCTGGGAAGCATGCCTTTGTTAAAAGAAATTCATTACCAGCAACAAATATATATCTTGTTGCCTCATTCAAAAGATGTATTGCCTTCCAAAGTTTGTGTAATTTATCACTTTGAACTTGCTCCAGTCTCTGGATGGAATATAGATCTGATCTGAACAAATCAACAATATTTCATGTATTTCTCCAACCAATATTGGTAATAATTAACATCTTTTGACCATGTTGGTGACAGAGACACACAATTTGGATGGTACCACAGTCAACGATGACCTTCTATATCAGATGATAGGAAGGTATTTATCAAAATTTTACTCAGAAAGCAATATATCTTTGTCAAAGAGATGTTGGTCTATGGATATCCACAGAATGCACTATCCTTTGCCAAGTCATGGTCTACATACTTATTGTATTGCAATGTGACTGATGCCGGTAACTCCTTATTTAATCCACCTGCAACTTCACAAGCATCTAAAGGATCATTGAATCTATCAACAACATTTTCTCTAAGGCATGGTTCATGGTCCAGGGGCATTGTACTGGTGTGGTATTTGGATTGATGGAGGCTATTTGGAATATTAAAATTTGAAGTCTTTGGGGATGTTCAATTTATTGTTAACATCTGTTTCCCATGAACTATGGACTATTACATTTATCTGCAATGTTATTATCAGTTGTATCACCAAGCTTTTCATGTTGTTTATTGTTTGTCAAATCTTCCTCCTCAACACCATTATCATCTTGGAACAATTCTTCTTCATTTGATTAAGAATTGGCTTGAGAGAACTGTGATCATTTGGAGATATGAGAGGCATCTTGTGAAGAGATGGCAATGGTTGGTGAGATTTTTTGCTCCAGATGTTCATGATTGTGCTATGAGTGCTGTTTGATGGTCTTATCTCACCTTTTTCTGGGTATTATCAGCAAGTTAGTCTCAATCATTGTAGTTACCCATTTTTCTTGAAGGAATGGACATTATGCTGTGGTTCTACATCTTTGTAGTATTGGTCAAAACACTCTCATGTCTCCATTGGGGACTTGACAGCAACTTCATCCCATATCAAATTTCTGAGAAAAGAAGTGAGGTAGGGTAATATCAAGACTACTTGCATATCAATGGATGAGATATTTCTCTGCATTATGGTTAGGTATACAAATCACAAGCCATTCTCAAGAAAAGTTGTATCATCTATACCACAAAATGTTTTGTTGTCATTAAGAAAGAATTCTCTATCAGCCTATACTCCATGGTCAGACATTTTGGTCAGGGATTGCCGCACTTCTTTTCTGTTTTCTCATTGAGTTGAAGGCTGTTATTTTCTTTGTCTTGATATTCATGCTTTGAGCTGATTCCATTTTGGTTTTGTTGGGTAGGTAGGGTGTTTTGTTGTTGCTGTATATGTTAGTTTGGAAACATGGCGGTGTGTAAATACCCAACAGTCATCATCTTGCACAAATGCCTTTGAATGAGGTGACTTTGATTTTCCACTTGAGGAAACATTTCCCCAGACTGTATTAAAAGCTTACAAATGGAGGAGCTTTATTATGTGGTTGCCTTTCTAATGTTGGTGGGAGTTTTGCATCAGATTTGATATTAGATACCATTATATCATGTTATTATTCAAAAAAGGGTATCACTACTATTTCTGAATCATGACTATTGCCAATTACAAAGGAGACAAATGGAATAATCTGTTCAGTATTTCAGGTTGGATATATTTGGAGAAGTTTGGAGAAGTCATGTCTGGAAATGTCTTCAAATTTGCAATAAGTTCAGACAGGTTTACATTTCTGTCTCAAAGTCTTAAGTATCATGACTGCTTTATTCTAGATCTAGTTAACATGATTACATTTTCCAGATGATGTGTGTTCTGGTGATTGACACCAACCTGTGTGTATGGACAATGATTTGTAAACAAGCCAACTCTATTCTTTCAGAACAAAAAATGACTCCAATATTATTGTTATTATTACACTCCATTACAATGTCTTTCTGGAAAAATGTCATTATATTTCATCAGGTGCCATGGAATAAAAGCACTGTATCATTTTAAAAACTGAGATGGATCAAGCCCACTTTTTGTTTATTGAAATCTGGGGAAATCCTTCAAGATAGGAGTAAATTTATACCTACTCAATTCAAGCTTA
>JACCDI010474095.1_pt1 | contig 10429 bp, 9 predicted proteins | sample 7442791 | NCBI WGS metagenome assembly JACCDI01 (sample SAMN15323434, study PRJNA562643) | freshwater metagenome | isolation source: river surface water | place: USA:Blue River Watershed | collected 2017-08-15
CGGGTAGAGATCTGCTAAAGCTGCGCACCACTGTGATTGCTCTGCTGAATATCCCACTTGAACAATGCGATCAATTCCTGCACGAGCTGCATCTTCGATGACGGTACGAACCTCAGGTGAATCAAAGTTTGTATTGGCAACGATCTCAATATGTGCGTGTGCATCAACGCAGGGAACTGGCAGAGGCTCTGGTGCTGGCGCTAATTGACGGTCGATATCTCGATTGTGGCGATCGGCCATTGGGATATTTACTCTTTAATCTCAAGACGGGGAAAGAGAACCGGAGTCTTTGTCACTGTCGCACCTTGTGGCAACTGACCCCATTGTGCGACCTGACTGACTTTTTGATCGCCGATTGCACCAAGTGAATTTTGTGCACCAAGTGATTGCCACAAAATCTCTGTTGTTGCTGGCATTACTGGATGGAGCAACACGGCAAGTGCGCGCAGGGACTCTGCAGTGTTATAGAGAACCTGTTCGAGTTCGCCTTGATTAGCTGGATCTTTAGCAAGGATCCATGGCTCTTTCTCTGTGACATAGCCATTGACCTTCTTGCAGAAATCCATCGCTGCAACAATTCCACCTTGGAAATCAAGTGCGACCATCGCCTTATCGGCAGTTTCAACAGTTGCCTCAAGCGCCTTTGCTAGCGTCTCATCGCGATGAGGTGCTGGGATTAGCCCACCACAATACTTTTCGATCATTGCTGCAAGGCGTGATGCCAAGTTACCAAAGTCATTTGCAAGCTCTGATGTATATCTGGCGCTCATATCTTCCCAAGAGAAAGATCCATCGCTACCAAATGGAATTGCGCGCAAGAAGTAATATCTAAAAGCGTCAACACCAAAGTGATCGGTGATATCAGAGGGTGCAATACCGGTCAGCTTTGACTTACTCATCTTCTCGCCGCCAACCAAAAGCCAACCATGTGCAAATACCTTGCGCGGAACTTCAAGACCGGCTGCCATCAACATTGCTGGCCAGATCACTGCATGGAATCGCAGAATATCTTTTCCAACAAGGTGAACATCTGCAGGCCATGTTTGAGCAAACTTCTTGCCACCAACAGATGCTGGATCATCTGTAAGCCCTACCGCTGTTGCATAGTTGAGCAGCGCATCGAACCAGACGTAGACAACTTGATCGGTATCCCATGGAACAGGAATGCCCCAATCAAATGTGGAACGACTAATTGAAAGATCTGAGACTCCGCCTTCGAGGAATGAAATTACTTCGTTGCGCGCACTCTCTGGTTGGCAGGCTTCTGGATTATTCTTGTAATGATCAAGTAGGGGCTGGGCAAAGGCGGAAAGTTTAAAGAACCAGTTATTTTCATTAACAATCTCAACTGGCTTGCTATGGATGGGGCAGAGTTTCTCTCCATCTGCATCGATGAGATCGCCAGGTAATTTAAATTCTTCACAGCCGACGCAATATGGCCCTTCATACTTTCCAGCATAGATGTGGCCAGAATCTTTCAGTGATTGCAAGAATTTCTGTACGCGCTCTGTGTGGCGAGGCTCGGTGGTGCGGATGAAATCATCATTTGCAATATTGAGTGCAGTCCAATTTGGCTTCCATGCATCTGCGACAAGGCGATCAACCCACTCTTGCGGAGGAACGTTATTCTGCTCGGCAGTACGCATTACCTTCTGGCCGTGTTCATCAGTTCCGGTAAGGAACCAGACTGACTCTCCGCGCTGGCGATGCCAACGAGTAAGGACATCTCCTGCCACGGTTGTATATGCATGCCCGATATGAGGGGCATCATTGACATAGTAGATAGGCGTGGTCAGATAGAAGGATTTCACGGTCGCCATCTTATTACGACTTACTGGCATCAACGACAGCTGCGTAGACGACCTTCTTCGGCAGCTCGAACTCTTTAGCCACAGTTGCTATCGCTTCTTTGCGATCCATCCCTGCTGACTCAAATTCACGAACGCGAGCGACCATCTCATCTGCTGTCTTTACTGCAGATCCTGCTGGAACTCCGGCGATCACCATCGTGATTTCACCAAGAATCTCCTTGGATGTAGACCATGCAAGAAGTTCATCTAATGAGCCTCGAACAGTCTCCTCATAAGTCTTTGTCATCTCACGACAGATTGCTGCCTGTCGATCTCCACCAAAGGTTGCAACAGCATCGGTCAGGCACTCAGTAATGCGATGAGGTGCCTCAAAGAAAATCATTGTTCGCTCTTCAAAGCGAAGTGATTCCAGGTGTGATTGTCGGGCACCCGCACTACGTGAGAGAAAACCTTCAAAGGTAAATCGATCTGTTGCAAGACCTGAGAGAGCAAGAGCCATCGTTGGAGCACTTGGTCCAGGGATGACAACAACTGGAATGTTGAGTGCGATCGCATCACGTGTCAGTCTGAATCCTGGATCACTAATTGTCGGCATTCCTGCATCAGAGACTACGAGCACACGCTTTCCTGCTTGCAAGAAGCTAAGAACTTCTTCGGTGCGTGCACTTTCATTTCCATCGAAGAAGGAGATGATCTTGGCGGTAAAGGTGACACCTAAATCTGAGGCTAAGCGATGGAATCTACGCGAGTCTTCTGCAGCGATTATCTCCGCACCTTCAATGGCAGCTTTCAAGCGCGGGCTTGCATCCCCCGGATTTCCAAGGGGAGTTGCTGCAAGAGTTAAAGTCACATCACATATTCTCTCAGGAATTACTGCACTTTACTTACAGTTACGCCTACCCTTGCACTCATGACCCTTCCACTGAGAAACCCACTGACTTACGTGGGAATCTATGTGATCGCAGCCTTCGCATTCCTGCTGCGCATCATTAACTTAGCTTTACCAAAAGGGCTGATCTTTGATGAGGTCTATTACGTAGATGCCGCTCGAGATTACTTGGCGTATGGCGTAGAGGTAGATGGTGCTAAACCTGAATTCATCGTCCATCCACCTGTAGGAAAGTGGCTCATTGCAGCCGGTATCAAGGTATTTGGTGATGACGAATTCGGTTGGCGAATCTCGACTGCAGTAGCTGGAACTATCGCAATCATTCTGATTGGATTGATTGCACAACGCCTCTTTAGATCACAATTCTTAACGATCTTTGCAACTTTCCTTGCAGCCGTCGATGGTTTAGCGCTAGTGCATTCACGCACCTCACTTTTGGATAACTTTCTTACCGTTCTGATTTTGGCAGCAACATATTTCTTTATTCGTAAGAATTACATTGCAACAGCCATTTTCTTAGGTTTAGCACTTGGCACCAAATGGAGTGCCATCTACTTCCTTGTAATCTTTGGCGCAGTCGCACTTTATCGCGCATTTACTCACCACACAGGTCGCGATCTAGTTAAACCAACTCTTGCGCGTATTGCGACCTTCGGACTTATTCCGCTTTCAATCTATGTGACATCGTGGGCGGGATGGTTTATTTCAGATCGCGGATGGGCAAAAGATTATTCAACAAATCCGATCGCATCGTTTATCCATTATCACCAGCAGATGCTTAGCTTCCACACAGGCTTAAGTGAGAAGCACACATATGCTGCCAATCCGTGGACTTGGTTGATTCAATCAAGACCAACATCTTTCTTCTACCAATCTCCGAAGACATGTGGGGCATCTTCTTGTTCACAAGAAGTGCTTGCAATGGGAACACCTTTCTTGTGGTGGGCCGGTGCAATTGCAGTCTTTGTCGTGGTCGGTTTCTGGATTAAATCAATTGTGAAGCGACGTATGGAGCCTGCCTCAAATATCATCGTGATCGGTATGGCAGCTGGTTATCTTCCATGGTTTGCATTCCAAGAACGAACAGTCTTCTCCTTTTACTCAATCATCTTCCAACCATTTGTAATCTTGGCAATTGCGTACTGTGCACGTTGGTTTATCTCGCAGAATCTGCGATGGGGTCAGATTGCCAGCGCCGCCTTTGCGTTGCTGGTCTTCTTTAACTTTCTCTACTTCCTCCCGGTCTTTGTGGGAGATGTCATCACCTATGACGCCTGGTATGGGCGTATGTGGTTACCGAGCTGGATTTAAGTAGCGTTACTGGTTTGAGGCGCGATTGTCGCGAAGACGAGTAATGGCTTCCTCTGCAAGCTGCTGATCAAAGATCTCATCACGTGATGGGGCAGCTGCAGCGAGCGCTTGACGCTCAAGAAGCTCCTGCTCTTCGCTCCATTTACCTGGTTCAGTCAGATCGATGACGCGACGTGATGGAACCGCCTTTGCAGCATGTACATATGTTGGAACCGGAACGCTCTGTGGATCCCATTCACTCGCCGCTTTCTGACTTCCCTTAGGCAAAATTGTGACGCCTGTTGTCTCGCGCTCTGCAAGTGGAATCCAATGCTCAGTAGTTGTTCGTGGTGCAACGACCTCTGCAAGATTTGTCGACGATATTCCTGCATTGGTGCGATGGAGTTCGTCGCGACGACGCTTTGCAATCTTTTCAGTATTGGTCTCGTGGCGAACATGTGCAAGATAGAAGATAAATCCTGCAACAGGTAACAAGATGAGTGTGTATGTAACTGCTTGCATTACGGCACCTACCAATGTCAGTACGAATGATGTAACGATGAGTGAGAAGAAAAGTCTTCTGCGCGTCAATGTAAGTTGATGTGCGCGCATGCGATCGACTTCTGAGAGTGGACTTACATTTCCAGCAACTACTTCGAGTGCGCTGCGATAACGCTGTGCGCTCTTGCCGGTAAATTCATTACGGCTATGAATCCAGCGTGGCAGAAAATAGGCAACCCACATGCCAATAATCGCTAGATAGATGATTCCAGAAGCCATGATGAGCCAAGATTAAGGGGTGAGCCCTTCACATCCGTGGATTTGCCCCTTGCTGACCAGCACTTTTTTATTCGACCGTTGGGTTCTCTTTCACGTAACAGACATGGTCGCGCCACTGCCCATCGATATGTAAGTAGCGTGCGCGAGTACCTTCGAGAATGTATCCAGCTTTCTCGGCAACTCTGCATGACGGTGCATTCTCTGGACGAATATTGATTTCAATGCGGTGCAGGCCAAGCTGATCAAATCCAAAACGTGTGAGGATCTCAACGGCCTGGGTTGTATATCCTCGGTTGGCGTATTCCTGATCGATCCAATACCCAATATGGCCACCGCGCAGCGCACCGTAGATAACCCCTCCCAGCGTGATCTGGCCTATGAGGTTTGGCCCCTTCCAGATCACAAATGAGAATGAGCGGCCGTTGCGGGCTTCACGGTTAAAGGTTGCGATCATTGAAAAGAATGACGGTAACTGTGGGGTTGAGGCGGCCGGACCTGTTGTCACTCTCGGAAGAGTTGCCTCCCATTGTCCAAGCCACTCGCGATTTCTCAGACGTACTCGGTTCCAGCGCAAGCGATCACGAAACCGTAATGGGCGAAGTTCTAGCTCGCCATCACTTAAGAGAATCGGCCACGAATGTGAAGACATGGCTTTTAGATATATCGGCGCTCGAGAACGACCACTGTCACATCGGCGCCAGCATCGAGATCGGTGACACCTTCTGAGACTGCAATAAATGCATTGGCGTCTGAGAGCGTCATCTGCTCATCTTGCGCTGAGGAGTTTCCTTTGCCAAGTGGAGATACCGATTTTCCATCCTCTGACAGAATTCCGCGAATATATGATCGCTGGCCCTCGATTGAGGAAATAGGTTTTTCTAGCTTTGCCTTTACTGAAGGGCGGTGAATGGTAGCCGCTCCGAGCATGGTGCGGATCATCGGGCGGACGAAGAGTTCAAATGAGATGTAGGCGGCGATCGGATCGCCTGGCAAGGTAACCACTGGAACTTTATCTGGACCGATCGTGCCGTAATTGTGGCGACCGCTAGATTCAATTGCGAGATCGATTGTTGTGATCTCACCGATTCCTGAAAGTGTGCGTGTGATCAGATCAAATGAATCGTCATGGCGCTCACCGCTGATGATGATCAAATCTGCGCGAACGAGTTGATCTTCAATGACATCTTTAAGCTCTTCTTCATCATCTGGAATTGTGTGAACTCTGTATGCCACTGCCCCGGTCTCGCGAACAGCAGTTGTCAGTAGCCACGAATTAGTTTCGTACTCTTCATCAGGACCTAACGTCTGACCTGGTTCGACCAAGTCAGGGCCGGCAGAGAGAACCACAACGCGTGGATGTGGACGAGTTGGAAGATGATCGCGACCGATAGATGCTGCAAGGCCAATCTGCGTCGAACGGATACGGCTACCCTCTTTGAGGACTAGACGATCGCCGGCATAGACATCCTCAGCAAGGGTTGCACCATGGGCATCCAGAAGCGACATATCAAATGGCTCAAGTGGTTGGCAGAGAGCTAATAGGGATGAGAGGAACTCATCAACTCTTACATGCTCTGCCATAATCTCACCATACTTGTTCGAGCTACTGAATTCGGGGATTGACGTGAACTTTGCGAATGAAAAGTCTGATCTCCGATTGAGATATCGCCGAGAACGTAGCGAACACTCTGTAAATACTCCATTTTCATATCTTGTTGAGGCAAAAGAGATTTCAGAAGCGCAGGTAATTGCTAGTTACATTTCATATGGTGATGAACCCAACACCGAAGAACTCAATCAAGAGATCATTAAAGCTGGAAAAAAATTACTCTTACCGCGAATCGTTGATAGCCAATCTGGATTGGAATGGATTCAGTGGGATGGAGATGATGCAGACCTCAATGCCCGCGGAAAGATCCTTGAACCTACTGGGGATGCTATTTCGGATGTAAATCAGATCGATGTCGTAATAGTTCCAGCCCTACGCGTTGATCGAGGCGGGTATCGACTTGGACAAGGTGGCGGATATTACGATCGCGCACTTCCACAGCTGGGCGCCTGGAGTATTGCTCTGATCTTTCCTGAAGAAATCTCAGGAGAAGATCTCCCACGTGAAACCCACGATATTCCAGTCGATGCCTATGCAACCTATGACATGGTCGTGCGAATTAATTAAGGAAGGTTTCGAGCCATCACAATTCGTTGAACCTGGTTTGTGCCTTCGTAGATCTGAGTAAGTTTGGCATCACGCATCATGCGCTCGACTGGATAGTCAGAGACATATCCATAACCACCAAGAACTTGAACGGCATCTGTCGTTACCTTCATCGCAACATCACTGGCAAATGCCTTGCTGGCAGCTGAGAAGAATTTGAGATCCTTATCGTTTCGCTCACTCTTTGCCGCAGCTGCATATGTAAGTTGGCGGGCAGCCTCAATATTCATCGCCATATCGGCCAAGATGAATTGAATTCCTTGGAAATCAAAGATCTCTTTACCGAACTGTTTGCGTTCGTGTGAGTACTTCTCTGCAGCATCGAGTGCACCTTGGGCGATACCTAACGCCTGCGCTGCAATGGTGATGCGGGTGTGATCCAAGGTATCCATCGCAATAGAGAAACCTTTACCGACTTCACCAATGCGACGATCATCTGAGATCTCAACATTATCGAAGTAGACCTCGCGCGTTGGAGAGCCTCTAAAGCCCATCTTCTTCTCTGGTGCACCAAAAGAGATTCCAGGATCAGACTTTTCTACAATGAATGCAGTAATTCCCTTGGTTCCCTTACTTGGATCAGTCTGTGCAATGACTGTGTAGAACTCAGAGACGCCTGCATTTGAAATCCATTTCTTGCTGCCGTTTAGGAGCCAACCAGAAGATGTCTTCTCTGCCTTTGTCTTCAGCGCTGCAGCATCAGATCCTGCTTCAGATTCTGAGAGGCAGTATGAGAAACCTTTTCCTTTAGCCAGCTCTGGTAGCCAACGGCGCTTCTGCGCATCATCTCCACCGAGCATCAGCGGGACTGAACCTAATTTATTGACAGCCGGGATAAGCGATGAAGCGCCACATACACGGGCAACTTCTTCAATAATGAGTACTACAGCAAGGGCATCTGCACCTTCTCCACCATATTCAGCTGGCACATGTGCTGCATGGAGATTTGCCTTCAGTAGCGCATCTGCTGCTTCCTGCGGATAACGATGATCCTCGTCGACAGCATGAGCAAATGGTGCGATCTCTTTTTCGGCCAAGGCGCGCACGCTATCGCGCAGATCTTGGTATTCACTTGGCAGTGCAAATAGATCGCTAGTCATTTACTTCTCTTTTCTTGTATTCAATGATTGTAAATACGCGTTGTACTGTGCAAGCTCATCAGGTTCACCTAAAGCAGCCTTGCGCTCTTCATTGCGATCGATGCGGCGACTCTCTTTCGCATCATCACGCATCCAAAGAATAAAGGTTGCGATCAAGGCAAGAATAATTGGTATTTCACCCATTGCCCAACTCCAGCTTCCGCCAGCCCGCTGGTCATCCAGAAGTCCCGATCCCAGCCATGGAATGTTCTGCGAAGAGTAGAAGCCGCGATCAATCAGGGTCGATGTAGATAGCAGCGCAATCGAGAAGAAGGCGTGGATAGCCATCGCCGCAAAGAGGATGACAATTCGAACCAAGTGGTGAATGCGACGTGGGCTGGGATCTACGCCAATGACAATCATAAAGAAGAGGAAGCCGGCGAGAATAAAGTGGATATTCATCACAAGATGGCCTGCATGGCTTGCCATCAAAATTCCAAAGAGATCGGTGAAGTAGAGCAAGAAGAGCGAACCATCAAAGATCGCAAGGACAACGATCGGATTGGTCATTATTGCACCGACTCGTGAGTGCAGAAGTGCAAGAAGAACTGCTCGCGGTCCGCGTTCTTCTGGTGTTCGCCCCTGTGGCAATGTTCGTAGCGCAAGAGTGATGGGCGCGCCAAGTACAAGACCGATCGGTGCAATCATTCCCAGAGTCATATGCGCAACCATGTGATATTCAAATGAGTACTTTGCATAAACGCCAAGGCCGCCACTTGTTGCAAAATCCAAGGCAGAGATACCAAGTGCGAAGGCAACTGTGCGACCGACAGGCCAAGCATCGCCGCGCTTCTTCAAGATAACAACACCCTTGATATAGAGAGCCACGGCAAGTACGAGTGCGCCGATAAAGAAGAGATCTGGTTCGTATGCAAATAAAATATTGGTAAAGGTTGGAGCAGGTGGAATTACCGGCTCAACAATTCGGTCTGGACTTGCATTGAGCGAGAGCCAGATACCAATTGCAGTAATGGCAGCCATGAGCGCAACTTCTACCGAGATCAACCGCCCAAGGCCGCGCCAATCAATCTTCTCCCTGAGAGCAATATTCTTGCGGTGCAGGTATCCCATGTAGAGAAGGACTGCAGTGATAATTGTTTTTAGTACTACAATGCGGGCATATGAGGTATCCCAAGCATCGCGGAAATTTAAACGAGCCCATGCATTGATCAGACCGCTGAGCACCACAACTATCGCTGCCCATAAAGCCATCACGCTAAAGCGAAGAATTGCCGGCTTTCGCTCTTCACCTTTGATGTAGCTCAGTGCAAAGAGGCCTCCGACCCAGAGTGATAAGCCAACAACGTGGAGAATCATTGAACCTGTTGCTAACGCATGTGAACCACCTGAGACTGAATGGCTTTCCAGCGCTGGCGCTGCAATTGCGATGAGCGAGGCGATAAGTAAGAAAAGCGTAGGTATGACGCGCGTGATGCGAAGGAGAAGAAATCCCACGATAAAGGCAACGATCATCTGCGCAAAGAGATAACGGCCAAGAATTACCTGCGTCACAAAAGAGCGCAGCGAAGTGAAATCAAGAGCCTGCGCCAACCCAGTTCCTAAGATATCTGCAAGCGTTGCTGCGATATAGAGAGCACTCGATGTAAACCAGACCAAACCAATAGTTGACGCCTTCTTGCGTAGGGCAAGTGCACTCTCAGAGAGATTGCCACCATTATTGATGAGGAGAAAACTCATCGCCAGAAGAAATCCCACAACAGCAAAGCTGGAAACGAAGGTGAGATATTTTGAAATCAGTAACAATGCATCAAGCTGCATAAATTATTTCTCCTTAAAAATCTTGCGTGCGTATGCACCCATTCCAACGAGGACCAGAATTGAAAGCCCTAAGAGGAAGATGACAAAGAGATTAGTTGCAAAATTGCTTCCAACTGGCTCAGCCGTTGCTGATGTAGATGGTTGAGGTGCAGCACTTGAGGTTGGAGTTGGAGTTGAGATCACAACTGCTGAATATGTAAATGTATAAGAGCCAACAAGTGGCACATCAACATCAGATAGCAAAAGGTATGAGACTTTGTATACGCCAGAGGTTTCAAGAGGTTTCATCTCTGCAACTGCATCTGTTCCCAGAACAGTCAGAATTCCAGTATCGACTCTCTTGCCGTTTGGATCGGTAACAATTATTTCATTTCCCTCATCGATGAGAGGAAACTCGGTTGTAATGGTGATCGCGCTAGGACCTGCTTTAAGTGTTGATCCTGCAATAGGGCTTGTTGCAACGAGTGTGTTGGCCTGCGCGAATGGCATAGCCATAGATGTAAAGAAGAGAACGAGACCAGCTAAC
>JACCDI010759142.1_pt1 | contig 10427 bp, 8 predicted proteins | sample 7442791 | NCBI WGS metagenome assembly JACCDI01 (sample SAMN15323434, study PRJNA562643) | freshwater metagenome | isolation source: river surface water | place: USA:Blue River Watershed | collected 2017-08-15
CTTCAATCAAGAGCTCACGGGTTGGTGAAAGATCAAGACCGCGTTTACAGATCTCTTCGAACTCTTCACGGTTATAAGCAATACCGCCACCTGAACCACCCATCGTGAATGATGGAAGAATAATCACTGGGTAACCTGCACCACCTGTTTCAGTAGCGATTTGCTGTTGCACAGCATGCGCTTCCTCCAAAGAGTGTGCAATGCCAGATTTAGCAGAGCCCAAACCAATTTTGGTCATCGCCTCTTTGAATTTTTGACGATCTTCGGCTTTATCAATCGCTTCTGGTGAGGCGCCAATCAGTTCGCAACCGTATTTCTTTAAAACACCGTTTCTGTGCAAATCCAAAGCACAGTTCAATGCAGTTTGACCACCCATCGTTGGCAAAATAGCATCAGGTTTCTCTTTAGCGATAATGCGCTCAACCACTTCCCAAGTAATCGGCTCAATGTATGTCACATCTGCCATTTCTGGGTCTGTCATGATGGTCGCAGGATTGCTGTTAACCAAAATAACTTTGTAACCTTCTGAACGCAAAGCTTTACAAGCTTGCGCACCTGAGTAGTCAAATTCACAGGCTTGTCCAATGACGATTGGACCCGCGCCAATAATCAAAATACTTTTTATGTCGGTACGCTTAGGCATTCGTCAATCTCACATCAATTTAATAAAGCGATCAAACAAGTACGCAATATCATGCGGGCCTGGAGATGCCTCTGGGTGACCTTGGAAACAGAAGGCTGGCTTGTCAGTCCAAGCTAAACCTTGCAATGAGCCATCAAATAAAGACACATGTGTTGGTCTTACATTTGCTGGAAGAGTTGCTGCATCAACAGCAAACCCGTGGTTTTGTGAAGTAATCACAACACGACCATTATCCAAATCTTTTACTGGATGATTGGCACCGTGGTGACCAAATTTCATTTTGAGAGTTTTTGCACCAGAAGCTAAACCCATAATCTGATGACCCAAGCAAATACCAAAAGTAGGAATGCTCTTGTCAATAAATGTTTTAGCTGCAGCAATCGCGTAATCGCATGGCTCAGGATCTCCAGGGCCATTAGATAAAAACACACCATCTGGATTCATTGCCAAAACTTCTGCTGCAGGCGTCTTCGCTGGCACAACAGTAATTCTGCAACCGCGCTCAGACAGCATGCGCAAAATATTGCGCTTCACACCGAAGTCATATGCCACAACGTGCTTGAGTGGTTTTTCTAATGGCTTGAAACCTGGTTTGCCGTTAGCAGCATTTAAACCCCACTCACCTTCTGTCCACTCGTATGCAGTTTGAGTTGTGACCACTTGAGCAAGATCTAAACCAGCCATCCCTGGGAAACCTTTAGCAGCAGCCAAGGCTTTTTCAGTCACGCTTTGTAATGAATCACCAACCTGACCAGCAACAATCGCTCCAGGCTGAGCACCTTTATCTCTCAAAATGCGTGTGAGTTTGCGTGTGTCGATACCAGCAATCCCCACAACTCCTTCACCAGATAAATAATCACTGAGAGTTTTTTCTGAACGGAAATTCGAGGCGATCAAAGATAGATCTTTGATGATCAAGCCAGCGGCATAAATCTTGCCGGATTCACGATCCTGATCGTTCACACCCACGTTACCAATATGTGGATATGTCAAAGTCACCAATTGATTGGTGTAACTTGGGTCTGTGAGGATTTCTTGATAACCAGTTAAGGCTGTATTAAAAACAACCTCACCAGCTGATTGACCCGCAGCACCAATGCTATAGCCTGGAAAAACTGTTCCATCGGCAAGAGCTAAAACTGCTGGGGATAAAGAAGGAATTAACGGTGGCAGCAAAGGTATTCTCCAAAGCCCTACTGCCATCCGACACATCCCTGAGCCGGAAAAGACACCTCCGGTCTGAGTATTTTCGGGAGGTATATGTGTCTTTAAGCGCTAGGGCAAGTATCTAATAATTTAACTAAGAAATTATACCTTACCGAGCCCCCTTCATGAGGAAAACCCTAGCTAAAGACCCTACAGCAGCACTGAGGGTGACTGCAGATAATTTATATAAATCAATAACTTACAAAATAATAAGGGCTCCGAAGAGCCCTTATTTTGATCCAACACTGATTGTGAAGATCTAAGTTTTCAAAAGTAATTAAGCAGTAAACAATGCCTTAATCGCTGTCAAAACGCTTTGATCATCTAAAGTGCTTAAGTCACCAGGATCACGACCTTCTGCCACCGCTTGTAAAGAGCGACGCACAATCTTGCCAGAACGAGTCTTAGGCAAGGCAGTCACAATGTACACACGGGCTGGTCTAGCGACAGCACCCAACTGAGAATCCACAGTCTTCAAAATCTCAGCTTCCAAGGTAGCCACATTATTAGCATCCTTAGGAATAGCAAAACCAATCGCCACCTGACCTTTGAGTTTGTCTTCGATACCCACCACCGCTACTTCAGCAACGTTTGGATGGCTAGAGATACTCTCTTCGATCTCACGAGTACCTAGACGATGACCAGCAACGTTAATCACGTCATCTGTTCTACCCAAGATGAAGTAGTAACCGTCCTTGTCTTTAATACCCCAGTCAAATGTTGAATACACCAACTTACCTGGCACAGTATTCCAGTAGGTTTTAACAAAACGTTCGTCATCACCCCACACTGTTTGCATGCAACCTGGAGGCAATGGACCTTCAATCGCCACCACACCTTTTTGATCAGCACCCAACTCTGCACCTGTTGAGTCGTCCAACAACTTCATGTTGTAACCATAAACAGGCACGCCTGGTGAACCAAACTTATGCGGCATCACTTCAATACCACGTTGCAAAGCTAACATTGGCCAACCTGTTTCTGTTTGCCAGTAGTTATCAACGATTGGTTTATTAATGGCGCCATGCAACCATGTTGCCGTTGGTTCATCGAGTGGCTCACCTGCTAAGAAAACTGCGCGCAAGCTCGATAAGTCATATTTCGTTAAGAATGCAGGATCTTGTTTTTTCAACACGCGAGCAGCTGTTGGTGCTGAGAACATCACAGAGACCTTGTACTTCTCAACCAACTTCCACCAAATACCTGCGTCCGGACGCAAAGGTGTACCCTCGTACATGATGGTCGCCATACCATTAATCAATGGGCCGTAAATAATGTAGCTGTGACCCACCACCCAACCAATATCAGAAGTCGTAAACATGGCTTCACCTGGTTGACCACCATAGATATGGCGCATCGATGAAGCAAGTGCTACAGCGTATCCACCTGTGTCACGTTGCACACCTTTTGGTTTACCAGTAGTACCAGATGTGTAAAGAATGTAAGAAGGATCCGTAGCATCTAACCACTCACAAGGCACTTGTGCGTCCATCACTTTGGCACGCTCAGTAGCGTAGTCCAAATCACGACCTTCAACTTTGGTGTACTCCACCAACTTACGATCGATCAATAAAACTTTAGCTGGCTTGTGAGCAGATAAAGTAATCGCTTCATCAAGCAAAGGCTTATAAGGTACTGGCTTACCGCCACGCGCACCCGCGTCAGCCAAGATCACCATCTTAGGTTTTGCATCATCAATTCTGGATGCAAGACTGTGTGAAGCAAAGCCACCAAAGACCACTGAGTGAATGGCGCCCAAACGAGTACAAGCCAACATAGCAAAACAAGCTTCTGCAATCATTGGCATATAAATCAATACGCGATCGCCTTTAACCACACCGTTAGCTTTAAGAATAGCTGCCATACGATTCACTTCTGTATGGAGCTCTTTAAATGTATAGGCTTTTTCCTGATCTGTTTCTGTTGAAACAGCTACTAAAGCTTGTTGATCTGCACGATCTTTTAAATGACGATCAACTGCGTTATGACAAAGATTTGTCTTGCCACCTACAAACCATTTTGCAAATGGAGGGTTGCTGTAATCCAATACTTGATCAAAAGGCTTTTGCCATTCAATTAACTTTGCTTGTTCAGCCCAAAAACCTTGTGGATCTTTTACAGAACGCTCATGGAATGCTTTGTAAGCAGACATACTTTCCCCCGAAATAACGTGAAGTTGTTTTAAATAATCGGAATAGGATCAAAGCTTAGGCTGACTTGTGTCTGACACACTAGGGATTGCCCTTAGGTATCGGCTATTTTCTAAGCAAATTTGCTTGTTTTAATTAGCTTTTTTTTGGTTTTGAGCCAAAGTGGTGGATTTTGACTTCTTAGGAGCGTCATTATTTGCTTTTTTCACAGGGGCTTTTTTATTACCAGCGCTCTTGCCCTTAGTCTGCTTAGATTTTGCTTTCTTTTGTGCCACTTCTTTTTCTAACATCAAAGCAGCATTGTTAGCTAGGTGCACTGGCACATCACTATTTTTAGCGGTCTTGGGAATAATGACTGTGGAACCAGGTTTAATCCTCATCCCTCTTGGAATGCCATTAATTTCTCTTAATTGATTGGCATCCACATTTAATCGAGTCGCTAATTTATCAACTGTTTCTCTAGACCCCAACTGCACCGCAGTCCAAGAAGATAGTCGACCTTTATAACTATTTAGATTCTCTTGGAAAGACTCAGCGCGTCCGAATGGCAACAAAATTTGTGGATCACTAGCACCCAAAATCACAGGCTTATTGAATGATGGATTCATCGCCTTAAATTCAGGCAAAGTCATACGCGCAAATTCTGCGGCTAACTCAACATCAATATCTTTCGAAGTTGTCACAATCACAAAATACGGGTGATTTTGCAACTCTGGCAACTTCAAACCAAAAGACTTAGGGTCTAAAACAATTTTCTTAACTGCTAGAAGTTTAGGGACGTAATTACGCGTCTCATCGGGCATCTTCAAGCTCATGTAATCCGTCGGCAAACCTTTTGCTTGATTACGTTTAATAGCTTTTGAAACATTGCCCTCACCCCAGTTGTAGGCGGCTAAAACTAACTGCCAGTCACCAAACATTTTGTAGAGGCGCTGCAAATAATCTAAAGCAGCATCTGTCGACTGAATCACATCACGACGCTCATCTCTGAATACATTTTGCGTTAGCTTGTAATCTTTTCCAGTAGCCGGCATGAACTGCCACATACCCGATGCCTTAGCACGAGAAAAAGCCTCTGGGTTAAATGCACTTTCAATAAATGGCAGAAGTGCTAACTCCATCGGCATCTTGCGACGCTCGACTTCTTCAACAATATAAAAAAGATAGCGTGATGAACGGGACATCATGCGATCCACATAATCTGGACGATCCGCATACCAACGGACATGCTTAATCACTAGAGGACTATCCAACTCCTCCATCTCAAAGCCATCAATGACTCGATCCCATAAATCGTTATAGGGGGCACTTAATGCACCAACAGAATCTTTATCAACGTTAACTCGAGGAGCGCGACTTGCTTTGCCACTTTTGGAAACTTTAGTCGGCTCATTAGTCCATTCACCATTCAGTGAAGCACAAGCAGTCATCAAACAAGCCAAAGAAATGATGGCGCCTAAACGTCCATATCTTTTCACTTGCTGAGTCAGTGACTTCATTTCCTGATTTGAACTAAACATTATTTAAAAACATCTTTCCATGCGCGAAGACCAGCGAATACATCAACAGGCTCCTTGCTTTTTAGGGGGCTATGACGATTAACTGAATTAATCACCGGCAAAAAATCACATCTTAAAAATGGATTCACTAACTTTTCATGAGCGATCGTTGTAGGAACAGTTGGTTTACCCACCTGCCTTAGCGATTCAGCTCTGCTTTTCCAATCTTTTAAATCTTGATTATGCGGGTCTACTGTCAGAGCAAATTTTATATTAGACAAAGTGTATTCATGGGCACAGTAAACCAAGGTGCTATCTGGCAACTTCTTAAACTTTTCCAGTGAAGACACCATCTGCGCAGGACTTCCTTCAAATAGACGCCCACATCCACAGGCAAACAGAGTATCCCCACAAAAGAGGTGTTGCTGATCACCAGCCTCAACGTAATAAGCAATGTGTCCTGCTGTATGACCAGGCACATCCAAAACCCAAAAAGTTAAGTCAGGCTTATCTAAATGCAGGCTGTCGCCTTGCATCAAGGCATCAGTGACTCCAGGAATGTCTTCATTAGCGGGACCATAAACTGTAGGAGGCGACTGATGAGAAGCTTTTGCCCAAGCCACTAGTTCAGCGACACCACCCATATGGTCGGCATGATGATGAGTGATTAAAATGGCTTGCAGGGTTAAGTTATTTGCCTTCAAGTAAGCAATGACTGGCTCTGCATCACCTGGATCCACAACTACGGCACAATGACTGTCGGACAATAACCAAATATAGTTATCGTCATAAGCAGCAATCGGTCGTACTTGTAATAAATCCACTTGCAATAAATCTTTTGGCATTTCAATAACAACCATGATTCGAGTTAAGCCCCAACAAACCAAGTCTTCACCCTGGACATCCTGGGATGAATGGCTTAACTCGCCTCCAGGACAATATGTCCTGAAATGGGAACAGGCTCAATTTGACCACATTGTTAGCGATATTTTTGGATACCACGCACTACAAATAGGCTTGCCACAGCTCCAAGCTCTCAAAGAAAACCGTATGCCCTTGCAAATGATTTTGCGAGCACCCCATGATCGCCCCATGGATCATCAGCCTGAAAATTGGCACACCATTCATGGGCTACCTAGCGAACTCCCTTTTGCCAGCCAGAGCGTTGACTTGGTCTTATTGCCGCATGTCCTTGAATTTGCTGAAGATCCTCATGCCGTCTTACGAGAAGTTAACCGCGTCTTAATGCCTGAAGGGCGAGTAGTGATCTCAGGATTTAATCCTGCGAGCCTATGGGGTTTGCGCCAATATTGCAGCCATCTCATCGGGCAACCCTACCTACCTCGGGAAGGTCAATTTATTGATTTACTCAGAATCAAGGACTGGCTCAAGTTGCTCGATTTTTCCGTTGATCGGGGACGTTTTGGGTGCTATCGGTTACCTTTAAGAAGCACTTCTGGCATGTCTAAAATGGCTTTTTTAGAAAAGGCTGGCGATCGCTGGTGGCCTGTTTTAGGATCAGTCTTTATGGTTTCAGCAATTAAACGAGTCTCTAGCCTAACGATGGTTGGCAGAATTGATGTATCTAAAGCAAAAACAGCGCCACAACTAAGCACTGCAACAAACCTAAGTAGTCACCCAAAATCTTCACCATTGAAAAAGAATTCATGAACTCGCCTGCACCCACCACTTTAGGAAAAGTCACGATTTATACAGATGGGGCTTGTAAAGGTAATCCAGGACCTGGAGGCTGGGGGGTCGTCCTCAAATCTGGGGACAAAGAAAAACATCTACATGGTGGTGAGACCCTCACAACCAATAACCGTATGGAAATGACTGCCGTGATTGAGGCATTAAAAGCACTCAAGATGCCCTGTCATGTCAGCCTCTACACGGACTCTAAATATGTCATGCAGGGTGTGACTGAATGGTTGAGTGGCTGGAAAGCCCGTGGCTGGAAAACAGCCGGTAAGGATCCCGTGAAAAACGTCGATCTTTGGCAAGAAATAGACAGCCTTTTAGGCACTCATGAGATTACCTGGCATTGGGTCAAAGGACACGCCGGACACCCCGGCAATGAGCTAGCTGATGCACTGGCTAATAAGGGTGTTGAAGAACACATGAAAAACCAGGCTGATAAGTTCTAAATTTGTTCTGATTTAGCAGCTTTCAAAAGCCCTCAATACCTCAGTTTCAGCTCTATTTAAGTTCTCGGCTATTTCCACATAAATGTGCGAGAATAATCCTATAAAACATAAGGAGATAGCGGGTTCCCTCCAACCCCTTCAGCTATGCAAGTAATCGAAAAAGTTAAAACTAAATTAATGACTTGGGTGAGTCAACTTGCCAAGCGAATCATCGAACTCATCAAGAAAATTGATCTTGCAAAAACCTATGCGTTTTGCATGAAGCATAAGAAACGAATCATTCTTGGTTTGATTGTTTTATACGGCTTGAACTATGCATATAACTATTTCTTTCCTGATACCGGAAAGAAAGCGCCTCCTCAATTAGTAACAACAATACTTGTTGAGAAAAAAGATATTCCAGTCATTATTGAAGCAACTGGCAATATTGTTGCAAAGAATATTGTTGATATTCGCCCACAAACTACTAATGTGGTGAGCAAGATTCATATTAAAGAAGGTCAAACTGTTAAAGCGGGTGATCTACTTTTCACTTTAGATGACAGAGCTAGTAAAGCGAACTTTGATAAAGCAAAGGCTTTGGCGGATGATGCTGCACGCCAATACAAACGCTCTCTTGAGCTCATCGAACGTAAATTCATTTCTCAAGCAGCAGCTGACACCTCTAAAGCCAATATGGAATCTGCAAAGGCTAATGCGAGAGCTGCTGAAGTGGCTTTGAGTTTTGATCACATTCGCTCACCTATTAATGGTCGAGCTGGTGTGATCAACGTTTTTGTGGGTAGCCTCGTGCAAGCAGGCACCAACGTTTCAACGACTAGCAGTGCAACATCCACTACCACGACTGGTGCGATGGTGACCATCACACAACTAGACCCGATCAATGTGCAATTCACAGTTTCCGAAAAAGAGATTCCTCTCATTTTGGGTCAACGTACGGAAGGTGATGAACTAACTGTTAGCGTTGAAGTCAATGGCGCAGATAAGCCAGTGGAAGGCAAAGTGTATGTGGTCGACAACCAAGTCGACCCAGCCATTGGTGCTGTTCGCGTTAAAGCAGAGCTAAACAACAAAGAAGGCTTCATGATTCCTGGTCAATTTGTCAGAATCAAATTAAAAGCTAAAACTCTCAAAGATGCTTTGGTTATCCCAACGCATGCTGTTGTTACCAATCCTAAGGGTGACTTCTTATATGTTGTGGATGCTAGCAATAAAGTGGCTTTGAAACCTATCAAGGTGGTTTACCAGTATCAAGGACAAAGCGCTGTGACTGGCGTCAATGCGGATGACAAGATTGTGGTTGAAGGCAAACAGAACTTAAGACCTAACGGCCAAATTAGAGAAACCAAAAGCGCTGAGAAAGCCAAAAATCAATGAACATCTCTGAGTTATGTATACGCCGTCCGGTGATGACGGTTCTATTGTCATTAGCGACCGTTGCTGCCGGCACACTCGCTTATCTTAAGATTCCAGTCGCTGCTCTACCTAGTTTTAATACACCCGTGATTCAGGTGAGCGCGAACTTGCCGGGTGCCAGTCCAGAGAACATGGCTTCTTCGGTTGCCCTACCCTTAGAAAAAGAATTCTCAACGATTGATGGTATTACCGTCATTAGTTCAACCAACACCTTGGGTAGCACGAACATCACCCTGGAATTCAATAATGATCGTGACATTGATAAAGCAGCTGTAGACGTTCAGGCGGCATTATTAAGAGCACAAAAGCGCTTACCTGTGGAGATGACTAATCCACCTTCTTATCGTAAGGTAAATCCTGCCGATGCGCCGGTGCTGATTATGACGATGACATCACCATCGATGGATTTGTCACAGATTAGTGATTACGCAGAAAACTTAATTTCCCCCACCCTATCAACCATTGATGGTGTAGCGCAGGTTTTAGTTTACGGACAAAAACGTTACGCTGTTCGCGTTCAAGTGAACCCAGGTCTTTTGGGAGCCAAAAATCTCACGATTGATGATTTAGCTAAAGCGATCAACAACGCCAACTCCAACACACCTGTTGGCGTATTAGATGGCCCACGCCAACAATTAACTATCTACGCCAACCCTCAGATGGTTAAAGCTAGCGAATATGCCAACTTGGTAGTGGCGCAACGTAATGGTTTACCAATTCGCTTAAGAGATGTGGCGGATGTTCAAGAGAGCTATGAGTCTGTGAAGACTTTGGCGGCTTTTAATGGTGAGCGCTCTATTGCTTTGGCTATTTTGCGCCAACCAACAGCCAACTCAGTCAAAGTAGTCGATGCTGTTAGAGCCATGGTGCCGCAGTTTGAGCAACAGATGCCAGCATCGATCAAATTGAACTTATTGATTGATCGCTCAAAATCAATTCGCGAATCAATTCATGATGTGAACTTCACTTTATTACTCACCATCGCTTTGGTGGTGATGGTGATTTTCTTATTCTTAAAACATTTATCAGCCACCATTATTCCAACATTGAGTTTGCCGATTTCATTAATCGGCGCATTCTCTTTGATGTACTGGTTGGGTTATAGCTTAGACAACATTTCTCTACTGGGTATTACGATCGCGGTGGGTTTAGTGGTTGACGATGCGATCGTGGTGCTTGAAAACATCATGCGTCACATTGAAGATGGCATGGATCCGCTGAAAGCAGCCCTCAAGGGTAGCCGTGAAGTGGGCTTCACGATCATCTCCATCTCTATTTCGCTAGTGGCTGTATTTATTCCGATCTTCTTTATGCCAGGCCCTATTGGCTTGTTATTTAGAGAATTTGCAGTTGTTGTGTCTCTATC
>JACCDI011776046.1_pt1 | contig 10427 bp, 8 predicted proteins | sample 7442791 | NCBI WGS metagenome assembly JACCDI01 (sample SAMN15323434, study PRJNA562643) | freshwater metagenome | isolation source: river surface water | place: USA:Blue River Watershed | collected 2017-08-15
CGACTTTCTATTTCTCGCAACCAGAATCACGTGAGTTAGCAAGAAAATACTATCACCAGCTGAAGTTATACGCAGAAGCGGGTAAACATGATGAAGTTGTCCTTGCTTTGCGTAAATACGGTAAAGAGTCAGGACGAGTTTGGTCGGCGTTAAGACCGGATATTCCAAAAGACTTAGTTGAATAATTAGTCGAATAATTTACTGTCGCTAAGTAAATAATCATCAGCTTGAAAAGCTCCGCAATTGCGGAGTTTTTTTATGCTCTTTTTCTGCAATAGCGAATACCTGCGACAGTGGTTGCAAGTTTAATGGACATTTTTCCAAGCAACCAATATTCGACCTACCACTATGGCTAATGCATTTTCAGTCACAGGCAGCTATGGTTAGCCTGATTGCTCGGTCGATTGCGGTGTAGTGCTTGTCGAACCGCCGGCAATTGCTTATCATGATGGAATATAAGTTATTCCTATTAGTTATAAAAAGGCTGGGCTGATGAATACGTCTGTCACGACACCTAATGCTGAACTTGCCAAATCATGCTTACCGGAAACGAGCGGTCGTCACATCGAAATTTATCTCGATCACAACGCGACGACGCCGGTTTTGCCATGTGCGGCAGAGGCTGTGATGCATCACATGCAAACATGCTTTGGCAATCCAAGCAGTAGTCACAGCACCGGCATTAAAGCGAAAGTTGAGCTCGAAGCCACTCGTCAGCTGGCAAGACAAGTTATTGGCGCCAGTAGCGGACAAATTGTATTTACCTCTGGCGCAACTGAAGGTATCCAAACCTCAATTGTTTCGGCTTTGTCCGATGCAAAACGGCGGGGACTTGGTGGTCCAGAAACTTTGCTGTTGTATGGCGCGACCGAACATAAAGCGGTGCCGGAAAGTTTAAAGCATTGGAATGCGGTGCTGCAGCTGAATGCGACAGTTCAGGCAATCCCGGTTGACCAACATGGTATTCTCGATTTGAAAGCGCTGGAGCTATTGTTGCCAAAGGCTGCAATGGTTTGCACTATGGCCGCCAACAACGAAACAGGGGTTAAGCAGGATTTGCTGGCGCTCGAACAGCTGATTCGGCGGGTGAATAAAGATGTCCGCTGGATGGTTGATTGTGTCCAAGCGCTAGGCAAAATGTCGTTAGATATCGCCAATACTAGCATCGACTATGCGCCATTTAGCGGTCATAAACTTTATGCACCCAAAGGCATTGGCTTTTTATACGTTCGGCAAGGTTCGCCGTATCAGCCTTTTATCGCCGGTGGTGGACAAGAAGGTGGTTTGCGCTCTGGCACCGAAAACTTGCCGGGTATTGCTGCGCTGCATGCGATTTTTTCTGAATTATTAAAATCTACCGATTCCGTCTTTCAAAACGAAGCGACGCTGTGGCGCTTTCGGGCGCAATTGTTGGCTGCACTGCGCGAACTATATCCGGATTTGGTATTAAATAGTGATGAGCCCTATATAGTGCCAACCACCATTAATTTTGCGGTGCCGGGCTTTTATAGCAAAGATATCATGGATTTATTTGATGCCGCTGGTATTCGGGTTAGTTCAGGTTCTGCCTGTAGCTCCAAAGTGCCGACAAGTTTTGTGCTTGATGCGATGGGACTTGAACCTTGGCGCAGTCAAGGTGCAATCCGTATGTCATTTGGTCCGGCGACAACCCAAACTCAAATTGACCAAGCTTGCGCTGCCTTGCATCGATTGACGCCGGTGGTGCGGCAATGTTGTTTAGTGCTTTCAGATGTTCTAAGTACAGACACTGACCAATGTTGTGGGGTGACTCAGCTTAAACATGAGGACATGTGTAGTTACCTTTTGGTCTGCGAACAAAGTCGCCAAGCGGTTATTATTGATCCGGTTGCGCCATTGGCAAATCGCTTGGCGAACCTAGTACAGGGGCAAGGCTTAACACTCTTAGCCGTGCTTGATACCCATCAACATCAAGATCATCAATCTGCTCGGGCTGATTTACTGGCACTGCTAAAACCAGAGGCCGCAGCTGATGACAACCTTGGCTGGCCTAGTGGTCAGAGTGAAATTAACTGCGGTCAATATCGATTAGAGCAGTTGGCTACGCCAGGACATAGCAGTGACAGCCGCAGCTTATTGCTATGGCGCGGCGAGCAATTGCTTGGCGCATTTGTCGGAGATCTGTTGCTGCCTGGCGGTTGTGGTCGTTTGGATTTACCAGATGCCGATGCAAACGCCTTTGTGCAGAGCTTACTGGCATTAAAGCAACGCATCGCTGACGACACGGTATTATTGTCGAGTCATGACTACGCACAGCGATTCTTCACTACCTGGAACATTGCATGCGCTGAACAACCGTTACTTGCACAGCTGTTAGCGGCGCAGTTACCCACGCAACATTGGTTGGATGAAATCAATAAACAAAGTTGCCAGCTTGCGCAATCAGCGCAATACCAATGCGGAATTGTTGAAGTCAACCTGTCAGATGCCAAAGCTATCGTCGAGTGTCAGCAGCTAGATCTGTTTTTGGCGAAGTATCCAGATTGCTTGGTGGTTGATGTACGAGAAGGCTACGAGCAAAGTGCAGGGCAGTTGGGGCCCTATATTCCGGCCACAACAAAAGTTGTGCATGTGCCGCTGTCACGAATTTGCTGGTCGCTGATGCAGCAAGAACTCTATGCATCGCAGCGCCTGTTGTTGGTATGCCGTTCAGGCAATCGTAGCTTGTTAGCTGCGAAAATCCTCAACAGAGCTGGGTTTGCCGAAGTCTATAACCTCAAAGGTGGTATTGCTTTGCTCTGCTAGTTGCCGCCAGCTAAAAATGTAATCTGAGACAATAAAAAACCGCCAATAATGGCGGTTTTTGCTTTTGAAGCCTAGGCGTACTAACTAGTAAAAAAATCGCTGCAGTGGATTCAGTAGTCTGGTCATGCCTTGCTTGAACTGCAATGGCGCGCTTAAGACCGACAAACACAAACAAGGATCATCGCTGACGTTGCGTGGTGTATGCGTGTCATCCGGAGTATTGATAATTAAATCACCAGGCACATAACGGCCTTGTTCATCAACCATTTCACCCGCCAGCACTAAGGTCATTTCTAAACCTCTGTGGGTATGCTGTGGCACTGCGGTGTTCTTGTCGATAAACAATAAAGAAATGTGATGAGGCTCGCCCGACGGTAACCGAGCAGTCGCAATACCACCAAGCGTAAGCCATTTGCTGCGTTTGCTACTCAGCCGCTGAAGAGCTCGTGGCAATTCAAACTGATGTCCGCCAACTTCTAAATTGGTCACAACCGGATCTGTTGATGGCGTTACTGGCTTGGCGGTAGTTTCAGCTTCGGCAAGAACCTGTTGCATCATACTTAACCAATCATCTTGGCTTGCTGCTACCGGTGCTGCTGCAAAGCTGCAGGCTAAATCTGCTTCGATATCTTTACTCAGGCGCTGACAATGAGGACAAAAATCCAAATGTGTCGCGACCAACAGTGCGACTTCTGGAGTCAAACTACCGTCACAGAATTGTTCCAACAAACTTAAACTTGGGTGATGTTTAACGCTGTTGCCCATCGACTGCCTCTCTTAATCTATCTAAAGCCAAACGGATCCGCGATTTCACGGTACCTAACGGGATCCCGAGTTGCTCTGCGACTTCTTGATGTGAATTTTCTTCTAAATATACTTTTTCCATCACAACACGTTGTGCTGGCGGTAATGCTGCAAAATGCGGCGCAATTTTTTCGGCAATGATATACAGATCCCAACTATGGCTCTGTAAATCTTCTTGCTCTGGATAATCGCCATCACTCCACAAATCGTCAGCGCTAATATCATCTTTTCGACTTTGCTTCTTGCGCAGCATGTCAAAACGGACGTTCCGGGCGATGGTGTAAATCCAAGTCGAAGCACAACCGCGAGTTGGATCAAACAACGCAGCTTTTTGCCAAACGTTTAGCATGGTGTCCTGCACCATCTCCATCGCTTGTTGCTCATTGCCAAACATCTTGATGCCGAACGCTTTAAGTCTTGGGGCAAAGTAATTGAACAAACCAGCGTAAGCTGATTTGTCGCGGTTTATGGCGATTAACCCCAAAGCTTCTTCCCATTGGCCCAAGTTAAGCGGTGACGCGGTTTCTGTCGTATCCATAAGTCCCGGCGAGTTGTTTGCAAACTGACTCGCATGATGCCCGTAAGTGCGGCGTTGATCCAACATAATTATGACCTTTAGTCGCGACATTGTTGCTATTAGATACGCAGCAAGTTTGAATTTGGATTACTCATTGGTTTGGATTAAAAAATCGAACGTTATTGGCGATTTATTCTGCTTTTTTGTCGAAAATGTGATTGATAAACTGCACGCATCAATTGAACACATCCATTTGTTTCCATAAATAACTGCAGGGGCTTTGACATGAAAAGTGCTATGAAAAAAGTTTTAGTCGTGAATAGTTCGGTGAGTGGTGAAAAAGGTCAATCGAGCCAGTTAATCGAGCAGTTTATCCAAGCGTTGCCTGCCGGCTTTGCCCGCGAAGATATTGATTTAGCTGCCGACGCATATCCGCATTTGGCGATGCCTGAATTGGCAGCATGGATGACGCCAGTGGCCGATCGGTCGGCCGAACAACAAGCATTGGCTGCAATTTCAGACCAAGCTATCGCCGCAGTCGAGTCAGCTGATGTTATTTTAGTTGGCGTGCCGATGTACAACTTTGGCGTGCCAACTCAGTTAAAGTCTTGGTTTGACCGCCTGGCGCGTGCTGGCATCACTTTTAAATATACCGAGCAGGGGCCAGTTGGTCTTTTGCAGAACAAACCAGTGATATTTTTCGCAACTCGCGGCGGTATCTATAAAGATTTACCTGCTGACAGTCAAACGCCATTTTTGAAAAGCTTCTTTAGTTTTATTGGTTTAACCGACTTACATTTTATCTATGCTGAAGGCCTCAATATGGGCGCTGATAGCGCGCAACAGGCGCTGGCAGCTGCGAAAGCGCAAATTGGTGAAGTGTCGGCTAAGATTGCCGCCTAATCGCAAATTTGCTCTGAAACTGAAGACTCAACAACCACCGCAATGCGGTGGTTTTTTTATGGATGTTCATCGGATTGGCGATGCATCGTATCGCAGAAGGTTGAATTTCTCTGAGTTGCTTTGTATAAGTGACAATTCATTCCTTACTCTAAGAACTAAACCGATGAAACTACCTCAAAAATCGCTGTTAGCGCTAAGCCTAAGTGCGCTCGTTATCTTTGCGCCAACGGTATTAGCGGTCAATCCTACCGAACCTGTGACAGTAAAGGCCGCAGTTGGTTCGACACCAATGACGATGAAACAAGCCATGGCTCATCCAGATTGGTTGGGACGTCAACCAGAGCAGGCTTATTGGTCGGCAGATAGTCAGCAAGTTATTTATCAACGTAAGCAGGCGGGTAACGAACTTCGGGATTGGTTCGCGGCTCCGGTGTTAGGCAGCGCCAAAACCGAAGCCTTAGCATTACAAGATTGGGATGATGTTGGTGCCTATGACCAAGTTTTCTCAGCAGACAAACAAGTTGTCGCTTGGGTGTTCTCCGGCAATGTGTTTGTGAAGCAAATCAAAAGCGGTTTAGTCAGTCAGTTAACCAATGACCACACAGAGCGCAGCGGTCTGAAATTTCTAGCGGGCAATCGCTTGAGCTGGCGCGCTGGCTGGGATTTTTATGTTGCCGATCTATTAAGTGGACGACAAAGTCTATTGGTCAGCTTAAAGACGGAAAAAGCCCCTGAAGCGCCAAAAATTGCCGACACTTATTTAGCGAAAGAACAACAAAAATTAATAGGTTACGTTGCGTTACAGCATAAAAACGCCACCGATGAATTTAACCAGCAACAGCAACTACAAGCAAAAAACAGCGCACTAGCGGCAGAACCAGTGTTCTTCGGCGAAGGCAAACAAATTAACGGTGCGGCGTTATCACCAGATGGTCGACATTTGATAGTGGCAGTCGCCGATGCGACAGAGTGGCGTGAAGATACTGATATCATGCCTAACTACATCAGTTCTTCGGGCAATATTCAGGCAAAGCCAGTACGTCGCCGTGTGCATGACCAAAAACCAGAACCAGAAACTTTCTATTTAGTCGATATTGCCAAATCGGAAAAAAATGAACTGGCGATCAAAGATCTTCCGGGTTTTGACGAAGATGTGTTGGCATCGGTAAAAGCAGAAAATGCCAAAGCTGAAGGTAAAAACTACCAGTCGGTGAAAAAAGCCCGTGATGTGGTGTTGTTAAATGATTGGGCTTGGAGCCAAACCGCGATCCAGTGGAACAAAAGCGGCAGTCAAGTCGCAATGATGTTGCGCAGTTGGGACAACAAAGACCGTTGGTTAGTGACCGTGGACCTCGATAAAGCGCGTTTCGTTCCGCAACACCGCCTTCATGATGATGCGTGGGTTAACTATGAATTCAATGAATTTGGCTGGTTAAACCAAGAGGACACTTTGTATTTCCTGTCGGAACAAACTGGTTATTCACAGCTTTATCTAAAGCCACTGGCTGGCAAAGTGCAAGCGTTAACCAAAGGTGAGTTTGAAGTCAGCACGCCTGTACTGACTAGAGACGATAGTGCTATTTATTATCGCGCAAATCCGCAACATCCAGGTATTTATAACATTTATAAAGTCGATGTTGCGTCCGGCCAAACCACAGCGCTTACCAACTTAACCGGTAATTTATCTTTTGAACTGTCGCCTGATGAAAGCAAATTAATGGTTCGTTATTCGAACTCTTTATTGCCAGAAGAGCTTTATGTGATGCCAACGACGGCAAATGCAGCTCTTACTCGATTGACTTATACCGTTTCAAAAGAACTGCAACAAATGGCGCTGCAAGCACCGCAAGTCATCGCGGTACCTTCAAGTCATGGCAAACAACCTGTTTACGCCAAATTGTATCTGCCGAAGGATTATCAGCAGGGACAGAAACGTCGTGCGGTAATTTTTAACCATGGGGCCGGTTATCTACAAAACAGCGATTTGGGCTGGTCAAACTATTTCCGGGAGTTTTTCTTCCATAACTTATTGGTGCAAAAAGGTTATGTGGTGCTTGATATGGATTACCGGGCATCAAAAGGGTACGGCCGCGACTGGCGTACTGCCATTTATCGCCAGATGGGCACTCCGGAGATTGAAGATCTGCAAGATGGCGTAAAATGGTTAATTGCTAATGCCAATGTCGACCAAGCTCGGATCGGCACTTATGGTGGTTCTTACGGTGGTTTTATGACCTTTATGGCATTGTTTAAAGAGCCAGATTTGTTTAAAGCCGGCGCAGCACTGCGTCCAGTCGGGGATTGGGCTTATTACAATTTTGGCTACACTTCAAACATTCTAAATACCCCAGAAGTGGATCCAATTGCTTATCGTCGCAGCTCGCCAATTTATTTCACTCAGGGATTAAAAGCTCAGTTGTTAATTAATGCGCCAATGGTTGATGACAACGTATTTTTCCAAGATTCGGTGCGAATAGTGCAGCGTTTGATTGAACAAGAAATCAATACCTTTGAAACTGCAATTTTTCCAGTCGAGCCGCATGGCTTTGTGCAGCCAAGTAGCTGGTTAGATGAGTATCGTCGAATTGAAAAACTGTTTGATAACACTCTGTAATCATTGATGATTGACTGGGGCGTACTTGAGTCCCACCAAAAGCGAAAGGGAGCCTAGGCTCCCTTTTTATTTGCAGTCAGTCTGTTGCTGGTAAGTCGGTAAACGGTTGGGTTAAATCTCTGCTTGTTCGCTAGTATCAAGCAACACACTTTGCGCCAGAGCTTAAGACCATACTTACTTGCTGTCTACGGTAACGCAGCTCGAGCACAGGAATGGTAAATCCGTAACAGATCACCACAATCAAAGGTTGTAACCAGAAGCTTTGCTCAGGCAAGGTTAGGTATGCAGCAGTGCAGGCGATAGTACGGACAAAAGTATGCACGTAAGCCACAGGTGCTTTTGCGACCACACCAAATAACAACCACATCAAGCCGGTCTGAACCGCAAGCGCGAAGGGCAAGGCTTGATAATTTTGCATAAACATCGGGATGCTGATGGCAAACACCAAAAATGACATGCCGACCCCAGCTAAAAATACTGTATCAAACCAATTGCGCTCCGAGTTTTTCTGAAAACTAATGTTCTCGCCTGTTAAGCGAGAAATCGCCAGTGCCAAGTAAATAATCGAGCCTGTGCCGATAAAGGTCGCCATCACTTGCTGATATGGAGTTAGCACAAATGAAAGGAAACCAATAATCGTCCACACGATGGCGCCAGAGAGCGGCATCGCAAGATAGCGTTTGCTTCTAAATTCAATCAGTTGTTGTTCTAAACTTTTGCTGTTGATCCGTGCTGAGTTTGTTGTTTGCATGACACACCTCCAATGGTTGATGGCGTAAGTATGCAAAAGCGCGAGAACTATCGGCAGTGTGTTTTGTCACTAGATGTGATGACATTTGTCATTAAGTAGTTGCAGAAAAACTCGATGCCGAAAGGAAAATTGTGCGCGCCATCTGAGTATTATCAAGTAATTGATTGAGCATTTCCGGCGCTAATGTGGGCGCAAATTCTGTTGGTAATACAAAGCGTAGACGCTCGTTACTATAGGGGTGATTGAGCTCAAGGATAGCTGCGTGCAGCTGCAAGCGAGTTGTTTCATTCACTCGTTGTATTTGTTCCGACTGGATTGGATAGGGATACAAAGCATCACCAACTATCGGATGACCAATGTGATTCAAATGCACCCGCAACTGATGCGCTCGCCCGGTAATAGGCCGAAGCGCCAACAAACTTGAGTCCGCTAAAACCGAGACACTGAGGGCATTTTCGGCAGAACTGAGGCTGTGATCGGCAAGCAGCTGAAAGTAGGTTTGCGCTGATTTTCCGCTATCCGCACACACTTTATTGCGCGGTGGTGCGCTTAAATCTGCAATCAGCGGTAAATCAATGCAGCCGCTGCGCTGCGTTGGTATTCCAAATACCCTGGCTAAATAAAGTTTAGCTGTTTCTCTTTGGGCAAATTGTTGTTTTAGCGCGGCTTCCGCTTTTCTTCGTAAAGCAAAAACAACGATGCCGGAAGTTGCCATATCCAAGCGATGAACCAATAAGGCTTGTGGAAATTGTTGTTGGACCCGACTTAGTAAGCAATCTGCAAGCGCTGGGCCTTTGCCTGGGTTGGTTAAAATCCCCGAAGGTTTTGCCACGACCAAAATGTCTTTATCCTGATAACAAATCTCAAGCCATGGCGTCATAGGCGGTTGATAGTTAAAAGTTAAATCGCTGTTTAGTTGGCTCATTGGTTTCCAGTGGCGAAGCATGCCATTTTGCAGTGTTGAGAATTAGCGTAAACAGCTAATTATGGCGACAAAGCGCGATTGTAGCGAAATTCTGGCTGCGCGCCCATGGGCTTGGGGTATAATCCGCATTTTTGGGCGGTGGAGTCACAGATGACCGATATAAACGAACTTGCGCAACTTACTGCGACCAAGGAAGCTTGGCAGTTAGTTTATCAAGATGAATTTATGCTGGTAGTGAATAAACCTGCACATCTGTTGACTGTCCCAGGGCGACATCCTGCCAATCATGACTGCTTAATTTCTCGGGTGCAGACCGAGTTCCCATCAGCGCAGGTTGTCCATCGATTAGATTATGATACTTCGGGTTTAGTGATACTGCCGCTGACCAAAGGCGCTCTCAGTCATATCTCTAAGCAATTTCAGGCCAGAACCATTAGTAAATTTTATGAGGCTTTAGTTGCGGGCGAAATTGCGCTTGCTGGTAGTATTGACGGAGCAATCGCTGCTGATCTCGACAATAGACCGCTTTATAAAATTTGTCCGGACGGCAAGCCTTCTCTTACGCACTACCGCCGTTTGGATTTTGATCCAACGCTGTCACAAAGCCGGGTGTTGTTAGAACCAGTAACTGGTCGCTCGCACCAGTTACGTCTGCATTTGTCTAGTATTGGACATGCGATCCTGGGGGATACGTTATATGCCAATACTGAGATTGCCGGTGGTTCACCAAGATTGTGTTTGCATGCACGGCAAATTCAGTTTCAACATCCAGTGACCGAAAAGCCAATCACACTTGAAGCGCTAGCGCCGTTTTAACTGTTGTTGAAAGTTTTGTGGGAAAGGCCGTTTCCCAGAGCTCAAATGAAATTTGTAGAGTAATGCAGCTTAAGCCATAGGGTTAAGCTGCTTTTAAGCCCTTCGGCACAGCAAGCGGCGGAACGGACTGCATAATAAAGAACAAAATCAACCCGGTGAACGCGCCAAATAGGTGAGCGTCTACTGCGACATTGCTACCTATTAAAGCAATGATCTCGCTACTACCACCATGAATTTGTTCCCAAATTACCTTAATAAACACACCGATCAGAATCAGCCAACCGCTAGACCAGTGCTTGACAATATCCGCCAG
>JACCDI010084575.1_pt1 | contig 10426 bp, 14 predicted proteins | sample 7442791 | NCBI WGS metagenome assembly JACCDI01 (sample SAMN15323434, study PRJNA562643) | freshwater metagenome | isolation source: river surface water | place: USA:Blue River Watershed | collected 2017-08-15
CATCCAATTGTCGAATGGTGGGTGGATGATATTCGATATCAATACGTTGATCGGGGTCATGGACCACGTTGTGGTCTTGGTCGAATAGAATTAGTGCGTCTGCATCTGCCCCCGAACTGTTCGGTTGGTGAGTGCGAGTAGATGATGATGGCCGCGAATTGCTGCGTCGATGACGAATCGAATAGTGTACGTAGTCTGTGTGAGGGAATGCATAGCGATGAGCAACAGCAAAAATTACCATTTCCATGCAGATCAATGTATCCTAAATTAATGAAGATAAAACCGAATAAATGATGAGATAAACTAAATCACCCATCGACAGGTACATAAAATTGAAAATGATTTGTTACCTGAATTCCGTCAACCACGTGTTCAGAATCCCATCCCGCCATTCCTTTGATAATGCCAAAAGAATGGAGACATTGAATAATGAACCCTTGCCAAAACGTGAAGAAAATCTGTCAAAGAGCGATAAATATTGTTAACACAACGAATTTAGAAAATAACAGCAAAACATATCTACAATCCGTTTCGACTTCAAGAAAACGTACAATTCCCTTGATACAAAGGAACTTTGGCACAGGCCGCCAATCCTTTAAATCGTCTTTCGTGGCGTAGTATAATTTCACCAAACAATATAGAGCATATCCAATACTAATATTCATGATGACCGCGATATAACCGTAGGCGCTGTTCCAACTCCAAACTCCTGGTTGAAAAAGTCCCTTGCTGTCGAGAATGAACACCACAATTGTCGCCAGTGTTTTAATCAAAACGTATTGAAGCTATGTGAAAAAACGGGAGCAACATTGAAATTATCAAATGAAAAGGAACATAAACACAGGATGGAACCGCATCCGCGTACCACACCATATTTACAATTCATCATAAATGGCCGTCCCATGTTCCACTCTTTGCACACCAACTTGAAAACGAAGACGTGACTCCCATAACTTCCATTTTTCGTACGCAAAGCCAAAGCGAGTTTTTCTTCTCCTCCCAATAATTCAATGATGTAGTATACAAACGAAGCGATGGCAAATGCTTCATAGAGTTCACGGAATGCTCGCAGATACTCGAACGCCCTGGTCATGTTCATTTGACGTTAGCAAAACGTAGATTTACATCTAGAACTAAAGAGGAAAAGGTACCATTGGAAAGGCATTGATGAACGACATAAAATCGAAGACGAACTCACCCATGAAAATATAGCGAGAACCAAGCTTCAATTGAGTAAATAGGGACCATGAAAAGAATTCTCACAACGAACTGTAAAAGAGATTTCATGCTACAGTGAGTTCAGGGGTGAGGGGTAATGATAGACTTTGTCCAGCTCCGAAACGAAATTTCTATTTTCTCTCCGTTACTATAAAGAACTTAGTTTCACTTCGACCTCTCAGCAGTGGCGAAAACCGTGGTCTCACCTTTTGCACTTGAGGCATGTACCAATTCACCAAATGCTGCACGATCCCTTGAGCGGATATCGGTACTGTGACCAACACAAATATCCCTGTCGATGTTTCAAATTAACGAATTCGCATGAGAGATTTGAAAAAAAATCTTGGACGAATAGAAAAAAATAGAGAAGCCAATAATCGCCGACACTCACCAGCCACAAGATACAAAGTGTGATTGTACTTCTCCTTCGCCGCCTCATGAACCGCCAAATACGGTAAAAGGCCAAACACTAGACCCACCAAGGAAATTGCCAAAATTGCCGTGACAACTCGCAAGAGGTATTTGGAAGTGCATTTTGCGCATGATGTGGTCACTTTGTCGTCGCCCTCGTCGTGGTTTTTACGCGGGTCGATGTGGCGATTGCGAGAAGCGAGTGGATCGTCTAGTTCGCTGAATGGTTCTTGAGGATTGTCGCCAGAGAAGGAAGAAGGCGCGAGGAGGGAGCTGTAGGCGTTGTCCATAATTATTTGTTTGCATTCCTCGGCATGGTTTGGAGCAGTTTAAGGAACGAATATGGGAAATAATATGCGTGCTCAGATTCAGCAGCCAGATGTGACACCAAGGTGTGGTGGTTGAAAACTAAGAAAAAAGCCACAAATGAAAAAGGCCACTCTACTGGCTGTTTTTTTAACCCCATCTTTATACTCCAGATGAACATATCACAATCTCGTCCTGTTTTAAGGCCGAGTAACTCGAAAATATAGGACTATTGCTTCTTTTTGGGACTTTAAATGCAGGATCCATTGAAAAAGATTCCAAGGACATTTTTTTGAAGACTTGTTCCTTAGATGGTTCCAAAAAATTAAATTTGGGATTGTATCCTGTAATGGGGTCCATATGCTGTGTCCTTCATTTTAAAACCACATTGCAACTCAGTGCTTACACCTGCTCTGCCTTCCAACTTTTTGCCTGGAATTTCTATTTGTTTATGTTTTACATCTTTGTTGGGTATCAAGACATTTGTGATATCTCTGTATTACATCTTCTGCACTTGCCAATATCATGTGAATACACACTTGTTGTTCCTGAAGTATGTCATCTAACTTAAATCTCCCAGCATGACTGCAAGGAACATTTGCTCAAGAAATATTGATAGAATCTGTGGAACATTGTCTTGAGAGGACAAACTTCCAATCTGGAGATTATCTGATTGTGTAGCAGTTAGAATTTTATTGTGATATAAGGTGTATGTAGCAACCAGGTAGCATGCAGTCCCATTCTTCATTGTTCTGCACAAACAATGGTTGGCCTACATCTAAAATATAGGTATGCCCTTCCATTCAAGGCTTTTCTTGGCTACATTCCATTCTGATTCATCAGTTTTCATTATTATTTATGGAGTATTAAATCAAAATTGTTTACTCTTTACTCACAATAGATAAGATCTTCAGCTGCTGATGTAAGTGACAATTGAATACCTTCTTCAAATTCCTTCAGATTATTTTTGCAGAGTTTCCAAAATCTACTCTATGTTCATTGTTGTAGTCCAAAAGTATCCTTTCTTTCTTTTTCTTGGTAATATTAACTTTCTTGGGATGAAAGCTCACCAGCAAAACAATTCAAAATTGATATTTCTAAAATTATGACAGCCACTGAAAATATTTTTAGATGGATCAAAAAGAAAGTTATGATTGTATTGTTTTTAATCATTTTTATTTTTATTTTGCATGTTGCCATTCTGCTTTTATGCTTCAGTTAGAGGTAATAGAAAAATGGTAAGTTATGTAGGATAGGGCAAGCCTAATTGTGTCAATGGTTGCTATTTCAGTGGTATGCTTGGACAGGGATAGCTTTTGGGCAGAAGCAATCAAACTTGGGTCTCAAGACATAATACCTCGTGAAAAGGTTTATGCTGAGAAGCACCCTTGGTAGACAAACAAAATCCCTTGACAAAACAGAATTGTTTATTGTTTTACAGTCTTTGTGAATCTTGGGGATCAAGGTGTCAAAGAGAGGATAAAAATGACATAATTTTCTTGAGGTATTCTCATGACATTGCATGTTATGTAATATGTGTTGGATCACAGAGCATTTTTCATGAGACAAAGGCGATCAAGATCTTAGAATTGCAGGATCTCTACAAAAAATGACATAAAAGCTGAAAAATACACTAATCCTGTTTTGTATAGATCTGATGCAAAAGCTTGTGTAATGCTCAAAATCTGTCAAATCAACATGATGGCAACAAAGAAAACAAATGCAGTTACTCATCCTTTCTAAAAATGTGTAAAGTAGACAGTTTTTAAGGGGTCTTTTTGATATACATTCTATAATGCAAGTTATTATATTTTTGTATTAAGTTATACAAATGAGAGTAAGGAGGAGGTTGATTTATTATTGAGGTCAATAATTGACAGGAGGATTGTCAGAGCCTGGAGTGGTTGTGGTTATGGTGGCTCCCAAGAATGTAAACATTCTTGGTGTTGGGATGGTTATGGATGTGGTGACAGTTGTGGTTTTAGGTGACTTTATGGGGGTGATTTGTTGATCTGATATGAGGCTCCTGAACTGACTGTGCTGACAGCAACCTTCTCAGTGGAAAATAAAAAGCCTGTAGTTGTAACATTGGTCATTCTCAAAAGGAAGAGTGTAGCTAAGTTGAGCAATCTACAGTGGCATGTGTTGTTATATTAGTGTATTTGTCTTTTCTGGCCTTTTTCCACATTATAAGTTGAATTTGAATCAACTATAATGAATGCTTTTCATCAGACTCCAAGTCAATCTCCTACTTGTAAGTGGCCACACTAATCATGCACTTGAACTTTATTGGACACTCATCATTCCTTTTGGAAGGAAACTCCAAGAACGCTTCACTTTGACATTCAATCAATTATTGGTCAGTGACCGCCTTTTCAATGAGAAATAATCATAGATATTCTGAGTTACTTAAAGTGGAAAACAATTTTCTTATACCATTAACTACTTGGTAATAAAGAATACCTCCACTGTGTCTGGTCCTACAAAATTGTGGGGTAAGAACCAGGATTAAAAGTTTGAAAAGAGTTTCCATTATCATGTTCTTTTTATAGTTGTGGTTGTTATATTTTGGCTAATTAGATGAATTCACGCAAATAATGTAATATCATTGTATTATATTCAGTGATAGAATTCTACATCACAATATTCCGACTGGCATTTTTACGATTGGCATTACTGTGTCGGATATTTTTGGCAACTTCTGCACAGAGAGAAAAAATATATGCAAAGTGCGGTGCTTGATTTTTCTAAGAATGATGAAATAGGAGCAGAACTATTGACTTCTGGATAAGAAATAATGAGTGACTTCTGGATAAGAAATAATGAGAAGTACATTCTTTGACCTCCGATCCACAGAAACAACAAGCAGTAATGAAAAAAATTTCAGAATGGAGAATAATATGTTCCAAGGGGTTCCTCGCAATAAAATGTGCAGAGGAGATATTTTCACGCAGCCATGGCTTTGTAGGAATGTTGGTGGTTGGCAGCTGTGCATCCGAATGGACCGATACAATAATGAACAGAGAGGGCGCCTGATAGAATGCGGTGATCGCAAAATTGCATGAGATAAGATATAGCTTTTTCCATGGCGTAAACCTTATATCATAGTCAACTCACCATTTGGACCATGACCATGAGCAGGAGAGTCTACACCACTCCTTCTAAAGGGCAGATCATCGTCCTCCGACCAAGGCCAACATCGAAATCTCTGGTATTGTCCTAGATTCGAAAAGGATGCTGGATCCGCATGCCAAATAAATTCCTGGCTGTCATCGGCGATCATAGAAAATCTCCATATGTCTCGACCATCGAACGGGATGCCATCCATCCACGGCCCGTCATCGGATCCGCGGCGTGAGTCGTAATCGAAGTTGAGCCTTATTTGATGATTATCGAGCATAATTGGTTGAAAATGTATAAGTTCGATAGTGAGTTACAGAGCAAGTTGCATAATCGACAATAGCGGTCATTGCTCAAAGTTGAGCTTACTATGACACGCGCGATCAACACGTACCTTGCCTCGCAAACAACCTCCTGACCATGTCTCGCTCCCAATTTACTGACGACTACTTCAGATATCTGTTGCTTGTTTTCGTTCGATAGCCTTTCCCACATTTCAAGAATCTCATTTGATGGTGTAGCTCTTTGTACCTTCTTCTTATTGGCCTTGAAATCATCGAGGTTTTGGAAAGTGAAAATACTCGGATCGACACAATCCGATTGGTAATAGTCCCACTTAGCCTCTACACTTGAGAACATATCATTGGCTCTCTGATTGCAATCCTTAGGTTTTTTCTGATTAGCTGGGTCCATTATTGAGGCGAGAATGTCTACCAAATCTAAACTGCCTCCGTTTGGGCCGCTGTCTGCCGATGATGCAGAAGGTCTCCAATTTCTAAATCCAGAGTTGCTACTCGAAAGTTTTCCGACGGCATTGCCATCGCTATCGCTATCGCAGTCGGTCACTCGTCGATATGAATCTGTTGCTCTAAGTTTCATTTGATCGTATTCGTTATTCATCTTTGCTTCAGAGTCACAATGCTCCAGCATAGTCTTCTCGGGTGAATCGATAGTTCGGATCCAGGTTGGAATGGGTCTCACTTCAACAACCTCTCCAGAAATTCGAAACGGAAGAGCCCTCCTCGATTGTTCACTCGCTTCCGATGCTGCTTGATGATCGGGGACAATATTGCCGTCGTTGTCGCGCTTCTTGCCCCTTTGAAATTCTCTGTCGTCGACACGGCACATTTTCTGATACGACGTTTTGACTTCAGAGGAACATTTTTCGTTACCATCAATTTTTGCGGTGCATTCGCTGACTTCTTTGGACTTTCTCGAAAGAGTATCGTTGTCATTGTTATGAGGATTCTTCCCTTCTTCGACGTCGTCGCCACCAACGTCAGAATTGAGAAAAATCAATAGCTCTACCCTCATCCCAACTTGAGGATTTTTTCCGGTATGTAAAAAAGGGCGGTTTTGAGCCTTTTCGCATTCTTTTGAGAAAGGATCTGGAATATATGCTCGCTTAATTTTTTGTTGAATTATTTTGTCATGCTCGGAGAATTTGAATGATTTTTCGCTGTTGTAATCGCAACCTTCGGCTTTTACAATTTCACTAGACGTGAGTTCGGGACTACTGATGTCCTTAACGGCAGCTGGAGGGTCTGAACTGGAAGGCTTGGACATGACGTGTTCCCATTTGCGTCCGATTGTTTTAGTTGACGGGTTCAACGTTGTTGATGTAGCGACGGTAGCTTCATTGACGAAATTGTATGTAGCTGCCGTTGCTATCGATAGCGTCAACGATATCGATGCCTCAACCTCTTTCTTCGACAAGCTAGATCGCAATGACTCCGACGGAGGTTTCTCGTTCATGTTAGTTTCGGAAATTTCCGGGTTGGGTTGCTCAGAGCACCGTGAGAGGTTGTTATTGTCTTCCATGTTGGGATGTGCCGAACGAAGAGGAGTACGATGTGTCTTGCACGTTTTGTGTCTTGTGTTGTATTCGCGGTTTCTTTCGGCTTGTGGATTTTTTAACGTTGTCGCCGTCGCAGACATCTACTCTCTTCGTTACCTTTTACATTCTTTTCGTGTTATCTATACCTGACCGTTGCGTCGATTTTCATACTGCCAAGCTCTTTATAATCCTTGCTTTTGGCGCGCCGATCAATCGAGATTATGAACAGAGATAAAGGTACAGTATGTCTCACGACCCTATCTCTCCTCGGTTTGACTGTGTTATTACTCATTATAATAATTTTTGGCGCTCTAATAATTTCATTTCCATTTTCGTTTTCATTCAGATATTGAATATGGCTATGGCTGAAATGAAAAAGGAAGATACCTAATATTTTCTTGACCTTTCTTGACAATAGTAACAATTTCAATCCTTTAGCAGTAGGAGTGAAAGAAAAACTTGAGCCATCATTCCATCATGAAGACAAAAAAGAGAGCTTAATGCGCAAAACAAGAAATTCAGTCATATGCAACTTTTTCTATCATCAATAGAAGCCACATTAAGATTATTCTTTTGTTTCATAAAATATTCCCATAACATTTTTCTTTGGATCTTCTTGCATTCAGGTTTTGCTATCTTTGCACTCCAATTTTGAATTAAAGTTTCATTGCAGAGCTTATAGTTTACAGTTGGTCTTGCCACCAGACTTAATGTTGTCCAAAAAGTGAAAAGCACTCCATATCAGCCTTGAATTGTACCAACCTGTGGAGGTCATTGCCAAAGAAGGCAACAAAACATGGTACTGCTGTCCCTCTTGGCTAATGTTGAAAACAACTATTCCAGGCAGGGTGGTTGGCATTGTAGTTGCACATGAGGGCTAGGTTGTACATTCCTGTTGGTAATACCGAATTTCTGTAAATTACCAAAATTTACCACAAAAATTATGGTAATGCCACTTTTTCAGACACAGTTTTACGTTTTGGGTAGTTTTTGCCTTACCATATCCAAGGCCTACAACTTACAAGATACTTGAAAATTCTTTCTGCAGCTGTGATCTTTTATCCTCTATGTCACAATTATTAGCTAGCAACTATATTACTAGTGCGTGTTAGAGTATTGAAAGTCTTCAAACATCTGTGTCTTGTTGATATTTTATGCTCAAATTGTCTAACTCATAACCATGCAACATATGTAAACTAATTGATAATAAGGTTACAGTATGCTAGTGCAAGTTACCACAATCAAGTTACCATTAACGCCCAAAATAATGGTGCTGGTAACATATAATACCTATGTGAATTGTGGTAATACCGGGTAATTACTGGTTACCCAGTAATTTACCACCAAAATTATGATGTAATGTACAACCTAGCATGATGGAAAGATGTGCTTTGGAACCAGGCAATTGAACACATCTCACATGTCAAAATGCAGCAGGCATTTTTTGTTAATTAAGTTGAGATCCTTGCAATATTCAGCCAGCTAAGTAGACAGGTCCAGCAGGATGAATGGTCCTGAAGTGTCCCAGAAGTAGTAGAGGCCATCCACATAACAGGGCCAATATTACTGGTATTGCAATGTTGCTGATATTGCTGTCAGGTGTGACAGTTAGAGTAAGTTGGTTTCTGGGAGTGGTTGGGATTAGCTTGGTATTTGTGGCTCAAGGAGGCGCAGCCATGGGAGCAGGATGGGCCAAGGGAGTGAACAAGGTGGTCAGAGTTCAGAGGGGAGAGTTGGCTTGGGTAATGATGACTGATGACAGCATGTGGATTTCTCCCTTTGGATGCACTTTTTGTGTTGATATAATAATGAAAATTTTGTCTTAGATTGAAAAATAATAGAATAAGTATACAAGAAGTTTCTTTACTGATATCTGCTGACCAATCTTTTGTAGAATTCATAACAGCATCTATTTGGAATCACATAAAGTCATTATTCTTAAAATTGCACCAGTGAAAGGCATTCCTTCTGACAAACCTCTAGTATTTCTTATCTTGAATACAATCTCTCTGAAATATACCTAACAACATTGCTGCATCAAGTAATCTCTTGTAGCAATTATGAGACACCAAAGAAGTCTGAGACAAATAGTGACTCAAAGCACTTTTTAACTGGTAGCATATGGTTACAAGTTTACAACAAGTTTTCATTAGCATATCATACACCCACTTTTCATTTATTATTCCCCCAATATACACCCCATGTCAATTTTGTCTTACTGACATTATTCATTAATGAATACAAAGTTTCTTGTGTCAATGAACTTCCCCTTTGCATTAGCTTTGCATTGGTGGGAATTTGGTCATCTCAACCTTTCTTAAAGAAGAGATATGGCAGTTCAAATTTATCATTTGGTCAAATGTCAAGTCCAATTTTTGAATTTTGATGCCAACCCCTCATGTAATATGGCCCTTTTTCCAACATCACTTTAGCAAAAACACAATAAGTGGATATTTGAACTCAATCAACCAACATTACAGATATATTTTACAATTTCATAAACAAATTAGTTATTGATTCACAGCAGCATTAGAATCCAATCAGCTTAGTGACAAGATGGAATGCATCTTTTGTAAAAAGAAGAATTGCCTTGTATATAGAAACTATCATTTCTTGCATGGTATTCAAATCAATTAATCCAGGTCCTCCATGATGGATCCAAGCAAAGCTAGTTTTGAGTAGCACAAAAATACCAAAAAAGTCACTGGAATCCATTTTGGACACCACTATTATATTCCAATTCAATTTTTTGTAACAGAACTTATATGATTGCTATCTCCTGGCAAAAAGGAAGATGTTCTGGATTTCAATATGTCAATTGAAAGGTGATCAATCAACTTGATGAATGCCAACTAGAAGATGATGAAGTTTTTCACATGCACATGGTAATATGTGTTGATGAAACTGATGAATTTATTTGACAATCACCAAATCCATGTGCATGGGAAATATCTAACTCAGGACAGGTTACCACATTTGGACAATTTTGTATGTTTCAAAAATCTTGATGCATTTATCAAGACTGTGTGCTACTCTTATGATATCATGAATGAACTGCACTGGGTACACAGTAACAAAATGAAACTCCAGAAATCAAAAGTTACTCATAATTCAAAAAAGGGCAAAGTTGACAAGTAATGCTGTGATCTATAACCACATGTGTATTGTATCAATTGTGTTGTATTGATTTGTATTTTAAATAAATATAATTGGTATCAATATGGAATATTATTGTTTATGGTTTTAGCTAGAATAATTGTTATTGATTTGTTGCAAATGTCACGTTTAGAAATTATTTTACATCAATCATAATGTCATCTGCCATGACAAAAGACACTACAAAGTTTTGTTCCTCTTGCAAAGGACTGTTTGCCTTAACAATGGGAATATTGGAAAAGTCCTTCTTGAAATTGTCCTGTGTCATGCTTGCATAATCATCACATGGTGACATTGAACAAATTTTTGGAAAAATTCTTTGAGAAACAATTTTGTTGCTCATATAAGAACACCTAACTTTGCAAACAGTCTATCCCC
>JACCDI010169831.1_pt1 | contig 10426 bp, 8 predicted proteins | sample 7442791 | NCBI WGS metagenome assembly JACCDI01 (sample SAMN15323434, study PRJNA562643) | freshwater metagenome | isolation source: river surface water | place: USA:Blue River Watershed | collected 2017-08-15
AGAAGATCATCTGGGCGCCCGACCGCCATCTGGGCAGCTACATACAGAAGCAGACCGGCGCCGACATGCTGCTGTGGCAGGGCTCCTGCCTCGTGCATGACGAGTTCAAGGGCATCGAACTCGACTTGCTGCGCGCCGAGCATCCGAACGCAAAGGTGCTGGTGCATCCGGAGTCGCCGGCCTCGGTGGTCGAGCAGGCGGATGTGGTCGGCTCGACGTCGCAGCTGATTGCGGCGGCAGTCAACATGGACGCGCAGGAATTCATCGTCGCGACCGACAACGGCATCCTGCACAAGATGCGGCAGGCTGCGCCGGGCAAGGTGTTCATCGAAGCGCCGACCGCCGGCAACAGCGCGACCTGCAAGAGCTGCGCGCATTGCCCGTGGATGGCAATGAACGGGCTGCAGAACCTGATCGACGTGCTCGAGAGCGGCAAGAACGAGATTCATGTCGAGCCGGCGATTCGCGAGAAGGCGGTCAATTGCATCAACCGCATGCTCGATTTCGCGGCGGCGAAGAAGGCGAACGTGCGCCCGTCGGCTGATCTCTCGGCCGAGCAGCAACTGTTTGACGGCATTGGCCCTGCATGAGCACGCTGAAGAATCCTTTCGCGCCTTTCGATGCGGCGCTGGCCGAAGCCTTCGAGGCCAACATCCGTGCCGCGCTGGTCGAGGACATTGGCAGCGGCGACTGGACCGCGATGCTGCTGCCTGAATCGTCGCAGGTAAAGGCGAGGGTGGTGGTGCGCGAAGATGCCGTGCTTTGCGGCGCGCCGTGGTTCGAAGGCGCGATGATGCAGGTCGATCCGCGCATTCGCATGCAGTGGCATTTCGCCGAGGGCGAGCTGATGTCGGCCAATGCCGAGGTGTGCAGCATCGAAGGGCCGGCAAGATCGCTGATGACGGCAGAGCGTCCCGCGCTGAATTTCCTGCAGCTGCTGTCGGGTGTCGCAAGCGCGACCCGCGACTACGTGAAGCTGGTCGACGGCACGAAAGCAGCCATTCTCGATACCCGCAAGACGCTGCCAGGCCTGCGCCTGGCGCAGAAGTACGCGGTGCGGGTCGGCGGTGGCAAGAACCAGCGACTCGCGCTGTATGACGGCATCCTGATCAAGGAGAACCATATCGCCGCTGCGGGCAGCATCAGTGCGGCGATGGCAGCGGCGCACGCGCTGAATGCAGGCGTGTCGATACAGATCGAGGTCGAGGATCTCGATGAACTGAAGCAGGCGCTCGATGCAGGCGCAAGCTCGGTCCTGCTCGACAACTTCACCACCGACATGATGTGCGAAGCCGTTGCAATGACGGCGGGCAGGGCAGTACTCGAGGCCTCGGGTGGTGTGAATCGCGACAGCGTGCGTGCGATTGCCGAAACTGGCGTCGACCGCATCTCTATCGGTAGCCTGACAAAAGACGTCAGGGCGACTGACTATTCGCTCAGGGTCACCGGCTAGGCATTCCTGTTCAGCCTCATTTTTTCGCAAATGCCAATTGAAGGCAGCGGACATGGGATGACGCAGTGCCCATGGATCGAGCGCCGGTCAGTACTCCATTCAGGGAACAATGCAAGCATGCCGTATTACATACGGTGCTCTTGTTCACCTCCGGAGTAAGTCCATGGCGACCGCAGTATCTACCCCCCATTCCTGTGTTCCTGTGATTCGAGGCCTTGTTGGCGATGTCACGGAGTTGATCGTCGCTTCGCTGGATCGGCCAGCCATGCGTTCAATGGCGCGCGCCAGCAAGTTGTGGAATCAGTATCTGAAAAAAGAGTGGCATCTGCACAAACAGAACTGCGACGATGCAATTCAACTCATCAATTCGAGTGTTCGACCACGCCTTCGACTGAGGAGGTGTATGGATAAAATAGCGAGAGTGGCCCCGGCCGAGGAAGCACAATTCTTCGCTACGGTTGCCTGCTACGGTGTAACCGCCCTGGAACACTCGGCGATGGCAGACATGATGACTGTCTTCAGCGCTGCCATCAAGCGCCCACTACCGGATTCATTGCAATGCACGCTTCAGCATATGAAGCCGTGGGATGAATTGCCGCGCATCAGCAAAAAACACATCACTCGATTGATCGATTCTACTTTTGAGAAGGATTCCGACAGAAAGACTCGACTTGGCGGGGTCCTTGCAGCGATCCGAGAACTTCCGGATCGTGCGAAAAATTACGCCCTCATGAAATTGATGTCGGGATTTTCTGTCAAGCGAGATTTCTCAAACAACAAAGGTGATTTTTGGGTTGGAGAAGAGCGCCTGGCAACGCAATTCATACGCGTCGCTCATGAACTCGTGCCGAAGACATGGCATAGGCGCCTCGCTTGCCGAGAAAAATACTCTTTGCCAATGGCTGGATTTTTTTCCAAAACGTTTATTGGCATGGCCATCCTCTGTTTGAAAAAATTTCATCGCAATGAAGAGCTCGGTGCTGCGCTGCTCCGGCTGGTCATTACCAGCGCACGAAATCTTCCGGAAGGTCGCAGGAATTGGAAGGGCTTGCGAGCCAGCGTGACTAAAAAAACAGAGTATGAATTTTTTGCCATCAATAATTTGATCTACGCCGTTCTGAATTTATGCCTGAGGAACAAGAAGACAAAACACGCATACACGAAGATTTACAAGGACATCTTGTGCGGCAGTGGATTTCTTTCTGAGGGCAAGTGGATTAAATCCAGAGAGTACTCCCGATATTTCGCGATTAATAAAGCACTGGTTCCATATTATTAAGCGGAGGCGCTATCGCCGTGGCGGCAGCTTCCGCACCGGCGACAGCACCGTCGGCAGCGCCTTCGACAAAGTCTCCGGAAAGTCCGGGCTGTAATGTCGGCCTCGGCTTTTTCGTTGCGACAAGGTCCTCAGGAACATTTTTGCTGGTTTCTCTACAGATCGAATTGTTTTTCGATCTTAGGAGCTAATTCCATGTCGGTTTCGAATTCAATCTCTTTTATCCCCGTTCCGTCGATTCCCGCGCTCGTTCCCGACGTCACGCCATTCATCGTTACATCGTTAGCATTGCCGGAAATGCGGTCCCTTGCCAAGACCAGCAAGGCTTGGAATCAATACTTGAATGAGGAATGGAGGTTGCACGACTGGAACTGTAAAAGTGCGCATGATTTAATCAAGGCAGACAAGTATCCACAACTCCGTGTCATTGAATTTTTCATCCGGCTTGCAGATGCAAGCTCACACGATATTGCAATAACTTTCCTGAAGTCTCCGTCAATAAAGCTTCTCTCTGCCCCAATGGAGATCGTCTTGACGCTTGCAAGTGTGCACACCAAGGCGCCGATGGAGAGCAGCGTTCAGTGTTACTTGAAGGGTAAAGGCAATTGGGATGCACTTGATCCGACCATCGCTGGAAAAATAGACAATCTGGTCAACTACGGCACGTTACCGGATGAGGCCGGTGGCGTTGTTTTAAAAAGAATTCTGAGCCTGTTTGCAGATTTTCAGGACAGCGCAAAGTCCTATGCCTTTACAAATCTGTTGTTTAATCTTTGTGCGCGTCAGGGTTTCCACGAGCAGGGTGGCAGGTTCTGGCGCGCAGCCGGCAACAGGTCAGCCGATTTTATGGCCACGGCAAAAGACCTGCTGCCAAAAGAATGGAATTCATGGCTGGCTACCTATCGGGAGCGTAGCTTCTGGGGATTGCCAAGCGGGCGTTACGCCTCGTTTGTCAGTGCCTCAATCATCTGCCTCAAACAGTTGAAGCAACATGCTCCGGAATTCGGCAGGGCATTGCTTCAACTGGTTAAATCGAAGGCCGATGCCCTTCCTTCCAATCAAAAAACATGGAAAGCCATTTCGTGCAACTTGACTCAAGGCGATGGCGCGAAAGAGCTGGCTGCCATGCAGGATCTGATTTTTGCTGTTTTCTGTTGGGGCATGCCGGACGATGCCGCCAAGACAAAGAGCAAGGAAATCTTGTGCGGGAGCGGATTCCTGTCTGAAAGCACCTGGGTCGAATTCGCAAACCAGGCGCCTAAATGGGCAAAGAAACTGAACCTGGGGTGAATTGATCAGCGTCGCGGCGGCAATTTCCTCAACGGTGACAGCACCGTCGGCAGCGCCTTCGGCAAGGTCTCCGGAAAGTCCAGGCTGTAATGCAGTCCGCGACTTTCCCGTCGCGACAAGGCGCTGCTGACGATCAGCGACGCCACTTCGACCAGGTTCCGCAATTCCAGCAGGTCGCGGGTGATGCGGAAGTTCGCGTAGTACTCGTTGATCTCTTCCTTCAGCAGCGCGATCCGGTGCTGCGCGCGTTCCAGTCGCTTCGTGGTGCGCACGATGCCGACGAAGCTCCACATTGCGCGGCGCAATTCGTCCCAGTTCTGCGTGATCACGACTTCCTCGTCCGCGTCGGTCACGCGGCTTTCGTCCCACGCAGGCAGCGCGGGCGATGTCGGTTTCGGCTGTGCCTCGATATCCATCGCTGCCGCGCGACCTAGCACCACGCATTCGAGCAGCGAATTGCTTGCGAGACGATTCGCGCCGTGCAGGCCGGTGTACGCAGTCTCGCCGACTGCATACAGTCCCTGAATATCTGTGCGCCCGTGCAGGTCGGTCACGATGCCGCCGCAGGTGTAGTGCGTCGCCGGCACGATAGGTATCGGCTGCTTCGTGATGTCGATGCCGAGCTCGAGGCAGCGCGCATAGATGGTCGGGAAGTGCTCCTTCAGGAATTCCGGCGGCTTGTGGCTGATGTCCAGATCCACATAGTCGAGGCCGCGCTTCTTCATTTCATAGTCGATGGCTCGCGCGACGATGTCGCGCGGCGCAAGCTCGGCGCGCTCGTCATGCGACGGCATGAAACGCTGTCCGGCTGCGGCGCCGGCCGTGGCCGGCAGCTTCAGTACGCCACCTTCGCCGCGTACGGCTTCCGTGATCAGGAAGGACTTCGCATACGGGTGGTACAGGCAGGTCGGATGGAACTGGATGAATTCCATGTTGGACACGCGGCAGCCCGCACGCCAGGCCATCGCGATGCCGTCGCCGGTCGCGGTGTCGGGATTGGTCGTGTACAGATAAACCTTGCCGGCGCCACCGGTCGCCAGCACCGTCTGTTCTGCGGCAATGGTCATCACTTCGTGGCTGTTCACGTCCTGCACGTACAGGCCGTAGCAATGCGGCGCGCCATTGCGGATGCCGAGCTTGTCCGAGGTGATCAGGTCGATCGCCATGTGCTGCTCGAGCAGCGTGATGTTCGGGTGCTGCCGGACCTTCGCTTCCAAGGTGACTTGCACCGCGTGGCCGGTCGCATCGGCGGCGTGGATGATGCGGCGCTGGCTGTGGCCGCCTTCGCGCGTCAGGTGAAAGCCGAGCTCGGCCTGCTCGTCGCGTGTGAAGGGCACGCCCTGCGCGATCAGCCATTCAATGGCCTCGCGGCCATGCGAGACGATGAAGCGGGTCGCGGTCTCGTCGCACAGACCGGCGCCGGCGACCAGCGTGTCCTGCACGTGCTGGTCGTGGCTGTCGTGCGAGTCGAGCACGGCGGCGATGCCGCCCTGCGCCCAGTCGCTGGCGCCATCACGCAGCGCACGCTTGGAGATCACGACGACTTTGCGCTTCTGCGCAAGGTGCAGGGCGACGGACAGGCCGGCGAGGCCGCTGCCGACGATGGCGACATCGAATTTCATGGGGGAGACTCTTGTTTTTCTATTTCGGCACTATAGGCGATTTGCCCCGGGCACGCTTGCTGCCGGTTGGAACGCGAACTTGATTATGGGTCAATCGGCTGGATGCTGAAGCAACGTTCCGTTCGACTCGGCTCAAACTCTTGATGAAATTGTCAGTAGATCCCGTCTTCTCAAGTATAATCCGCTTGACGTTGAGGCTCAGGTAGCAGTGGTGCAGTATCAGGCTGTAATTCCTTACTTGGTTGAGACGGACTTCTGGCGGATTTTCCGCCTTAACCAGGGTCATCAGGAATGACCCAATGAAAGGAAATTAGCAATGGCAACTGGTACCGTGAAATGGTTCAACGATGCAAAAGGCTTTGGTTTCATCACTCCGGACGGCGGCGGCGCTGACCTGTTCGCGCACTTCTCCGCTATCCAGTCCTCGGGCTTCAAGTCTCTGGGCGAAGGCGCTAAAGTTGAGTTTGATGTGGTGAGCGGCCCGAAAGGCCTGCAGGCTGCAAACATCAAGCCGCTGTAATTCATCGCCTTCGAGGCGTTGATACCGAATCCCCGCCTTGGCGGGGATTTTTGTTTTCCGGGGTCATTGCTTGCGCCAGTAATCCGGTTGCGAGAAGGCCCGGCGCAGGAAGTCCACGAAAGCGCGGATCCGTAGCGGCAGGTGCTGGCGCTGCGCGAACACGGCGTAGATGTCGTTTCCTGGCGCGGCGAATTCGTCCAGCACCGTCTCCAGTTGGCCCGTCTCAAGCTCGGTGCCTACCTCCCACATCGAGCGCCATGCTAGCCCCTTGCCGGCCAGCGCCCAGTCATGCAGCACGGCGCCGTCATTGCAGCCCATGTTGCCGCCTGCCTTCACCGTCAGGTTTTTCCCGTTCTGCCTGAACGTCCAGCCACGCTGGCTGCCTGCGCTGGAAAAGGCGAGACAGTTATGGCGTGACAATTCGTCCGGCGTCGACGGGCGCCCGTGTTTGCGGAAGTACTCGGGGGAGCCGACCACCACGCGCCGGTTGTCGGCCAGTTTTACGCCGACGAGGCTGGAGTCGGACAGGTCAGCGATGCGAATCGCAATGTCCACGCCTTCTCCGATCAGGTCGACCACCCGATCGTTGAGGTTCAGCGTCAGCGTGACATCGCGATGCTCGGCAAGGAAAGAGGGCACCAGTGGCGCGACATGCTGGCGGCCGAAGCCGGCCGGCGCGGATACGGACAGGTGTCCACTGGGACGCGCGCTGCGCTCGGAGACCTCGGCCTCGGCGTTTTCCAGGTCCAGCAGAATGCGCTGGCAGTGCTCCAGAAAGGCAACGCCTTCATTGGTCAGCGCTATCTTGCGCGTGGTCCGTTGCAGCAGTTTGACGCCCAACCGCGTCTCGAGCGCGTCAAGTCGTCGGCCGATCACCGCCGGCGCAATGCCTTCGGCGCGCGCAGCAGCGGACAGGCTTCCGCGCGAGGCAACATCGACGAAGGTAGAGATTTGCTTGAACTGATCCATGCTGCCCGGCGCATTTGCAACCAAAACGCAATGATAGCGCGATTTGCAGCTCGGATCTTCGACTTAATCGTTAAAGTGAGCCGATATAGGCCCGCAAGCCTGCAAGCAGCATTTCAATTGCGATCGCAGTCAGGATCAGCCCCATCAAGCGCTCGAACGCCGTCATGACCGCGTCGCCCAGCACACGCTGCAGCCGTTCGGCCGACAGCAGCACCACCAGCCACACGAGCGCGACCAGCGACAGCACGGCCACGTACAGCCACATCGCCATCGTGGCCTGTGAGGAAAACAGCAGCACCGTGACGAGCGCGGACGGGCCGGCCAGCGCCGGGATGGCCAGCGGCACGATCAGCGGTTCGGCGGCGCCCTGTTCTCCCTGACCAAAGATGCCACCCGGTTGCGGAAAGACCATGCGCAGCGCGATCAGGAACAGGACCACGCCACCGCCGATGCGCAGCGAAATCTCGGAGAGCTGCAAGGCATCGAGGAAGGGACGGCCGATGAACATGAAGGCCAGCAGCAGGCCGAAGGCGATCAGGCATTCGCGCACGACGACGCGGTTGCGCCGCTCGGGCGCGACCTGCCGCAGCGTACTGACGAACAGCGGCACATTGCCGAACGGGTCGGTGACGAGCAGCAGCAGGATGAAGGACTGGAAGAAGCTCTGGCTCATGGGCAGGCGGCAATCCGTATCGATGTACCATGACAAGCATAGTCCGTATCACTGAGCCTTGGGGAGGGGCCGGATGAATCAGTCAGAACATCGTGCATCGCGTCGCCGCCTGATTCTGGGCGGCCTGGGCCTGGCCGGCGCTTTGGTCGTTGGCTGGAGCGTGCTGCCGCCACGGCAGCGGCTGTCCGAGAAAATGTCCGCAGCACAGCCGGGCGACTTTCCCCTGAATGGCTGGGTTGTGGTGTCGGCGGATGGTCGGTTGCGCGTGATGCTGGCGAAAAGCGAGATGGGGCAGGGCGTGATGACTTCGCTGGCGATGCTGGTCGCCGAGGAGATGGACGTGCCACTGTCTTCGGTCGAACTGATGCAGGCGCCGCTGCAGACGATCTTTGGCGACCAGACGATCGCCGTCGAGGGCCTGCCGTTTCGTCCCGACGACGAGGGCAGGGTAAGCCGCAGCGCGCGACACCTGACGCGCAAGCTGATGCGCGAGGTCGGCGTCATCGTGACCGGCGGCTCTTCCAGCGTGCGCGACAGCTGGCTGCCGATGCGCGAGGCGGGCGCGGCGGCGCGGGCGCGGCTGGTCGCGGCAGCCGCGCAGCTGTGGAAAGTGCCGCCTGCCGAGTGCAAGACCGACGAAGGGAAGGTCATACATCCGTCCGGCCTGTCGGCAAGCTATGGCGAATTGGCTGCGCGTGCCGCCGAGATCGGCGAGGTGCCCTGGCAGTTGAAGGACGTGTCGCAGTTCAGACTGATCGGGCGCTCGCAGCCAAGGCTCGACGGTCCGTCCAAAGTGAACGGCAGCGCGCGTTTCGGCATGGACGTGCGCGTGCCCGGCATGCTGTACGCGATGGTTGCGATGCCGCCCGTGTTTGGCGGCACGATCAAGGGATTCGATGCAGCCAGCGTCGAGCGCCTGCCCGGCGTGCGGCGCGTGCTTGCACTGAAGGCCGATCGCTCGGGAGCGCCGGAGGCCGTGGCGGTCGTGGCCGATACGCGCTGGCATTCCATGCAGGCGCTCAAGCGGCTCAACGTGTCGTGGGACGACGCGGCTGGCCATGCGCAGCTGTCGTCGCCCGCGATCATCGAAGGACTGCGGCACGCGCTCGAGCATGAATCGGGGTTCACCTATCATCGCAGCGGCGACCTCGCATCGCTGGAGGGCGCAACGCGCGTGAATGCCGAATACCGCGCCCCGTTCGTCGCGCATGCGGCAATGGAGCCGATAAATTGCACAGCGCAGTGGTCGAAGAGCCGTTTGAAGCTTTGGGTGCCGACGCAGTCACCATCGGTCGCCGCCACTGTCGCCGCGCGTGCCGCGGGCGTCGGCGAGGATGCGATCGATCTCACGGTAACGATGCTGGGCGGTGGTTTCGGACGGCGGCTCGACAATGACATGGTCGCGCAGGTAGCGCAGCTGGCGCAGTTGCTTGACGGCTCGGCCGTGCAGCTGATGTGGACGCGCGAGCAGGACCTGGCGCACGACTTTTTCCGCCCTGCGGCTGTGGCGCGCCTGCAGGGCATGTTGGACACCGACGGGCGCCTCGCCGGATGGCAGTCGAAATCGGCGGCTGCATCGCCCGCGCAGCACCTGTTGCAGCGTGCATTCGGCTTGCCGATGGCCGGGCCCGACAAGACCACGGTCGAGGGACTGTACGACCAGCCTTACGAGATCGCGCACCAGCAGGTGTCGCATGTGATAGTCGATTCTGCAGTACCGATCGGCAGCTGGCGCTCGGTCGGCCATTCGCACAATGCGTTCTTCATGGAGTGCTTCATTGACGAGCTGGCGCTGGCAGCCGGCGTCGATGAAGTTGCGTTCCGGCGCCGCCTGCTGTCGCGGCAACCGCGCGTGATCGCGGTGCTCGATGCGGCAGTGGCGCTGGCCGGCGAGGTGCCTGCCGGGCGTGCGCTCGGTGTGGCGCTGCACCGAAGCTTCGGAACCATCGTCGCGCAGGTGGCCGAGGTATCGGTCGACGGTGCGCGCATCCGTGTGCACCGCATCAGCTGCGCCGTCGATTGCGGCCTTGCCGTGAATCCGGACGGCGTCGTGCAGCAGGTCGAGTCGTCGGTCGCGCTCGGCCTGTCGTGCGCGCTCAACGACGAGATCGTGATCCGCGAAGGACGGGTGCAGCCATCGAATTTCCACGATTATCCGACGCTGCGGATAGCGGAGATGCCTGAGGTGAGAGTGCGCATCCTGCAAAGCACGGAGCCGCCCGGCGGCATGGGCGAGCCGGCGACGCCGCCGGTGGCGCCGGCGGTCGCGAATGCCGTATTCAAGCTGACGGGCAGGCGGCTGCGCAGCCTGCCGCTGCGGCTGGACGCCTGAACGGTTGGCTGTGCGGCGTCAGCGGACGATACGGTAGCAGGGCTTGTACTGCGCGCCGGGCAGCTTCATCCGGCCCTGCTCGACGAAGCTGGCCAGCAGCTGGTCCATATGCTCCATGATCTCCGGCTCGCCATGCAGCTCGAAAAGCCCGTGCTTCTCGATCTCGCGTATGCCCTGCAGCTTCACGTTGCCGGCCACCACGCCGGAGAATGCGCGGCGCAGGTTGGCCGCCAGCCGGTGCGGTTCCTGTTGGCGGTGAAGGTCCAGCGCGCGCATCGACGCGTGCGTCGG
>JACCDI010977073.1_pt1 | contig 10425 bp, 8 predicted proteins | sample 7442791 | NCBI WGS metagenome assembly JACCDI01 (sample SAMN15323434, study PRJNA562643) | freshwater metagenome | isolation source: river surface water | place: USA:Blue River Watershed | collected 2017-08-15
GATTCCCTGGTCTTGCCTGTGCCTATTGCGCCGGAGATGTCAATGAAAGGAGGTTCTTTTACACATCAGCGGACCACCTGCGCAATAGCTTTTCGCACATTCCATCACATCTCGTTGAATGCCGCGCTACTCCAGATGATGTCAAGAATTGTTTGGAAGAGCTGAAAGAGTCCCGAAATAGCCAAAAGTCACGATTGAAACAAGGTTATCACAAGATATTCATTGATAGAGTCTGGAACCGACTACACGGGCCCCAAGGTGGAGATAACCATGTTCCTTGCAGAAAAGAGGGTATGTTTGAAATCACTGGCGCGAGCATTTTCCATAAACCAAAATCCATTGATATTTCCTCCTTACTGTATTTTACTCTGTTTCATGAAAGTTGCATCTGAAAGCAACGCTGCATCAATGAAATGTCCAGACTTCATATGGCTTGTTAATGAAGAAGACCAACGCAGCACCAGCGACCTCTCATATTTTACATTGATGCAAGTTCAACCATACTCGTTGTTCCAAACCAAAACCAAGGAGCATACAAAGGAGGTTGCATTTCCTGGCCTAGTTTGTCGTCATTGTATGGTGAATTCAAATGGGAGAAAGTTCTTTACGACTTCTTCAGACCATTTAGAGGATTTATTGCTAACAATCGCCAACCACTTGATTGTATGCAAAGATTGTCCACACGACATCAAAGTACAGATTCACAAATTTTCAAATACTCATGATGCACAACTTCAATACCATTTAATCAGTGGAAGCCATAAACGACTTATGTGTAGAGTTTGGAATCAACTGTCAACAACAAAATCATCAAAGGCTCCTCCCAACGATCACAGGAAAACTAATAAATATGCAAAAGTTGATCAGAGCAAAGCCTTGGTGACCAAAAAAGATGAGAAGTTAGTCACACCCTTTACATTCTATACAATGCAACAAGTTCGTCCATGTAATTTGGAAAAATCTGGGAATGGATCAAGAAGTTCGTTTGAATACGGTTTCCCAGGCCTCGAATGCATCCATTGCAAAGGTCGAAACTCACGAAAGTTCTTTTATCGAACTCCTGAAATACTAGCTGGTAAATATACCACTTTTGTTGGATTGTATTTCTTTTATATATTCAAACTTAGCGCGTCTGCTGATTTTCGATCTCCAGGAAATTACGCTCATGTTCCAAATCACTTAATGAGTTGTATCGGATGTCCACCAGAAGTCAAGAAAGCATTATCGGAGAAAAAAGAAAATCATGTCTCTCAAAAGTTATCTCTCGATAAAGGGTCGCAAAGGATTTTTTTCAATCTAATATGGAAACGTCTTCATGGTCAACGATGAAAGAATTCACGCTTCGACGGTAATTAGCGGTGTTGCATCCAATTTTCGAAAGATATTATGTGGTAGTCTATGTAGTCCATCCCAAATTACTGAAATTGCGTATGAAAGTTAGATTGATTTGAGTTTTCTAGTAAAAACGATGGTTTATGCAATCATCACAGAATCGATGTGCCGTCTTGATGATAACCTCCGTTTATTGTGTTGTATCTAATGGTGATGTGTCATTCACCCATTTGTGATTCAAAACCCAACTTAGTGATGCCCTTTCGCTCAAATCTACGGATAACATCTTTCTTAGCAATTCTACCGCAGCATCGCTGATTTCAAAACCCCAAGAGAAGCACGGGTTAACATTAACTGTATCCCAATAGAATTTTGGACTGATAAGATCGTAAAACCCTGGATCGCTTTTGTCCGGTTTTTCATATGGCTGTCGTCCAGTTAACAAAACAAACAAAATAATTCCCAGTGACCATATATCAGATGAGAGTCCATCAAAATGATCCTCTCTGTTATAGATTTCGGGCGCCATGAAACGAAGCTTACCACAATGGTTTTGACTGTGGATGAGCCTACGTTTTGTACCCATGGAAACATCAGTAACATCATCAGTTGTCCCTGAGGGGTCGTCAGGATATGAATGAGGAACACGTAGACACATTCCAAAATCAATGATGACAGCTCTCATATCGAGGTCGTCAAGCAATACATTGTCAGTTGACAAATCGTGGTGACAAACTCCGCGCGAGTGCAAGTAGGCCAACCCACTCAAAATATCATTGAAAAATCGTCTCGCTTGTGGTTCTGGGACTCCAGTTGGATGAGTTGCCATGAAAGTACTAAGACTGCCCTGTGAACAATATTCGAGGACTTCATAAAGGCATTTCTCGTCCATGAATGCACCAATTAGTCCAACCACATTAGGATGGTTGTTACCAAGTAATTGCATTGCTGCGATTTCCTTCCATGGATTTTCAGGGTTTCTTTCGAAGTGATGTTCACTGTGCAATCGCTCCATGACTTGCCTGTAGTCAATTTTTATTGCCACTACATCGTCTGATTTTTCCCAAACGCTGTCCATACTTCCTTCACCTAGATGACCTTTGGCGACAGCTTTTAATGAGGACGCATTAGGACGCTTGAGCACAAAGCCTTTCACAATTTTACCACATATGGTGCGCTTCAAAATGTAGGAAGTCAACATGTATGCATCATTTTTTCCTCTGGCGCTGCTCTCGGAAAGAATAGCATTTTCTTGGCACACGATTCTTGCTTTCTTATCGATGCATAATATGCTTGTAATTCTTGCTCGATCGACTGCAAAGAATCGAAAAGAAAAAGATGAAATTAACTTAGAAAAAACTAATAACAGAAACGTTTTCCGCTGTCGTGAAAAAAAGTCCTTAAAGCAACTGTATTGCATACCTCTGGGAGCCGGGAAACCTAACGGAGAAGACGGAGGACCACTGGATTCTACATCAACATATGCTGTTGTTGCAAAGTTTGCTCCTCCGAACTGGCGTAAATCTTTGAATCCTTCACATATTGGCTTTTTTTCTTTCATCGTGGTTAGTTTTTCTTCGTTCCTCATGTTATTTTACCAATATTATACATGATAGTACTTCCTTCAATAGGGATCCTTTCAAGGGAATGTTAGAGAGAAGTTATGAATAGAATTTGTACTAGTAATACTTTTTATGAGCAAAATAATCTTCGTCAAAGGCCTCCTTCTTTGATGACAAACATAGCAATATTTTGTAGTAATTTCAATTTTTTTTTTGACCAAAATTTCGAATGGAGACCGATATTCTGACACCCAGCGTCAAATGAGGGTTCGTATCGTCTCGGACTTCGGGCTTAAATAATAATATTGATGGAATCTTGATCGTCATATTTTGTACACATCATAATTATATAATATAATATATTTATTGTATATGTCAATGTTGTCACGACATAGAAATGACTGCCTTCGTCATCATGACGCCATGGAGTGACGAACTTACGACACAAGGCATTCATACGCACACAAACGACGGATGGACTTGCCGACAATAACAAAGAGCGTCGAGAGTCGAGATCGATAGTGTGCTCTTTCATGAAAGAGGAGGCCGTGGAGGGTACATTCTGCCTGATTGATGGGACATTACCATCACTGCTTTTCTCAAACACGGAACTGGATTCATTATCGTACGTTTGCGAGCAGGGAGAGTCGTTATATGCACCTGCTGTCGACCCATGCTAGCTTGTAATCAACTTAACTCTCCCACAACTCATATTATCGACGATGCGGCAATGGAGGGATCAAGAGGGCTTCTCGTGCATAGAAACATCGAGACATGCCAAGCTGGCAGGCGACTTTTCCCCTCCAAAATCGTGTGCTTCTGAATATGTTGATGCCTCACGGGACAAGAAATGTACAAGGGCCAACATGAGAAAGACTCTTCGCAAGTCGGCATTGCGCTCTTGGTCGTCCTGCGACAGTGACAAATGTGTTAGGAACAGAAAAATTTATCCGCGCATTTTGGTTATCTCGGTTTCAATTTCGTTGGGCTTGATATTTTGGATGGAGAGACCGTCTTTTTTGGCTGTGAAAGACATTCAGCAAATAACGGGGGATCAAAAAATCTCCACACCAATTATGCTTCTTGTGCACTACTCTACTGTGACTCTGAACTCAATGGGATTTTCCTTCAGTCGCAATAACAGCGTTTCTTTTATTCCTTTACTCCAGAGCGTGGCACTATTTCTTTCGCCAACTTGTGCCTCCAGCAGCAATGGTAACAACGGGAATCCTCCCTTCTTAGTCGTGTCAGAGATTGTCCATGATGAAGGGAATGAATTCGAGTGCGGCAAAGATATTGTCAACCATAACAGCAGCAACAACATGAATAAAATGTCCGAGAACAGTGATGGAAGCAATATATGCAAGGTTACAGGCGAAGGGAAAACTTCACATAAACAAAACCATTCATTTTATGACTCCGACAGAGGAAAAAGTATAGTTGAAAGCACCACATCCAACGGTGAGGGAGCAGGATGGTCTGATACAGACGATGACGATGTCAACAACGATGAAGGCTTAAAACAAAATCGTGTCGGTGATGGGGGAACTCTTCCTCATTCATCGACAAGTAACGTGTCTGCATCATCCTCTGCGAGTACTGTATCTCAACCTTTAAAAACGTTGAAAAAACTCCAAGCAATGCTGGATGATACTGATTACGCAACAACTACTTTGACCTCATCGCCATCGATTGGAAGTACTGATAGTGATGGTGATATTGCAAGTTCTAGCCGGAAACCTGGCGATAAAGCTGCGATGTCTTCCTCTACGTCACCATTTAGCCCTACAGAGGCATCTACAAATCAAGGCGTGCATCCAAAGAAACATAGTCGTTATACGGGTCATGATCATTCTCAAACCCAGAAGATCGAAAATTACACTTCACCGCCTTCCGAATCTGATGAAGTGATTCATGAAAAGTTATGGACGAGCAAAGATCGTTCCAAATATCGTAGAACGCGCCGTACGGAGAAGCAGCGACAACAGCGAGATTACGAAGAGCAGCGAGCGAGGGAAATTCGCGAAATTCAGCGACAAAGAATCATTCGCGAGGAGAGAGAAAGGAAAGATTTGGAAGAATTGCGGAGAAAACAGTTGGAGGTTTTGGAAAGAGAACGACATCAACATCAAAAGCACCAACACATGCAACAACAATCACTGCAGCATGATCAAAGCGACTTGTTTTTTGAGGAGACTGATTTCACCGAGGAAACTGATACCGACGGAAAAGGATTTGAGCTTCCAAATTTGCCCGTTTACTTGAGCGACGCTGAGCAAACGGATGATTTCTCCGAAGAAGCTGAGGATAATATTCCTGCTATGAAAACCCGTCCTTATCAGCCCCCTGGACTTTCATCCCCAATGCAACAAATGCAGCAGAGCTACCGACCCCCCCAAATGCAAACACCTTACCAATACCCCCCACCATTGGATCAGCGAATCAACTATCCGCAACTGCAACAGCATTCGCTGCAACACCCTCCTACTCAATCAGGCCCGTACGGGCCATATCCTGACTACCGCCAACAGTCTCTGCCACCATATCAGCAGCAACAACAGCAACAACAACATGATCAATTCTCGCAGTATTCAGACCAAACCCGCACACAATTTAATAGCAATAACCAACAAATTCAAGATCGGATACATCAGTTTGAACAGGAATATGCCGCATGGGCTCAAGCTGCAAGAAATGGGTACTACTATCCTCCACCAACACATCCAGCAGCTTTTGCATTGCAGCGTCAACAGGCACCGCAATTAAGTCAAAATGCAGATTACCCAAGCTTCCCATATGAAAATCAACAAAAACAACAGCAAGTGCATCCTCAGCAACAGCAGCAGCAAAGACCGCCCATAGACGATGGTCGACAAACGTTGTATGGATCTCTCTTTCAAAAGCCATTAAACAATAACTATCAAACACTGCATCATCATTCGTCTATTCCTTCGCGCACATTACTTCCTCCATCTTCGCACGCGTCTCAAGCGGCGACGAACTACCAAACTGCAGCAAGAGGTTTCTTCGCCCGTGATATGAATGGCTCGCATGGACGGCTTCCGCAAAGACAGGAACAGCTACAACCATACAATTATCCGCTGTTCGGAGCACCAGATGGAGCACGAGAAAATTCGCAATTGAACTCCGTAGATAGGGAGGACTCAGCACCTTCATCAAACGTTTTGTCGTCCATTCACAACTCTCGTGATAACTCTGTCACGGACGTAGCTTCACAGCCTGGAGACACACTTCAACAAGATAAAATCACTGCATCCAGTGAATCACGTGATATCCTTGGGTCCCATATGCAGCAACCCAACCAAATGATTGTGGCTTCTCCGGACAATTTTTTAGCTCCGATGAATGCCGAAGGTCCGTATGGTGAATTAGCAGATGAAACGGTATGTTTACCTTTTTTTAATTTGTTTCTCTTGTGGCTCTGTCTGAATAAATACAAGATAAACCCAACTTATTATGGTCGTTTTGACTGCTGTTGAACTTGGAAGGCTGTGACAATCGAGGGTGTAGAATCAAAAATGAATTTTGATTCATTTCAAAAACTCTCTTTTTCTGTCATAGGTGTCGCATTACTCGCCTATTGCGCGGTATCGCCTAGATCGCTACCTGTACCAGAATACAACAGACAGTTTTTGCAAAATCTTTCGGTTTTGTGGCTTTCAGCGATTGCTCCGATATTTAGTTTTCTCTGCATTTATGATGGCAAATACAACAACATCAACACTGCGGTAAGTTTCTAGCCGATACTTTCATATTATCTTAATGTATCTTACTCATATATTTCTTCGTGCAAACTGCAAGATTGGGACTTTCTATGTCTCTTTTACAGTTGGATATGCACTCACTTTCATTCTGGAGATTGTTGCCACAACATTTCTCCGGCTAGGTGTTTTTATGATTTGGGAGCCTTCCATATTTTCGCTCACACCTCAGGTTCCATCAATAATCTTACCCTGGGTATTGCGCGAGAAGCAGTATCGGCCGAAGCGTATCACTCTATTCGCAGCAGATTTTGCCACCAGCTGTGTTGCCTGTCCAATAATTGAAGAGTATCTCAAGCTGAAAACTGTTCAGTGGACATGCAAATTGCCAAGGAATTTCAAACCAAACAAAACGGTTCCAAAGGGTAAGAAGCGGAGTAAAAAGAACGCCCTGCAACCTATTGTGAGGAGACCTGATGCACCAGAAGTTGTCAACATCAATTGCTATGTTTCTCAGATGATGGCGTCGAGCTTGGGCTTGAAATTGTTCGATACTTTTCGTCGGGTGCTAATGTATACAAAAAAAGGAGATGATTATAAAAAGTTTTACGCCGTTTGTCGGGGACTTTTTCCTATTCATGAACTGTGTGGAACTATGACTGCTTTGATGTTGGCTCGACGCGATATTCTGGGTGTGAAAATGCCTCTTTGGAGAATACTAGGGCCAGCGGTTTTTATTCACGGCATGGCAAACTTTCGAGGGATGAAAGTGAGTGCATCTACTTGTCACATCATTATTTGTCGTTACATTTCTGTGATCCTACTCACATTTTACCTTTTTTTGATAAATAGCCGGTATTCAAGTGGAATTCTTCAACTCCGTGGTCCGAGATGCAGCTGTATCCTTGGAAAGTTGGGAACAGTATAACAATGCGGCAACTTTTGTCGAAAAGCTATGCAAAAATTGTTTGGCTAACAATCCTCTGCAGAGTTTTTGGCTACTGCGTTAAAAATTATTACTTAATAGGAAGACAAGCAAGGAAGCGAACAACAACATACTCTGGGAAACTGTACGCATTTTCAGCTAAGCTTGAGACAGATGAGGTACTAAAGAAAACGAAAAAAGACTAAAACACTATACGACTTTTTCGATCTATAAATTGAGACAAATTTATCATTTGCGCGTTAAAGATAGCTTGATGGCCTTCTCAATATCTTCAGCAAATAAACTCCTCTTCTCTACAGATAACCGCGTTTGATCTGATGAATCATCGTCATCAACAGCGCTCACATCAATGTACTCTTTTTGATGATCAATAAATCTTGTCTTCATTCGTGCGTACTCTACTCTAGACGCTTGCAATGCTCTCTGGAAGTCCGCATTTTCGTCTTCTGTAAGAAAGATAACTTCTCCAAAGTGACCGCGGTGTTGGAGTGCGGTGGAAACAAAAAAATGAGGTCAATGGTAAATCTACAGGACCGAAAAGGCCATATTCATCATAGTCGATTTCGTTTCTTTTGTTGGTCAAATCAGAAGGGAATGTTGAATCACTAGCCGATATTGGGTCAACCACACTACAATTTATTGAACCCATTTGGTAGTCCTCACCACCTTGGGTGATAGCCATCAAGAGCCTACATAGAGCGTGGATATTAGTGTTTGACAACTTGTCAACAGTGTAGAAGTTGCAGCAGTATTAACTGCAATTGACTTACCTTGATTGTCTCTCCCCTTCGAATTTCAGATTGAAGCGCCTCCATGCTGCCTCAAACTTTTTCCCCTTTGAAATCACTGCATGATTCTCTAGTCCATTTACCGTCCGGCAAATCATTCCTCGACAGTTGACTTCAATTGTGAATGAGATCATTCGTCGCCGCTGCGACGGATCCAGCTTTGCTAAGCAATCTATGTTTACAACGAGGTAGACTAAAACTGTCCCACCGCCGTCAGCTAAGAAATCAGAGCGATAAATTTTGAACAATGAATCTCCGTGTTGAGTTGATTCAGCCAAAACGCTGCTAGTGCACTGTGTGCCTCGATGCTTGGAAGTTCCTGCTATGCCGAGGGACATAATTTTCTCTTGGCCGAAGATACATTTTTGGATTGCAGCACTCATGTTAGGAGGCTTCCGCAGCTCTTGAACTAGCAAGGGTGAGTCAGCGACGAATCGAAGAACAAAACTCATTTCCTCATCTGTAGCGGAAGGGTGGCCGAAACTTATTGGCATCACGATCAACTTCGTGTTGTGGTCGCTACGATTCAAAATCAACCGTATGTGCCCATTTCTCTTCAATCCGAAGAACCGCCCCTCTACTGCATTCAATTCAGGTTCATCGGCCTCGTTTGAATGGCTTTCGCCAATGAGAATTCCTAGATCACTGGCTTTGTATGATTTCTTACGGTCAGAACGGCCCAGAGATGCACCACGTCTGGTTTTCTGTATTCCCATAATATACACTTCAACATCATCTTTTATTGGTTCATTTTCCCCCGGTTGACGGGGGACCACATTCAACTCAAATGCTCTTGCACATCGATGATTTGACGTCTTTTTCGGAAAATTGGAAGCGAACGATTTCGCATGATTCCCTTGAAATGCAAGTACAACGTCGACGTTGGTGAAACCGAGTAAGAAGTCATCGTAGCTAATCCAAAATTTACCGTCGTCGACGTTTGTTCGCTCGAGAGTTTCGAGGGTAGGGCTCTGAGGACCAGTCAAATCGCATACACCATTTGTCATGAGTTTGTGTCTCATCAAATTCTCCCAAATGGGACTTTTATCGCTAAAATCTCCGCGCCACTCCCCTTCGATTCAAGTACAAGGATCAAGGCAGTTAGGGGAACAAGCACCATTTAAGACAATCGGAAGAGTATTGTGTAAAGCTGAACGAAATTGCCGACAACAGTGGTCACCATTTTGTTTGGGCCCTGGACACTTACCTTTACCGTGGGGGTTTCTAATCCGTAGTAACCTAACTGTGCCATCGAAATCTGTGAATCCACTAACATTCCCGTGCGTTCCTTCTATAAGTTTTTCGCGGAAAAAATCCAACCCAACGCCCTTGATTTCGATGACATCCAAGATGCTATATGCATGCATGCCGACGAGTCCCTGCTGAGAGGAGCTCGTCCCACATCCCATGGGCAATCGCTTCTTTCTGTACTCCATCAACTCTTGCCAAAAGGAGCGAGGATTGAAATTGTGGTGGTCGAAGTTGTAAACCGCAGTGGGTGCGCCGGTCAAGTCTAAAAATGCCTCGGCTACATGTCCTCCTGAAATAGCTCGGTAGGAACCATGCATTTTGGCGTATGCCTTCTCTATAAATTGGACCCAAAGTTGGCCGTGCCTTGCCTTGGAATAGGCAAGATCCGAAGTGGTCACGCGACGGCGAAGCGGCTGGATGGATCGAGACGTCTTGCGGTAGTTAGAATCTTTGTTGGATCGATCGGCTTGAATGAATTCATGAATTTCATTCAGAGTAGTGAAGCATTCGTCCGCTATAGAATTCGGATCGAACCTACTGCTTGTGAATTGGGACGTGTGTCCTTTGTTGTTATCAATCATTAGTGAGTGGTCATCATCTATACCGGCATCTACCATACTTTGCTTCATAGCCAATTGAAATTCAAGGTTTTCTAGTTCTTCGCTCTCTTCAGAAATGATACATGGCAGAAAGTCATCCATAACGATCTTTTTCCAATACCCATCCACAAAAAGAGTAACTGAGATAACTCCAAGATTCCCAATCGAGGTTGTCGAATAGCTTTGCGCGCCTTCAACATTTGCTGAGATCTTTCGATCCTGAAC
>JACCDI011118989.1_pt1 | contig 10425 bp, 8 predicted proteins | sample 7442791 | NCBI WGS metagenome assembly JACCDI01 (sample SAMN15323434, study PRJNA562643) | freshwater metagenome | isolation source: river surface water | place: USA:Blue River Watershed | collected 2017-08-15
GATGGATTTGAGGCATGGCATGTAACTGCTGGAGGTTCTGATTCAAAAATTAAGAATGGACGAAAATGGAAATGTGGAAGAGTTCTTTGTCTGGTGATGATCAAATTATCCATCCCCAATCAGCATTTAAAATGACAACTAACAAGTAAACTTCTGCATCACACAAGATAACTTCCTCAGTTCCACCAAATCTGATTTCTCAAACTGCTCCTGCATCTACAACTGAGTCTGCAACTACAACAATAATCTCATTGAAACAATTTTTCCACCATTGATAAAACAACAGCACTTACTTAGCCTCCTAGACCAAAAGAAGATGAATTGTTATGCCCAGTTGTGTCTCACTTGAATATCCCAGGATTCTTCTTTGTGGATTCCAGTGCTATCTATCTGTCTGTGAATTGGTGACACCAGGCACTCATGTCAGACAAATTTCCCAATCCCATTATCTATTATTGTCCTAGCTATTTTAACATCTATCATTTTATACCCACCTTTTCATAATTCTAAAATATTGTTACTCAAAAATGGGTACATCACAGAAAACTACTCAATATGATGGGAAAATCTTGTAAAAATCACCACCATCACCACCATTACATACCAGCAGGTTGTCAATCCATTCAAATATTCTAAGAGTTTTTGTGTCATTCCCCCCCTTACATGCTGCACAAATACCTACAAGATTTTCCACTTGTTCAACACCCTTTATGTGGCCCATCAATTTGAAAAGATTGTCAATAGTGCTTTTGTCACCTTTACAGTTGAGCATCATCTTACCCTCCACCAAAATCTTGTTTTGTGAAAGACTCCACATAAGAAGATGAAAACATAATGAATGAGGACTTTACCTGTAAGCACATTATGTATTCTAGTTAAGATTTGTCAGAGTAGCTGATTCCTTTTCCTTTGGTACATCACAAGTAATTACTTGTCATTTTGAGTGAAAACCATGGCAAACCCCTGCAAATTAAAACAAACATTGTCCTCAAGGAACCCCTTGCACAAACAAACCATATCTTGTCAACGTCTCTGCTATCCCACAGGGCAACAAAAGTAACTTAAAAAGCCAGCTAACCTTGAAGTCTACACTAATAACAAAAACTTGGAAAACACATCATGACAATTTCAAACACCACAAAGACTTTGAACTTTTGGGAACATTCTCCACTTGATATTCTAGAATGAAGCTTGTGCAGCACACAGTGTTCTCAGAGGTAACAATGACATGTGGAATGATAGTTTTTTTGTGGTAATTCACGAAAACCTACAAACTCATTTCCAAGATCACTTCATTGCCACCAATGATGGCTTACCTCTGTAGGGGACTCAAAAATTCTGATGATAACTGCAAAGGTTCTCATGAGGCTGATTGTTTGCTGACTTTTGGAGACAAAGAGAAGTCCTTCCTTCTCTTTTATTCATTTCCCAATCATTGCAATGTGTTTGTGCAACAATAAAAGGAGTAGCACAAGATGTCTCTTGAAGATCTTGTTGGCTTATCCTGAAATTGCTATTCAAAAGGACTAATCAGTGCCAACAATGCCTTAGTGAAGCTATAGAAAACCTTGAACATTAGGAACTCAAATCAAAAAAAGGATGCTGTCTGACATATCTTAGTTGGGAATGTCCTGGCTGTGTCCTCAGGACAGGGACTTGTCCTAAAATCTTGAGTCACATATCAGAAGTGTGTCCTTGCAGTCAGTCACGTGTCCTCACTTCCACCTGTAACAAAAAATCTTGCAAAACATCCCAATCTTCCAAATTAAACTTGGGAAGTTTAATTCAATTCCTCTGTTGAATTCATCCTTCCTAAATTCTTGTTTTGGAATTACAAAACTAATATTAATTGAAAATGAAAAATTGAGGTGTCAATAAAGTTTTGCATTGCAAACACAAAAAAATGCAATGTAATGCAATGCATCTCTCTCCATCTCCCCCCTTGTGCCCCTCTGACCCTGACAAAAATTCAGGTTTTATCATTTTTATTTTTCATTAACTTAAAATATCATAAAATTAAATTTGGAACCCCCACAATTTTTGCTCCTCATGGACAAAAATAATACGCATAGGCTGACAATACCCACCATTGGACTCATCTATCCATAGGCATGTTATAACAAATAAAAAAGTTAAGTCTAATTTTTGTAACTTAAATTTTCTTGAATTTTTACCCTACATAACAAAATAAGCACCATTATTTTGTTTGTTAATGTCAAAAGCAAAGGGCTGGGTGACATTCCAAGGGATCTGCCACATTTGAATCTTGTCACAGCACCCATTGCATGAATGCCTGATTGACATTGGAGATATGAATCATGAGAAAATTGGCTTCAGCAAGAGAATGTTTGGGAATTTGCACCTTAGCAAAGTTGTCTGCAAGTTGGGAACATTTTGACACTTGGGTGCTATTGTTGCTGTTGTTGTTTTTGTTGTATTGTTGTTGGCGTTGTTGTTGTTGTCTTCTCAATAACCCTATTATTTTGCAGTGCCGGCATTTTCAAGGACAATGGCACCAATAGTGGAATGGCTTCCATCATTGTCAATGCCATGATTGTTGGGTCCACCCATTGCTGTGCACCCCCCATCCTCCATCTCTATGGCAAATTGCCGTGAGGCCAGTCAAAGAGATACACTACCACAGAAGCCACTATGGTGCTCTCTGTCCTGGAGATCTGAGTGCCATTGTCTTCTCCACAACCCCATTCTTCCTTGGTGGTGGCAGCATTGAGAGCAATGCCACCAATGGTGGCACAGCTTCTTTCATCCTCAATGTTACAATTGTCAGGTTCAGCTGTCTCTGTGCACCAAAACCCCCTCCTCCTCCATGCCAATCTGCCACAATGCCAGACCTATCAGATGCACCATCATAGAAGCCACAGCCACAGCAGTGCTCTCCTCCATCAAGAGCTGAGCTCTTTCCACAACCAGCAAAAACTCTGTGGCAGTGCATTCCATCTGGTCTGTGTCCTCCCCAATGATTGGGAAACTAAGAGGTGTAATGCACTCCATATTCCAACCTGCTACTTGTTGTGGGAGAGTGGGGGACTTGTTGCAGTGACTGTTGCAGCAACAGTGCTCTTGTTGGAACTGGAGTAGGGCTGGGATTTCGGTGTTGTCATTGAGACTGCATAAGTTTGTGTAACATTGAATACATAATTAAAATTATTTGCTTGATGTAGAATAGATGTTGACAAATAATTCTCGTAAATTTAAATGTATTTAATCCAGTATCATGAATGAAAAATTATTTCCATAATTCAATTTATTATGATATAGATGGGCCAAACTCCATTAAACTAAACAAAAAACTTTTACATGACATTATAACATTTTTATTGCATTTTTGGATTGATCTTGTTACAAAGAATGTGAATATTATTTTTATTTATTTTTAATATTTTTGAATAAAGTTTAAAATTATCTAAGGATACAGGACTCATGTCCTCAAATGACTTTGGGGTCAGGGATATCTTTTTTGAGAATCCTGGGATATTTTAATGCCTTGTCCTGGTCATGTCCTACGTCCTCAAATGTGTCCTCAAATTTTCAAAAGATCAGGCCAGCCATTGCCAACTAAGTGTCATATCAAGTTTTGAGTGAAGGTATTTTGGAATTATGATATTATGGGTGATAAAATAAACAACATAGAGTGACAAGATAATGTGTTGAATCATACTTAGCAAGTGCAACAGAAGGATAGGTACAAGTGGTGGACCCAATGTAACCAAACCAAAGACAGACAGGAGGCATGGAAATCCATAAAGGAAGATTTCTTGGAATCCAGATGCAGCATGACTGGGCATAAAACTTAATCTCAATCAATAATCCATGCAGGGATATATGTTACCCTAAATGGGATATCTAAATAGCAATGGGGACCAAACATTGATACATTCAGAGATACCAGGCTGCATGACAGGTGTCATTGCTCCATTAGAATGAAATCTTAGACATTTGTTTACAAAAGGCATTGGAATATGGATTTTTAGCTGTGGTTGTCATAGCTTTGATATTGTGCACACAAAGGAGATGCATAATGGCAAACCCAGTAAATTGTATCAATTGTCATGAATGACTTGCAACTATTAGGGTAACAGGCAAGACATGCTTTCAAATTTCATAGCAACATGTCCACTAGTTTTATCAATAATCCAGATGATCTCAACCAGATTTTTAGTAGTGAGCAAGGAACTCAAGTTCAGTATGTGGTGTTTGTGCTAGCCAACAGCTGATCAAGTCAACTACAATTTCCTTCAAAGGAGTACCAGTAAGGGTCCTATTATGAAGGAGGCTGTGGCCAGGACTAGATATCTTGACCCATTGACTTAGTTTCATACAAATTGCTCAACGTGAGCACATTGATTTGGATGATGATAGCAATCCTGTACAGTTGCTAAAAATGCATTTGAACCAGGGTGACCAGACATAGCATTGAACTAGTGAAATAGCAGCCAATTCATGGAATTGGTAAGGATGTGATTTTCCAACATGGGTCTCTATCATCACAAATTGAGACATAGGAAATGATTTTTGGGGCCTCATTCCACATTCATTGGTAATGGTAGACTGTGCCAAGGAAGTCAGACATTTGGGATAGTCTTTTGGACATTTTATTTGTAGAATACTGTCAATTTTTGGACCAGGGCTTCAAGTCAATAAGTTTCCTGGATAGCTTGTTTGGGCACAAATGCAATTTCATTCTATTAGTATTACATGGTGTTTCCAGCATGTTGGAGAAAATGATCCAATGTCATCTAAGTAAACTTTGATGTCTTTAATAATGCAAAGCACATCTTACATGACTTGCTTGGCAAAGTTAGGAGAACAAATGAGACCCATTGGGAGTTTTTAATATATTTGCATTTACCAAAAGGTATAATAATAACACAAAGGTCTTGATTTTTCTCAATGAGTTCAAAGGTGTAGTATTGCATTGATATATCTGATTTTATGAATACTTGTATCCTCAAATGCACTTGAGAATTTTATTGAGTATTGGTAATGGGTATTTTGTACATGCATTAGATTTGTTAAGGGAACATAAGTCCAAGATCAATCAAACTTGCCTATATTTTTGGGACAACAAAGGCAGAAAATTTCCACTTGAAGGCTCTGCATGGCTCTTGAATGCCAACTAGTACTGTGTAGCTTAGTTGTACATGTTGTCAACATGTTGGCTATATGTTGGTGAAATATTGAAATGTCAAAGATTCTTGAAAATTGTGTTGTTTCACAACATTTTGTCTGCCACAGACACAAAATTCACCTGTTGAACCCATGCTGGGTGGGGAACTACGGAGGGACCCACCTTCATGAAGGTAAACAAATCTCTTTGATCACAAGCAACCTTCTAAAAAATCTTTTAGAAGTTTAGTTTAATTCCATTGTAAAAAAATAAAATTGATGCTTTGATTCTTTTTAGTGTTTTTAGACGTTTTTTGCCAAATTGAATATTTCTATATATATCTTTTATTTATTTTACTAGTAGTTTTAACTACTTAAACAAGAAATTTTTACAACATGGCAGAGACTTGTTGCGTGTTGAGATTCATTTTGGCCAGTTACCCCATGTCACAAAATATGACATTAACAACTAAGCTATGTAGTCAAGATATTTTTGAATGTATTTTATGTAATGAAGATAAGCCCCAAGGAATTCATCAAAAATGTGGCATGTTTGGTTACTTCATTTCAATCACAATGTTCATCTTATGGTGTTGCTGACTGAAGACAATATCTTCTTGTATTTAGCATCACAGATGTGTGTTGCATAAGCTTCAATTTATTTGTTACCTAGACAATCTTTCTCCTGTGAAATGTCAAGTGGAGCAAACAAATGTACTAGAAACTTGTTTGAAAATTGGTGTATGTTTTGAAGAGTCAACTTGTACTCCATGCAATGGATAAGGTTAAGTCATATTCAAGGTGAAAGCACCCCTTGCCAAGGAAATTGGCCCAAAAAATATATCATGGAGCAGGGCTCAAGGATTAAAAATATGAATGGGGTGATCATCAATATGCATGTTCTGACTGAATTCAGGACAGCAAATATTAGTTAGGGCCACTAGAAACTAGACCAGGGGTCTGCTGGTGCTAGCTAAGGACATGATGTGTATATCATCATTGTTAATCAGAAGGTGATAAGTATAAGGCAACACCTGTGAATTTATTATTGTTTTTGATGCTCCTGAGTCAAGGAGGATTTCAAAGAGTTTGGAGGATAGTGCACCACCAATGTACTCACATGTGACAACAGTACAGGGTCTGTACTTATTTTTAGGTTGATGCTGGTGGTGATTGTTTGTTTTGGTAGTGATCAAGTTATAATGGAATGGGTAAGATAAGACTGTTTAATTTTTTTGTGTAATCAATTGTTGTGTTCCCTTTTTTGTTCATCTTTAATAAGTTGTGTGACAAAGTCACCATAGGTTGAAAGTTCTTTGACATTTGGAAAGCTGAGCTTATCCCAATATTTTGTTACTGTGTTAAGAATGTTTTCAACATTTATCATACCGTGCCATACAAACCCCAAGTTGTGGCAAAACAAATGAAGTTGTTGAGATTGATTCTTTGACCTTGATAAAGAGAGGAAAAATCTTTGATGGTACCTTGGTGATAATTTTCATACAGATATAAGCTGTGACAATGATTCAATTTAAGAATGATGAGTTGGAGGGGGGAACACAACATGACATGATTATGAGAAAGGAGGTCATCTTTTTGGACCAAATTCAAGAGGGTTAGTTTTGGAATATCATACCTGAGTACAATGTGGTCATACAGGAGGTTGATTGGGACTGGACACAGTCATAAGATATTCCCAAATATGTTTTTGTTTTTGTTTTTGTTCTTGTTTTTCTTTGGCAATTGATAATGTCAGGTAGAAAGAACCAACATTAAAAATTGAGAGGTCATGCACATTACATTTAACTGTGGGTCCACCAATGAATGAGTCATCACTAGAGGGGTAAGTAGTGGGGTAACAACAGTGTGGTAGTCTGGCATGATTGCTGGGTTTATTGGGCTCATTGGCAACATGGACATTTACTGGGTTATAAACCTCATTGGCAACATCAGACTGTTCTGATGATGAAGAATCATCCTTGTAAAAAGGAGAGTTTTTGGGCACTTAGCATCATGATGTTACTTTACTGTGGCAACACAAACTTTGATATGTTCATCGTTATCACAATGGTGTCAAGCTGAATGAGAGCAAGAGACGATCTGAGCTGTGGCTGCAAGAATGACTTTGCAAGTAGTGGCAATCATCCTTGATGCAATATTACTCCTTAGTGGAGGACCAATTACAATCACATGGTACAGTGTCACAATTTTGGTCATAGTAAACATGGGACAATGGAGGTTGTCAACAATTATGTTGATGAATGGAATCAAATGCCAAAAAGAGTTATAATCTACATGTCAGTGATGGGATTATGATAATTGCAAGTTTTCCATTCAGTCAAGATGTCTCATGCAGAGCAAAAGCCAGATGAGCTACAAAGAGCAGGTGTTGGTGTAGATGAAGGCAATAGCTCAGTTGACTGAGCATTTTGTGTGCTCTGGATATTACCCAAATATTCTGCACTTTATCAATTGAACCTAGTAGTGTGATTACTGGCTGACTGATTGATGTTATCAGTTACATTGGTGGTGTAGTTGATATTGTTAGTATTGCATGAACCATGGCCAGCAGAGTTATTGGAAGGGTTGGATCTGATAGATATGTTTGATGGTCATATTAAATAATCATGAAGGGAATCAACTGGGTAATCTACAAAATTCGTACTTGTCAATGTTCCCCTGAGGGAAGAAATAGACAAGGAAGACTATGGCCTCTGTTTCTGTAAGAGAGCGTTCCCAGATGCAATCAATGAACTTGGCTGTTTTAGCAGCAATATCAGATGTAATGATTTTTCCTCCAATGAAGATGATATATGGAGTGGGGAATTCCTGTGGGGGGGGGGGTTCAACAAGCTTGTAAAAACATCTGGCTATGTGAAGCAAATAACCAAAAACCTACCAACAACACTGACATGAACAGGGAGCAAAAGAGTTGATTTGTTGATGGGGGGTCGATCTAGCCACTGAACTGTACAACTTGGTTGGACTATTGGCAAGTGGGTGTAGGGAGGTAAGGTTACAAAAATTCTTTGAGTATTCAATCAGGATATGCATTTGGCAATAGCAGTCAAGAATTTTTAAATACATTTTCTCCATGATATTATGGTATAGAACTAAACAATGTGATAAGCAACTTGTAGTGACAGAATAATGCATTAAATCATATTCAGCGAGGACAAAAGGAAGATAAATATAAGTGCAAGATCTGATGTCATCAAACCACAGTTGGACAGGAGGCATTGGAATCTGCAAAAGATCATTCATAGCAATCCAGAAGAGATAACAATCTAGGCATATCACTGTCAACATAAAAAGGGTCAATTCTTAAGGGGGAAACTCCTTGGACACTGGACACCCACTACAGAAGCAAGTGTATCCAACAACTACTGTTACCACTGCTCAACAGTGTTCTCATGAGTTAGATGTGCATAGACAATAACACCAAAAATTCACATTTTGATTTGTCAGAACATCTGTTCACTTTCCCCTGTGTATATCATGCAGATTGTTGTCACATTTGAGAAATGTTGCAGATGAAATTGCACCCCAAAATCATCATTCCTGTGCCTATGATAGTTGCAATCATGACGGTTCTGTTGATGGTCACTTCGGATGTTGTTTTGTTTTGTCTAAATTTGTACAAAATAGGAGAGTATTGGCAATCATCAATTCAGCCAAGATTGGAATGATATTCTACATGCCTATGCTTCCAGAATGAAACCATAACTTGGTAGAACATTCCAGGATTGTTGCATATCCATTTAGAAAGTTCCAATATTGATTATCAATTGTGATATACCAGGTTTCATGTTGGAATTAAAAAGTGTATGATCCAAAAGATCCCAATTGAATATCTTAAACACATCCTTCTTGTTTCCTGATCTATATTGATACCCCTTTCACCATTGTCACCTGGGAAAGCGCAATTCATTTCTCAGATAGTCAAAATAGCTCACAAAATCCGAAACTGTTTATTTATCATATCTATTTTATCATTTCACTACTTTATTAGCTTTTGAGCTATTTTGACCATACTATATTTAGGGCAGTACAAGAGGTTATGAGCCCAAAGATCTTGGTGCCCATCTTATCAGTAACACGTTATACATATTGTCTAGGATCATATCTGGTGATCAAGGGTGTAGTGGAATCGCCCCTTATTATCATTGGTATGATTTTGTCATATCCTGGGTCCAATGCTGCTGTACATGCTGGCCATATCTACAACACCAGTGACTCCCTTCATGTCTGATAGAGCAGACTCTTCTATTCTACCAAATTCTTAGAACCATTGAACAAGCAATTGAGCAAGACTATTTCAACTTTCAAGCTGATCTTTCACCTGCTAGATTGTCTTCTGCTAAAGCCCAAGACTCTTCAAGTACTCCAAGTTCAACACAATCTTTGATCCCCTTGCCAAGTGAAGAGATCAATAAAATCTAAAAAGTACCCTGTGACTTGACTTCAGACTTTGAGAGATCTATCTTGTATTTGTCAGTTACCATGAGCAATCCTGTCAACCAACTTCCCTTCTATGACACAGATACCATTGCACAAGCTAAAAGTAGTTACTCTTGCCTTCCTACATGCTATATTCCTGCAGAAATCAAACATAATCAATTGGTTGTCAAGATGAAGGTTCCAAGCAGTTCACCTTGAACTGCACTGCTGTCCCCAAAAAATTGAAACCTGGATTTGGCACAGCAAAGAATTTTGTTCAGAGGAGCAAGGGGGGAAAGGATGTTGATGCTGATAACAGCAACTACACCTATAATCAAGAATTCTTTTGTAGCAACCTGACCAAAGTGGATTTACTTGAGCATTATGTCACCTTGTATGATCTCAAGGATATCCTCATGATTAGGGAGCTATGTGATGTTAAGCAGTTTAACCCTCAAGTGAAACGGGGTCCTTCTAAGTATTATTTATTGTTGCACTTGCTAAGATTCCTCTTTTCATTGTCTTTGAACACTGAGCAGATACATGTTTTGTTCACAACACAATCAGCAAATTAGCAATTATTTCTATGCTTTGGTATTCAACTTGATGACCATCAAACTTTGTGACTGTGTTATTCCTAGCTATTAAGATCTGTTCTAGTCAAGAAGGTGGAATCACCCTCACAAGTTAGGTTTAGATAAGATCTTCTTTATGTCTTGCAATGTAATCAATGCCTTCAAGAATTTTCTGAAGATTTTTAGAGCAAAGGTTTAACCCAGATCCAAGGCAAGAATGTTTCTGTAATTACCAAGCAGTTGCATGCGGCAGTGGTCAGTCTTGATGAAGTTGGCGCCTTGC
>JACCDI011280857.1_pt1 | contig 10425 bp, 10 predicted proteins | sample 7442791 | NCBI WGS metagenome assembly JACCDI01 (sample SAMN15323434, study PRJNA562643) | freshwater metagenome | isolation source: river surface water | place: USA:Blue River Watershed | collected 2017-08-15
ATTTATTAAAACAGCAAAAAACCTTAATTTTTAAGGAAACCTTTTTATTGCCTAAAATTAAACATAAAAACATAATCCACTGAAAATCAATAAACAAACTAAAAGACATTATAAACAGATGAAATAAATAATTCTAATATAATGATAACTTGCTAGAAAAATAGCCAAACCATAAGCCAACTTTTTATTGAAAAGGAGTTTAGTAAAATATTCTCTTTTAGTTATTAATTCTGTCGAAAGAACTACAATTGTGGTTATGCAAAAAGCAATCACTAAGGGTCCGAAAATATTATAATACAAGCTTTTCTGAAAATCACCCTCATAAAAATAAACCAGTGATTTTGTAATTCCGCAACCTGGGCAAGGAAAACCGCTAAGCATCTTCAAGGGACATAAAGACTGATCCATTTCGAGATGTGAGTTCTGATTGAAAAAGATTAAAAAAAACGGAATCATCAGCGTGATCAAAGCGCCTATAATTCCGTAAATTTTAAGTTCTGACTTAGTTTTAATTGTATAATTTATTGATGTCATTTTAAACAATCATTGCCGCAGCCATTGGGAAGAAAAACCCTAAAACCATCAATAAAGTAGAATCGTCTTTTTGGGGATACTCAATTCGTTTATACACTTCAGGCAAACCTTCCCGTCCAGCCAAATAAAAGAAATATACGTTTATAGGAAAACAACAACCTGCAAAAATGGCAATAGGCGACGATATAACTTCACGTTCTTTGACCGCATTCAGTACTTCGGCAATTTTAATATTTCAATAAATATGATATAAACCACAAGTTATAAATCCTAGAATTAATACTAATATTGGATCGACTTTGAATATGGGTATTGGATTGTTTGGTTTGTTCCAATGTTCTGTTATTGTGTTTTCCATTCTCTTTGATTTTTTAATTGGTTAAGGTAAAATTATTGAAATGCTTTATCTATTGGCTCCCAAAGTTCTATTTTATTTCCTTCAGGGTCGAGAATCCATCCAAATTTTCCATAATAATAAGTCTCCATCTCACCAATAACTGTTACACCTTCATTCCCTAATTTTTTTAATAAATTTTCTAAATCATGTACTCTAAAATTTTGCATAAACTGCTTTTGACTTGGCTCAAAATAGTTTGTATCATCACAAAAAGGTGACCATTGTGTAGAACAATCCGCTCCGTTTTTGTCTTTCCACCAAAAAGTAGAACCGTAATCATCCGTTTTTAAACCCAAGTGTTTTCCATACCAGTCCAAGAGTTTTTTTGGATTTTCTGCCTTAAAAAACAATCCTCCGATACCCGTAGCTCTGGTCTCTGTTTCTATTTCTTGATTGGTACCAAAATATTTCGCTTTAATTTTATCTACAATCACTTGTGCTAATCGTTCGTGGCTTTCAAAGGTCCAGCCAGCAATGTGTGGTGTCAAGATTGTATTTTTGGCATGCAACAAATATTGGAATGCTTCAGGTGTTTCTTTGTCTTGAAAAAGAGTTTCAAAAGACAACTTTTCATATTCCAAAACATCTAAACCCGCACCAAGAATTTTGCCTGTTTTCATTGCTTCAACTAAATCGGTTGTGACAATATTTTTCCCTCTCGAAGTGTTTATAATCCAAAAAGGCTTGGAGAAAGCATTGATAAAACTAGCATTAACCATTTTGTCGGTTTCGGGAGTCCAAGGAATATGCAGACTCAAAACATCGGTTTTTTGTTGTAATGCTGAAAGCGAAACTTGTCTTGCATTTTCATCGCCCACATTTTCCAGAATATCATAACAAAGTACTTCTACCTCAAAACCTCTCAGTTTTTTGGCAAACGATTTTCCCATATTTCCATATCCAATAATCCCAACGGTTTTTCCGTCGAGTTCGTGACCTCGGTTTTTTTCTCGGTTCCAATGTCCTGATTTTATTTCGCTATCAGCTAGATTCAAATTATTGAAAAGCGACAAAATCATTCCTAAACTATGTTCGGCAACTGCATTTCTGTTACCTTCGGGTGCAGCAATGAGTTGAATATTTTTGGATAATGCATAGTCACAATCTATGCTTTCTAAACCCGCTCCAACTCGAGCTATGAATTGTAAATTCGTGGCTTTGTCGATAAACGTTTTATCAATTTTGAATCGGCTGCGGATAACGATTCCTTGATAATCGTGAATTTTGGCTTCGATTTCGGATTTGGAAGAAATGAAATCTTCATGATTGGTAAACCCAACTTCTTGTAATTGAGTCCATAGCAGTGGATGATTGCTATCGATATGAAGAATTTTGATGTCCATAAAAAGTGTATCAATATTTGGCACACCAAAATAACAAAAAAATTGCGGTTAATTATTTTTGCAAAAGGATTTTGTACTACAATTGCTTAAGTTTGTGGAATTGAAATCATTCTATCACTCACTTATATAGATTTACCTACTTTTTTATTACTTGAAAATAGCACAAAATGAAATTAACAAATACCTTTAAATCCTTTTTTGAAAGCGAAAAATCAGGAGGCCTAATCTTGCTTTTTGTAACAATTCTGTCACTTTTACTTGCCAATTCTACTATTCAAACTGAATATATCGAGTTTTGGTCTAGGGAGATTGGGCATCATTCGATTACTCATTGGATTAACGACGGTTTGATGACGATTTTCTTTCTACTAATAGGATTAGAATTAGAACGCGAAATTTATCACGGGGAATTGTCCAGTATAAAAAATGCTACTTTACCTATTTTTGGAGCATTGGGCGGAATGGTTATTCCTGCTGGACTGTTTTTGTTGTTGAATTTTGGAACCATAACTCAAAACGGTGCGGGAATTCCAATGGCAACGGACATTGCTTTTGCTATCGGAATTTTATCGCTTTTAGGAAATCGGGTACCCGCTTCACTGAAAATATTTTTGACAGCACTTGCTGTAATTGACGATTTGGGAGCTATTATAGTGATTGCGGTTTTCTATACCACTAGCATTTCTTTTGTAAATTTATTTATTGCTTTAGCCATTATGGGTGTTTTGTTTATTTTGAATCGGATGAAGATTTACAACCTAATTCCCTATCTAATAGGTGGAGTGGCAATGTGGTATTTTATGCTAAATTCTGGTGTTCACGCCACAATTACTGGAGTTTTACTCGCTTTTGTTATTCCTTTTGGGGATGGAAGCAAGAAATCACCTTCTTATATTTTACAGCATTTTCTACACAAACCTGTGGCTTTTATAATCCTACCGTTGTTTGCTATTGCTAATACTTGCATCACGATAGATTCTAATTGGAGTGAAGGTTTGAGTCATTCTAATTCCATTGGAATCCTATTGGGACTTATAGTTGGAAAACCCTTGGGGATTTCCCTTTTTTCATTTATTGGAATGAGTTTAGGACTTTGTGCGCTTCCCAAAGATTTAAAATGGAAAACTATTATTGGGGCTGGAATGTTAGGAGGAATTGGATTTACGATGTCTATTTTCATTACACTTCTTGCCTTTAAAAATGATGGAGAAGATGTGATTACTTATTCTAAAATCGCCATATTGTTAGCGTCCTTTGTTGCAGGAACTATGGGCTACTTTTGGTTAAAATTCATTTTAAAAAATCCAATTCAAAAATCAATCTTCAAACCAGAGAATTAATCTGATTTCTACAAGAAGTGATATAAACTTTTTTCATTTGCTAAAAAATTTGTCTTTTGCTTCCACTTTTTGTCTTTTTCTCGTTTCGTAGCCCTGTTATGCAACTTAAAAAAGACTTTAATTGGATACAAAATCCTAAATTTAGCTTCGCTCAATTAGGCAAATGCCTCGGGTCGCTAAAATGCATAAAGATTAAATCATTTCTAAATATAAAAAGAGAATTTAGCGTTAAACTAAATTCTCTTTTTTGATTTTTTATAAAATTTTATCCCTTAATCTGTTTCAACGAATTCTTGATTCCTCTAATCAATGAGGAACTGAATCCGTGCATTTCCATTTCGTTTAATCCAGCAATGGTACAGCCTTGAGGCGTTGTTACACGGTCAATTAATTGTTCCGGATGGATGTTTTCTTCCAAAATCATTTCGGCAGCCCCTTTTACAGTTTGAGCTGAAATGGCTAAAGCTGTTTTCCAATCGAATCCTATTTCGATTCCTGCTTGCATCGAAGCACGAATATAGCGTAAGGCAAAAGCTGTTCCACTTGCCGCTAAAACAGTAGCCGCATCCATCAATTTTTCATCAATAATAGGTGCCGTCCCTAAATCTTGGAAAAGCGAAACTACTTTTAGAGCCTGTTCTGTATGTTTTTCATTGAATGCAATACAAGTGGCCGAAGCTCCGAATTGAGCTGCAATATTAGGCATGATTCGAATAGCGCTATTCAATTCGCCAATTTTGTTTTGTAGCGCATCAATAGACAAACCACTTACACCCGATGCAATTACTTTATTAGAAATTACGGGAAGAATTTCAGCTAAAACCGTGTTTACTTGATAGGGTTTGATGGTCAGAATAATGACATCCGCTTCTTGAATGTTGTGCTTGTTATCTTTTGAAACGGTAACTCCTAATTCCTCTAAATACAAAATGCTTGAGATATTTCGTCTTGTAATAGTAATTTGGTTGTTTTTTGAAAATCTGGTTAATCCTAATGCTATAGAAACTCCTAAATTTCCTCCTCCAATAATATGTACTTTCATTTCTAATATTTCTTTTACCGCAAAAACACTAAGTCGCGGGTTATTTATAATTATTTCTAACACAAAGACTACTACTTTTTTTGTTTTCTTTGTGACTTTCTTTCAAAGTGGTGATGCATTAAAATCCTAAAATCATTTTAGCTATTGAAAAATAAATAAGAATTCCACAAATATCATTACTAGTTGTGATAAATGGACCAGTTGCCAATGCGGGGTCAATACCAAATTTATCCAATAATATAGGTACAAACGTTCCGATAAGTGAGGCTATAATAATTACCGAAACCAAAGCTATGGTTACGATTATTCCAATAATAAATTCAACATCTAATAAAAAATGGCTTCCTAAAAATAAAATAAAGGCTAGAATTACACCATTAAGTAAACTGAGGGAAACTTCTTTAATCAATCGGTTAAACAAGGGACCACTCAGGGTATCATTGGCCAAACCTTGCACAATAATTGCTGAAGATTGCACTCCCACATTTCCTGCCATAGCCGCAATAAGTGGCATAAAAAAGAATAAACTGCCATGTTCCTTCATCGCATCACTAAATAATTCGAGCACTTTTACTGAAATTAATCCTCCTAAAAGTGCCAACACCAACCAAGGCAAACGTGCTTTGGTCAAATCCAAAATACTATCATCTGCTTCAACATCATGTGAGATACCTGCCGCTAATTGATAATCTTGATCGGCTTCATCCTTTATTACATCCACAATGTCATCGATGGTGATTCTTCCGACTAATCTTCCCATTTCATCAGTAACTGGAATGGCTTCTAAATCGTATTTTTGCATAATACGAGCTACTTCAACATCTTCCGTATCGACCATTACGGAATTTAATTTTTTGATATATACTTCGCTAATGGGAGTTTTTGAGGACGTTGTTAATAAATCTTTGAGTGACAAACGTCCTAAAAGCCTGTCTTCATCATCCACCACATAAATAGAATGGACCCTGGAAATGTTTTCGGCTTGAATTCGCATTTGTTTGATGCAGGTGAAAACGGTCCAGTTTTCATTCACTTTTACCAACTCTTTGTGCATCAAACCTCCCGCTGTATCTTCGTCATAACGCAACAATTCTACAATATCCTTGGCGTGTTCTACGTCTTGAAGCTCCGATATCACTTCCTGTTTTTTGCTTTGTGAAAGTTCAGCAATAATATCGGCAGCATCATTAGTTTCGAGTTCATCGAGTTCTTCCGCAATCTCTTTTGGAGAAAGTCGACTCAAAATTTTCACTCTTAAATCGTCCTCTAATTCTAGAATAATTTCAGCCGTTTTTTCAGAATCTAATACTTTAAAAATATAAGTTGCTTCATCAATATCAAGTTCATCAAGGATTTCGGCAATATCAGCATGGTGCAAATCATTTAATAAAACTTCCAGTTGTCTGTCGTTTTTATTTTGAATAAGTTGCTCTAATTCTAAAATTAGTTCTTTGCTGATTTTAAATTCCATCGGCTTCTATTTTTTGTGTCAATGTTATAAATTGCTCAACGCTAAGTTGTTCCGGACGCAGATTGAAAACTTCATCTCCTCTCAAACCTTCGGACAAATTTAGTGTTTTTAAACTATTTCTCAAGGTTTTTCTTCTTTGTTGAAAAGCAGTCTTTACAACTGTGAAAAATAACTTTTCATTACAAGGAAGGTTGAAATTATCCTTTCTTCTCATACGCATCACTCCCGATTTTACCTTTGGTGGTGGATTAAAAACGTGCTCATCAACCGTGAATAAATATTCGGTATCGTAAAAAGCTTGTGTCAAAACCGAGAGAATTCCATAGGTTTTGCTCCCTTTTTTTTCACAAATGCGCTCTGCAACTTCTTTCTGGAACATTCCAGCAAATTCTGGAATTTGGTTGCGCAATTCCAATGTTTTAAAAACAATTTGAGTCGAAATATTGTATGGAAAATTCCCAATGATAGCAAACTGTTTTCCACCAAAAACTTCTTTAATATCGTATTTCAAGAAATCTTTAGAAATTATTTTATCTTTCAATTTGGCATAATGAACCCCCAAATAGTCCACCGATTCGGTGTCGATTTCGATAACATAGGTGTTAATTGGTTTTTCTAACAAATACTTCGTCAAAACGCCCATTCCTGGCCCAATTTCTAAAACATCATCGTAACCTTGTATATTCAGGATGTCAGAGATGTCTTTTGCCACACTTTCGTCTTTCAAGAAATGCTGTCCGAGGTGTTTTTTTGCTTTTACTTTTTCCATACTATTTTTTTAACCAAAAAGAGGCTAAGACGCAAGTTTTATTTTATATAAATGGAGTTTTATTGTATTTGGTTACTGTTTCAACAGTATTTTTACTCCAAACTAGTAATCCTTTTTTTCCGATTTTCACTAATCTATCAACCCCTACATCATTCTTGACTGCCCATTGAATCCATTTCTTCACAGAATAACTCCAATAGCTCCAACCCAAAACCATTCCAATAAGTAATGGAATTTTAAAATTCACATCCAAAAACATACTTAACCCAAATGAAGTAAAAACAATAATAATTGTTACAGGTAAATTAACAGTCAATTGACCTCGCAATGAAATGTCGTAATCAGAAAGATTCATATTGTTTATAAATTTAAAAATTTTAGTTGTTTTAGTTTCCCACCTGCGTGGGAAAGACAGCACTTAGAAAAACAAATGTTTATTCATCAGTTCTAACTCGGTTCTAAATCCTATTCGATTGGTTTCCCACCTGCGTGGGAAAGACAGCTCATAGAAAAACAAATGTTTGTTCATCAGTTCTAACTCGGTTTTAAATCCTATTCGTTTGGTTTCCCACCTGCGTGGGAAAGACAGAACTTGGATTGTGTTTCTATTGTCTTCCCAACGCAGGAGGTAGTTTATTTTTCTTCCCTCAAAGGCTTGGGTTTTCTGTCTTTCCCGCGCAGGCGGGAATCTATTTAGTTATACCAATCCTCAGAAAGGTCATTCCACTCTTTGTTTTCTTCTTCAATTAAATTGATTTTCCATTGACGATTCCATTTTTTCAGACGTTTTTCTCTTAAAATAGCATCGTTTATGTATTGGAAAGATTCAAAATAAACCAATTTACTTACATCATATTTCGAAGTAAATCCTTCATTTATTTTTTGTTTATGCTCAAGAACTCTTCTTTCTAAATCATTTGTAACTCCAATATACAAAGTTCCATTTTTTTGGCTTGCTAAAATGTAAATGTAATATTGATGTGTTGTTTTAAACATTTTAATTTAAAATTGGATTTGTATTTTATTTTGGTTTCCCACCTGCGTGGGAAAGACAGCTCATAGAAAAACAACTGTTTGTTCATCATTTCTAACTCGGTTTTAAATCCTATTCGATTGGTTTCCCACCTGAGGGGGAAAGACAGAGTTTACAAATTATTTTATTGTCATTCCCTTACTAATGCTCCGAAATCACTTCCAATTCTGTTCTGAAAGAGAGCATTTTGTCTCCAAATAATTTTACACCTTCTTCCCGTAATACTGGTGCGTCTTCTAGATAATATCTCCGTAAAGTTTCCCTACTATCTGTGACATATTGAACTGAATAAGTGACGCCGCCCATTTCTTCTTCGATTAAAACTCTAGCCATTTTTGCAGAAACGAATTTTCCAGTGGCCAACATTTCAGGAATGTGTTTATGTTGCATCCAAATCATCCATTGTTCTTGAACGCTTTCGTGTATGTTTGTGGTAACGTTGTAAATAATCATTGTTAAAGATTGGAGAATTAAGTATTAAGACTTTAAAAGAATTAGCTATTCTCTACATTCTATTTTTAATTTTTATAATTGATATTGTTTTTTGCAATTGACATTGCCATTTCAAAGATTCTTGTCTCCCCGCAATTGTCGGTATTCTTTTCGGGCTTCAACAAAGTAAATACTGTCCTGATGATTGAAAATTATTTTCTCATAAAGCAGTTTCGCTTTTTCGGGCTGTTGTAATTTTTTGTTCTGCATTTCTGCTGCAAAAAATAGTGCTTCGTCAATATAAATTCCATCTGAGTGATAATCAATAATATTTTGGTATTGGCTTAACGCCAAATTATATTCACCTTGTTTTTCGTAAATTTTTCCTAAACGCAATAGCGTCACGGCTTCGATTTGCTGCCCTTTGAAGCTTTTCAAAATGGCCTGAAATTGTGCTGTCGCTTCCTGATTCCTGTTTTGATACAAGAGATAATCTCCTTTGGCAAATTGTTTCAAAGCGATTTGAGTCGAATCGGCAACCGTGTTATCGTTGATTAAAAGAAAATATTCCAAAGCATCATTGGCAATCAATTGCGTACTTGCCGATTTTAATTCCTTAAATTGTTTGGATGCCCAAGCAAAATCACCTTGAAAATAACTGGTTTTTGCTGCTTTCAGACTCGCTTGGTGAGCCACAGCATCATTTTTTAAATTCTCCTCAATTTGAGAATAATAAAGCAAAGCCTGATTAAATTTTTCTTCGAAAAGCAAAATATCTGCCAATTCTATTTTAACTTTAGCCTCTTCATGAACATTCAATTCTAGGGCAAGTGCTTTTTTGACAATAGCTTTTCCTTCCTCTGATTTTTTCATTTTAAAAGTCACGAAATGTGCCTGAATGAGTTGCAAAGATAAACTAATCGGGCTTACTCCGTATTCCGTCAACAAAGCCATTAATTCTGAGTTGATGATGTGGAAATCCTTTTCTTGAGCCTTTTCAATTTTCATTTCAAGTAAATTAGAATGTGCCTGTATAAGTAATTCTAAATCTTTGGTGTTTTCCAAGACAAAACCGAGAATTTCTTTAGCTGTTTCGATATCCTCTTCTTCTGTCGCGAGTTGGGCTAAATTTATAATACTGGAAAGTGATTCTGGATTGCGTTTATAAACTGCTTTTTCCTGAATAAAGGCTTTACCAAACTCTTTTTGCTGCACATAATACCAACTCAAATATTCGTTCCAGAAAACATCTTGATTCTTTTGAGCTCTGGAAATTAATGCTTTTCTTAAAGTTTCATTGAAGTTTTCATCCCCTTCTTCGGCCATAAAACGAGCCAGTTGATTTTGGATTTGTATCGAATTTTGGGGGTTAGCATAGGCTTCATCTAGGAAAGTGGTAATCATCATTTCAGTATTGCCCAATTGTCCATAAAGCAATGCCATTTGATAATTGAAATTAAACTTCGGTTCTACGACTATTGCTGTTAGATAGGACTTTAGCGCTTGTTCTAACAAAACTTTTTTCTCAAAAGAAAAAGCTATTCCGTACACTTCGTTTGGATTTTTCTTGATTCTTTCTATTGCCTCGTCATAGTATTTTTTGGCGGAAGCCTCGTTCTTTTGCAACTGGAAATTATAGCCTAATTCTACCAAAAGGCTGGCTTGTTTGTAGGTGTTCAAACGGGCTTGAATGGCTTTTTCGGACAAGTCAAATAACTGCAATTGTTGGTAACAATCAATGGTCTTTTGAAAATACTGCGAATTATGTGGTGCTGATTTTAGTAATTCTTCGAAACTGATTTTGGCTTTCTCGAAATCGCCTTTATCATAATAATACTGAGCTAGTTGATCGTTTTGAGAAAAACAAACTAAGGAGAAAAATACAGCGATATGTAGAAAGAATTTTTTCAATATTATTGCCATCCAAAATCAGGGTCTTTTTCTATGTTACTAAAAGTTAATTTACTTTTTGATATTAATGTTGACCATTGTGTTATGGGTTTTTCTTCATCGGGGGAGGAGGATATATTTTCTCCAGTTGTAAAACTTTTCCTTTTAGTTAAA
>JACCDI011524777.1_pt1 | contig 10420 bp, 9 predicted proteins | sample 7442791 | NCBI WGS metagenome assembly JACCDI01 (sample SAMN15323434, study PRJNA562643) | freshwater metagenome | isolation source: river surface water | place: USA:Blue River Watershed | collected 2017-08-15
AAACTTCAGGGAACGGATGAACGAGGAAGACACCCTCTGAAATCTCGAACTTAGAGTGGGAAAGTGTTAAACCTTGGGATAAAGTGTCAAAACAAGTGTCCCAAGGGAAAATTGAAACCACTCTAAAAATATCTACGTCCTAGATACTTGAAAAAGAATTGTTGAAAAGTATTATAAAGTGTTTTTTCTATTTTTACTTCTGATTCTGGAATAGTTCCAACATCAGTTCCTATCACTTCGCAACCAGGATCAACAATAATATTACATGTTGAAACTACTTCAACATTAACAACTGGTTCATCAACAACAGGTTCCTCAACAACTGGTTCCTCAACAACTGGTTCATCAACAACAGGTTCCTCAACAACTGGTTCCTCAACAACTGGTTCATCAACAACAGGTTCCTCAACAACTGGTTCCTCAACAACTGGTTCCTCAACAACTGGTTCATCAACAACTGGTTCCTCAACAACTGGTTCCTCTACAACTGGTTCATCAACAACTGGTTCCTCAACAACTGGTTCCTCAACAACTGGTTCCTCTACAACTGGTTCCTCTACAACTGGTTCATCAACAACTGGTTCCTCAACAACTGGTTCCTCAACAACTGGTTCCTCAACAACTGGTTCCTCTACAACTGGTTCCTCAACAACTGGTTCCTCAACAACTGGTTCCTCAACAACAGGTTCCTCAACAACTGGTTCCTCAACAACAGGTTCCTCAACAACAGGTTCCTCAACAACAGGTTCCTCAACAACTGGTTCCTCTACAATAATTTCATCAGAGATTATTTGAATATCGTTTTCTTCTGACATTTTATATTATACTTGTACAAATAAATTCCACCCAGAACAAACTAGTAAAAGTATGTAAACTTTTATGAAGAACTACCCTATCTTCTAATAATTTCTTTTTCTTATCTATTTTACGATATAGGAGTTTTAGGACCTAAGGAGCTTCAGCGACTTCTTCAGCGACTTCTTCAGTGACTTCTTCAGTGACAACTTCAGTGACATCTTCAGAGACTTCAGCGACTTCTTCAGTGACAACTTCAGTGACTTCAGGAGCTTCAGTGACATCTTCAGAGACTTCAGCGACTTCTTCAGTGACAACTTCAGTGACTTCAGGAGCTTCAGTGACATCTTCAGTGACATCAGGAGCTTCAGCTACTTCTTCAGAGACTTCAGAGACTTCAGGAGCTTCAGTGACATCTTCAGTGACATCAGGAGCTTCAGCTACTTCTTCAGAGACTTCAGAGACTTCAGCTACTTCTTCAGAGACTTCAGTGACAACTTCAGCGACTTCAGGAGCTTCAGTGACATCTTCAGCGACTTCTTCAGAGACTTCAGGAGCTTCTGTGACAACTTTAGCGACTTCTTCAGAGACTTCAGTGACAACTTCAGAGACTTCAGTGACTTCAGTGACGACTTCAGCGACTTCAGGAGCTTCAGAGACTTCAGGAGCTTCAGAGACTTCTTCAGAGACTTCTTCAGTGACATCTTCAGTGACAACAACTTCAGAGACTTCTGTGACAACTTCAGTGACTTCAGGAGTATCGGTAATAGTTTCGGGTACTTCAGACATTTTTTATATTAAAAGTGAAGAATAAAAAAATCCAAAAAAAATAAATAATTATCTTTTAAATTGTCCCATATTTCAGATTGGAAGACTCAAATAGTTTTAAATGTGTTTTGCAAAATTTACATCCATCTATCTTTTTTTTGGTACATTGACGTATATCTTTTTGATCCTTACAATACATGTTTGCACTACATTGTGTTTCTACAGTTGAAGTTATACGCTTTACATTAACTTTACTAATTTTATAATTTGTTTCTGTGTCTATTTTTATATCTAATATTATATGTTTTTCTAGTTTAGTCTTTACTTCATCATATGACAATTTATACTCATCACATATATACTTTACAATATTCATCATTGATGATGTAACCTCTTTTTCTAAAACTTTTAATATAAATTCAGGAAGGATACATGCTGTCATTTCTTTTTCTTCACCGTTTTCTTATTCTTAGAAGACGTTTCCACTAACAGTTTATCAATTTTTTCACGTAAAGCTAATAATGATTCCTTATCTAGACTTTCTGTTTGTTCAGATGTAACCTTCTTTTTTCCTTCAACTTTATTTGTTTTCTTCACAACACCACGCTTTTTCAAAGGTACTATAATTTCGTCTTCATCACTATCTTCCTTAAAATCAATTTTTTCAATATCCTCAACAGATGTTTCAACAGATGGTTTAACAGATGTTTCAACAGATGGTTTAACAGATGTTTCAACAGATGGTTTAACAGATGTTTCAACAGATGGTTCAACAGATGTTTCAACAGATGGTTTAACAGATGTTTCAACAGATGGTTTAACAGATGTTTCAACAGATGTTTCAACAGATGGTTTAACAGATGTTTCAACCACTTCTGTTGTATTTTCTTTTAGTTCATTCTCCCATTGTTCTATCAATTTCATAGAGATATTTACTGGAGCATTCTTTTCTGGCTTATTACATACCTCCAATAATTGTTTATGAAATTTATCACATATATCTTTCCATCTATAGTTCTCTATAATATACTTTCTAGCCCTTTGTGCCATCTGTGTAGCATCTTCATAATTAGAATACATATTATCCAATGCATTAGCAAAATCCTCCCAATGGCAAATTTGTGATTCACCACCTACACCATCACGCCCAGAATCAATATACAAATTGAACTTGGGTTCTATAACTGCTGCCCTTTCTTTATTAAAAAAATCCAAAAAACCACCTATATTTGGTACAATCTGGGGAATACCTATAGCCGCTTGCTGAAAGTTACATAAACCAAAACCCTCTCCATCACATGTATTTATTCCTATATTTGCTACATTATATAATATATTTACATCTTCATCAGATAACTGTTGAGGATTATCTATCAAAATTATATGTTTCATACCATCTTCTAACGTAATACCTCTTTTTTTCAACTCTCTTTCATATACTTCCATTAAATTCCATGCACCTTGTACAGCAGTTGCTATTAATAATTTAATTGGTTCATTTATATGTCTACTTACAACCTCTGCAAATGCTTGTAAACATATATCCCATCTCTTCCTAGGCTGATTTCTATTCAAATTCATAATTATAAAATCATCCTTCTTTAATCCAAAATATTGACGTGCAAGCATCTTGGGAATTGGATAATTTACAAGTGGATCAAATCCATGTTGCAAAAAACCTGTAGGCTTTGTAATACCTATTCCCTTTGCTATTTCCTCCCAGTAAGGAGTAAAACATAATACATAATCAGCTGACTCATTCAAAAGCTTTACATAATCATTTTTCTGATACAAATATACTTGATCAATATAAACCATTGTCTTGAATGTAGGATTAGGTATCTCCTTTAGCTTACTCATTATAGTACTCACAACAACCATATCATTATATAAAACACAAATATCAGGTTCGATCATTGATACTATATCTTTCACTTGCTCAAATCCAAACCCTAATCCTTTAGGATTCTCGTTTGCAAATGCATCATATATATATACATTAGAAGGAATCTCTCTTTCTTTTATATGTTGCTGATTCATATAAAAGTTTTGAAATGCAAAAATTGTCAATTCTATATCATCCTTCTTCGCCAATTCCTTCGCTATATTATAAGTAACTAAACAATATCCATTGTAACAATTTGGATGAGTACCAAATAATAAAACTTTTAATTTACCGGTCATTATTAATATAATATCAATTCTTTTTATGATCAATTAACCGCATGTTCTCCAAAAGTTCTAATAAATCTTTATTTTCTTTCCTTTTTTTATTTCGATATTTAGATTTTTTCTTATATATATTACGCAATTTGCTCATTCCTATTCCTATTTCTTTTTCTTTTATCTTTTCTTTCTTTTTCTGTAAATTAGGCATGCATCCAAAATCTCCCAACTCAATATCCTCATCCATTTTATCATCCATTTTATCAAATCTGATATTTATATTATGGTATCCCAAATGATAGAATAATTGGTTTCTTGAATCAAAAATATGTTCACAATATCCACATTTAGTTGAAGTTTTATCATATAAGGGTTTTATATCATTATTATGAACTGATTCATTAAACATAGGTGAAAAGAAATCAAAATCATCCAAGTCATATTTATAGTACTTACCTGTGAAATTATTGAATTTATAAATGAACATTTTATTCTCTAATCAAATTGTAATCCTTATCAATATATCCAACTAATGAATGTGGAGAAGTAAAAGTATATACCTTAGATGTGAACTGATCATACAGAAATTCACCCTCTTCAATATAAATATAAATAAGTTTTTTCAATGACATTGCTATTACACATTTATTTTTTACACTTAAGGATTCTTCAAATTTTTTTACCGCATAAGATTAAATATAAATACATATATATTCTTTACATGTAATAAGATGATCAATAAAATACCCGATAAACTTATTAAACAAACAACAAAAGCTGTTAGATTATCAAAGCTTACCATTGATATAGGTATTGCTAAAACATTCAGAAAAAATGAATCAAAAGCAATTGTAGATAAATATGTTGGGAGTATTACTTATAATACATTGAAAAATTTGGGTCCCACTTTTGTAAAAGTGGGACAATTTATATCTACAAGAAGCGATATCTTTGGTAAAGATTTCACTGATGAACTTAAAGATCTCCAGGATAACGTTTTACCTATGTCTTCACAAGATATAGCTCACATGAAGAATGAAATAATTCAAAATTTTGAGTTTATTAATGATACACCAATCGCTGCTGCATCTATTGGACAAGTACATTATGGTAAACTTAAAAATGGTAAGGAGGTTGCAGTAAAATTTAAAAGAGTAAACATAGAACAAACAATAAAAGATGATTTTAATATGCTATTATCTATTATTGATTTTGTAAAGTTATTTGCAATTAATCGTCAAATAACTGAAATAGAAATATCATTGAAACAATATTACAATCTATTAAAGGAAGAAATTAGCTTCATAAATGAAGTACAAAATATGAAGACGTTTCGTAAACAATTCGGTAACATCAAATGGATTAGAGTACCAAAACCATTTGAATCAATCTGTACAAATGATATTATCGTAATGGAATATGTACCATCTATAAAAATCAATAATACACATGAAATTGAAATAATGAACTTTAATAAAATCTTAATTTCAGAGAAGCTATTAGAATGTTTCTTTACTCAAATTATACAATATGGATTTGTTCATATTGATCCTCATCCTGGAAATGTAGGGATATCTAAGGATGGCAAAATAGTATTCTACGATTATGGAATGTTTGTTAAACTCGATGGAGTCATGAAAGATAAATTAAAAACACTCTTTCTAGCAATGTATGATCGCGATGTTGATGAAGTATGCAATCTTTTAATTGAACTGGAAATTATAACCGTAGAACCATCCAAAAAAGCATACTTTAAGAAATTCATTGCATCGTTTATTATATACATTGATAACTTGAACGTGGATGACTTTAAACTATCGTATCTAGATAAAATAGATCAATCCGAGATGCAATTTCTCATATCTTCCAAGTTCTTACTTCTTTTGAGAGGTATAACTATTCTTGAAGGTGTCTGTAAAAACTTGAACCCAAACTTTAATTATAGAGATATTCTTGATCCATATATTAGTGACTTTATTATTGATATTAATTATATTGAAAGAAGGGGGGAAAAAGATATAAGTAGATTCACAAAAGCACCCGATAAAATTACATCTTCAGAAATATCTCTTGGAATGATTGAAAATGATGTGGATCAATTGAAAAAAAAATTAATTAATTTTGATTTAAAAACCAAATACATTCTATCTACTATTCTCGTAGTTCAAGAACTTCAGGTACACAGCTGGGAATCAAAAATAATATTAGCTTCTGCTTTTTTATATATATTATTAAGTAGATAGAATGGCTGATGAAGATGATTCATATCAACAAATTGAATCTATGAAAAAAGAATCTTTTGAATGTAAGAAAAATAAAAATGGCGAATGTTACTCCTGCTCAGACGCTTTGACAGGCAAATGTATAAACTATACTAAAAATCATCCCTCTTTTCTTGAACTTGATAAATATGATAAAATGAACTATGCTGTTTACATGATAAACTATGATGTTGAAAAAAATAAAAGTTTTGCAGAAGGAGCCATAACAGCTAAAGGAGGATATAATCAATTCGCTACAATTGAAATGATACTCAAACCACAAAGGTTATTGAATTTTCTACTATTTATTGCTTTTGTATTTATAGTTTTGATGGTTGTACAATTATTTTTACTCATACTGTTTAATGCTAGTCCTGTCAAAAAAAGTGTTTGTACATGGATGATCATTTGTTTATTAGGAATCATGTGTTTAACATATTTATTATCATACGTTGCTGATCGTGTTGTAACTTCGTTAGAAAATATAAATTATAATATTAAGTAAAATATGTTATATGGTTGGATAGAAGTAGGGTTATCTAACAACACATTGTTTCGTAATGAAACTGATCAAGATATTATTGTTAGAACAATATATAATAATAAAATTATTTTAGGAAATACCAATGGAACTAGTGCTGATGCTGCTTTATACATTCTAGGTAATAATGTAGGTATCAAAAAAGTTCCCGATTCCAATGTATTATTAGATGTTGACGGATTATCTGTACTGAAAAGCTTACAAGTAGGTCTTAGTAATAATCCTACTGAATTTACTATCAATGGTGATATTATTCTTAAAGATAAAGCGCGCAATTTTGATTCAAATATGGAATTGAAATGTATTAATAATAATAACTATTTTGAAATGTTTTATAATAACGTAAAACGTGTAAAAATTACCGATGGTTTAGGTATTGACCTTAACGATAATGTGTATATTACTAATGATGTATTCGCTAATGCATTTCAATTAACATCCGATGAAAGATTCAAACAAAACATTGTGAATACAACTTTCTCCAATGATATAGATATTCTCAAACAAATTCAGGTAAAAGACTTTCAAATGATTGCACACCCTGAAAAACCCGTCAAAGGATTCATTGCCCAGCAAATAGAATCCATTTTTCCTCAAGCTATCTTAGAAAAAAAAGGATATATAGAAACAAAAGGTATTCTTAATGATATTAAAACTATTGACACAAACCAAATTCTTGCTTTAAATACTAGTGTTTTACAATCTATTCTTTCACGCATTGAAACACTAGAAAATTTTATGTATGAAAATAAATGATAGGAACTATTAGTCAGGCAACAAGTAATAATGCAGTGCTTATAGATTCAAGAAGTAACGATTTTATTATTTCTACATCAACATTGAAACAACGAATATTGATGGGATTTTCTTCTAATTTTCCAAGTTCCGTTTCGCTTGGTAAGTCTAATCTTGTCATTGGTTCCGAAAACTCAAATGTTGATATCAATCATTTCGGTAATACAAGTAATTACGGGAATTTTAATATATCTAAAGACTTGATAACGTCAAATGCATTCATAGATTATACTGTTGGGATTGGTGCACGAAACTTTGATTCTAATCTGAAATTGTATGTCGCAGGTGATACTAGAATTGAAGGAGATCTGATCGTAAATGGTAATATAGAAAGTATTGATACTAATATTACCGTTACTGACGAATTTCAAGTCGTTAATTTAGGTACCGGACCTGCATTATATGTTAATCAACTCGGGGCAACTCCCGTTATGACTCTAGAATCTAGTAGTAATACTGTACTAAAAGTTACTCACGAAGGAAATGTTGCCATTGGATCTAATAACCCCACTGAAAGATTAGACGTTCAAGGTAATATGGTACTCAGAGGTAATCTTATGCTTTCAAATATTATTGGCTCTAATGCAACTTTTAATAATTTACGTATTTATAGTAATGCTGATATTGATCGCCAATTAACCGTTCCTGATGGGTTTTTAACAAACTTATATATGGGTAATAAACTTATAATCGATAATACTGGTATAATAACTAATAGTAACTATATTCCCACATTAGATACCAGCAAAATACAATATGGAACATTCACTAGTAACTTTATAGAAAACTATAACATTATATCAAATAAACTTGCTAGCAATCTCACAATATCAGGTACTACATTCTTTAGTGGTGTCGTCGGTATTGATACGTCTAATCCATCATATGCAATACCATCTGTTAAACTCAGGATTGAAGGTGGTGATACATTAGTTACTGGACAAAATAGCTTCGCATCTATTGGTGATCAAGCACGTATGTACTTAGGTAATTCTGCACACTTTATAGGTGCTACATGTAATGTAGGTATTGTTATGCAAGTTCCTAATACGAGTTACCCATTCGTTTTAGAAACAAACTCTGGATATCTAGGTTTAGGTACTATGGATCCTGAAGAACGTCTTCATCTCGCAAATAATGCAAAAATAAATAATAATGCTTATATCTTAAACAAAGTTGCTATTAGTCACAGTAATCCTATAGAAACACTTGATATCGCCGGTAATATGTCCCTCAGTAACTATGGTAAAATTGTTATATCTACATCCAATAATAATTTAGGTGTTAATATAAGCAATCCTACTGCAAAATTACATGTCAATTACGCAGGTGATGGGGATGTTTTTCTTATAGAAGATTCTACAAACCCTGATAATACTCCCTTTATTATTAAAGATGATGGTAAAGTTGGTTTTGGTTATACCAACCCTACTGAACTCGCAGATATTAATGGTAATGTAAAAATTGGATCCAATTTATATATTACAAGAAAACTGGCTATTAATAACTCAAACCCCCTTTATGATGCCGATATTCAAGGTAATGTAAGGTTAGCAAGAGATTTATACATAGATGGTAATGTTTCCAAAGGTGGTAGCATACATTTATACGGGAAAAATAAAGGTGGTGGTAGTAATGGTGAGTGGTTGCTAGAAAATATGCCTTATTCCAATTTAGATTTTCTTCGTATCAGCAAGTATGATGCAAGTCAAACAATTAATAATGATAATACAATGCTCTTCTCTGATCAAGGTTATGTTCGTCTAGGTGGTCATGTTATCCCTGATGAAAGATTACATGTATCTCATGGTCATGTGAAAATTGATAGTAATCTATATATCATGGGTCGTACTGGATTAGCAACTTCTAATCCATCTGAACGTTTTGAAATTGGTCAAGGTAATGCCAAGTTTGGTAGTAATGTTTATATATTAAGTCGTCTCGGTATAGGCACTTCTAATCCGGGTTATGATTTAGATGTACTTGGCGATATTAATTTGACTGGAGTTTTGAAACAAGGAAGCGGTAATGCTATTTTTGGTGCTAATTTATCTGTTATGAATTATGTAGGAATAGGTACATCTAATCCTACAGAAGCTTTACAAATAACAAATGGTAATGCTGACTTAAGTAGTAATTTATATGTTGAAAATAGAATAGGTGTAACAACAAAGTTACCCTCAGAACGTATAGATGTAGCTAATGGAAATATCAAAGTAAGCTCCAATGTATATGTAATGAATAAAGTGGGAGTTAGAACAAGTAACCCACAAGTCATCATGGAACTAAAAGGTACAGATGCTCTACTTATTCCTATTGGAACAATTGCAGAACGTCCTACTATACCCGAACTAGGTCATATAAGATATAATATGGATTATTCCACATTTGAAGGATTTGGAGCAGGTAATGCATGGGGATCTCTTGGAGGTGTCAAGGATGTAAATCAAGATACTTATATATCCGCCGAGGCTTTTCCCACATCCAATGATGATATACTAAAGTTTTACACATCCAATAATGAAGTCATGAGGATTATGACATCAGGAAGAATTGGTATAAGTAATCAATCACCCAGTGAACGGCTCGAACTTAGTGGTGGTAATGCCAAATTTAATTCAAATATATATATTAGAAACCGTTTGTTTATTGGAACTGGAAGTAATCCTACGGAGTCTTTAGATATTACTGGAAACTTTAAAGTATCTTCTAATATATATATATTCTCTAAATTAGGTGTTGGAACTAGCAACCCATCTACATCCGTTGAAATAAATTCTACAGATGCTATGTTAATTCCCAAGGGAACAACTGTCCAAAGACCAGGTATTCCTATACAAGGACATATTCGCTATAATACATCTACAAGTACATTCGAAGGATTTGGTGCAGGAAATACCTGGGGATCTCTAGGAGGTGTTAAAGATACAAATCTAGATACTTATATATCTGCAGAGAGCTTCCCAACAAGTAATGATGATATTTTACGGTTTTTTACATCTAATAATGAGATTATGAGAATTATGCCTAATGGTAGAGTAGGTATAAGTAATCAAGTCCCAAGTGAACGTTTAGAACTCAATGGAGGAAATGC
>JACCDI011350601.1_pt1 | contig 10419 bp, 10 predicted proteins | sample 7442791 | NCBI WGS metagenome assembly JACCDI01 (sample SAMN15323434, study PRJNA562643) | freshwater metagenome | isolation source: river surface water | place: USA:Blue River Watershed | collected 2017-08-15
GATTGTTTGTAGTTCCTGCATTATGGCTTCAAATTGTATTGCATGGTTTGATTAGTCTCCAAGAGTTGGCTCATGGTAGCACTGTCATGGGCACAATTAGAAGCAAGATTGGCCACAGCTGTGTTGAAGGTGAAAATGGACTCATTATCTGTAATGTTGGCATATGTTGTACTTCCCAAAGAACACTGATAATGTTCTCGTTCTTTCCAAGCAGTGGTCAAATTTTTCTATTTATTGGCAAATCAATATTATGAGTGCTATGGTGGTGGTAGAAGTCACTGAGTTCATCTCAAAAATCCCCTGTAAATATGATGTTTTCCAATACATACATGATGAGATGTGGTAGGTCATATCCAAGATTTGCACATAGGGCAAAGATTTAGGCATCCTCAATTTGCTTGAAAAGCATTTCAATTAGCTTGGTGGGGTCCCAAAGGGTCTTGATGGTGTCATCAATCTTTGTGTCTGTGGCATGATCATATGTGTGGAATAATTCATCAACAAGTTTTTTGGGCAGTGTGGTTTCCCAAACCACAATTTCCAATTTGTTGCACTGTTTAAAATTGATCTATAATAGCTTTGTCAAGTGCTGTACCGCAAGCACAACTAATGTTGATGTAGGAATCATGCTGTTTTTTAGAATTTTCCATAGATTGCAATGATGTTTGCATTCTGCTTCAGTAGCCATGGGATTTCCTATATCAGGGGGCACTGCCCCAGGATTTGCAGGGTCCTGCCAAGGGTTTCGTTCTGAGAGTGCATAAATTTCTGGTCTGATGAACATTTTGACACATCCAAAGATGGTAGATTGAGTTGATGGAATCATAGCAAGGTGTGCATCAATAATTTCTTCCAATAAGAGATGATTAGCAGGTTCAACTGTTGGTAGTGTGCCAATGGTGGACAAGACATCGTCATATCCAATTTTGGTACTGATGTTTGAAATGAGAAGGTAAGATATACTTTCTAACAATGGGAAGTAGGCTTTAGGTCTTGAGAGGGGAGACAAATGAAGGTTGAGATAATTTTGATTTTCCGGATTATCAGAAATATCAAATGAGTAAAATTCTCATAAAGAGGAGAGAGTGATTTAGTTAGGACTATTGAAACTACACTTAGACCATAGTGAAACCATCTAATTGTCCTCCATAAAGTGATGGATTATTGATTAGAAGCAGGCAATGGGTGCATTGCAAGGTGTCCAAGCACAGATATATGCCTAAGGGTAAATTGGCTTGGTGGCCCATGTATCATGTACTACTGGAGGTATGGGCAAAGGAGTAAAGTTACTGTACTGATGAGCAGTGGTTCCAACAGCCAAGACCTAACAAGGTATTAGAAATCTTAACCTAAAATGGATACTGTGACTGGTAATTTGGAATTTCCACGAAATTTGGGGTAAGTTATGGTAATCCCTAGTAAATCCAAGCAATAACTATGCAACTAACAACAGAGTCTCTTAGTCCAAAAGGGAAAAATCACTTGAATGCAATCATGATTGACATCTTGATGATATCAGCCATCAGATAAATTTTTATCATATTGATGGTGATGGATTTCTACATCCTGTGACATTAAATCTCCTCCAAAGCCATTCTTCAGAATTATGACAAAAGTTCTCATGGAGTACAGTAACTGCAGGAATGTCAAGAGACACAAAAATTTGGATCACTAGGATTGTGAGAAACAGTAAGTTTGACATCAAAATTTACTTGGCCACTAGTATTATGACATGAAGTGTAAATGGGATTATTGCAAATCCCAACTTCAGAACATGTAATTTTTTGTGACAAATAAAGTAGTTTGTTCATTATAGAGGGTAGTCCTGTTGTTTATTTGAAGACTCACAAGTACCAGTGGTGGGGACCATGTATTTCAAGGGGATATCCTGAAATCTATTTGTTAAAATAAAGTAGTTGATGACTGCCTCAGGAATTCTTCAATCATGCTACTTGAAATCCTACTTGAATAGATGAATTTAGTTCAAAAGATGAAAATACAGAGGGTTGTTTCTACACATCCACTTGGTTCATATGTCAGAGGATGTGGTACAGGCCACATGCTTCAATCATCCTATTTGATTTCACAATCGATAGAAATGTTGGAAAATGGCTCAGTTACTTGTTGAGTCAGATACCTTGGACATTATTTGACATTGAAGTATGTTAGATTAATTGTGTTATTAAGGTATTAGTGACATTGAGTGTAGCAGAGAGGCAAATATCAAAATATGGTATTTTAAAGGAAGTCAATGGAAAAGGACAGATTGAATATAACAAAATGTGTTCAATGAAGGTATGAGATTAATTGGATCTTACATGAGCTTATGGCTGATGATATTTTCTTTACTGCTAAAGTAGTCCCTTAACAATCATTTGCTCCAATAACTGGTTCAAGGTCATGATGATGACAAACCAACACCAGAAGAAGTGGGATCTTGACAGGGGTCAAACAATACAAACAAGAACACATCATGGACTGTTGTCTTGCGTACCATTGTTCACTTTTCTAGTTTGGAGCTTGGAAATCACTTTGCTTGCTACAACTCATCCAGTAGATTGTTTACAAAATAAATTGGCTTGCTGAAGAAATTTTTTTGATCGATTTATGTTGTTTAGGGGGAATTCAAGTAATAGTATTGAGCCTGGCTGCTCCAAAATAGCAATGCAATTTAAAAACCACAATGATGGCTTCTTGCATGTCATTCAAAATGTTGATTACAATTACTACAATTATTGGATGGTCCATCTCCAAATTCTTTTCATTCTCAGCCCCTCAAGTCATATAAAGTTTGGACTGAAATTAGATCCAGGCCTTCTTCTCATTTTAAATACTTCAACTTTGTTAAAGAGATATTTGTTTACAAATATTCCCCTCAAACTTTTTGCCTTGAAAGAGATAAGATGCAGGGAGGAAATTAGAAAGAAAGGTGATGATAATATCAAACTATTTATCAAAGATTAATCCATAGCATACATGGATAGACACCTTTTACCATGTAGGGGGGCACAATGGACAATAGCTGTGAGGAAAAGGACATGAATGTAGCCCAATCGATGGACCCACAAAATGGTGGGTACAAACCATATCACCTTGTTGTAGATAGTGTTGAAATTACCTACAAGTTTCCCATTGGTATTGTAACCAATGTGTTAAGGTATTGGGCTTTGCTATTTGATTGATGCTTAGCAATCTAGGTAAAGAAAAATTCTTTTTATTCAAAACAGCAATGCAAGTGTCCTTTTCAATAACTGCAACATTGATGTTAATAGTATTGAAGGATGATGCTGAAATGTGTCACTTTGTATGTCAAGTTTTGAGAGGGATTTGTTGTAGAACAGTTAGTTGGAACATTCTAACTGTGTCAAAGATATGAGCCAAAATAGCAAGATTCCCCATGACTTTATCAAATACTTTTTGGTGCTAAGTCATCATAGTGGTGTGTTGAGGTTATTGTAATAATCATACAATTCACCATAGAAAAAATTGATGGGGTCGTGACATTTCAGTTCTGTGAAAAATGTGATGAAATTAATGCCACAACAAAAGCACCAACAACAAACAGCCATCAATAATAAAATAGAATCCATGTAGCCTAGCTCAAAGCTCTTCAATGTTACAAAGATTGAACCCAAGGGGTACAATTAAATTGATACACAGTCATATCTCCAAAAGTGCTACCAACATTGCTGAAGGAGAAAAAATGAAACTGACTGTTTGTCATTTTATTAAAAATCTACTTGATACAAACTGATAATTGGCTGACTATATTTAAGCAATGACAGGAAGACAATGAAATGGCAATGTTTTAGAAACTGTTTTGTTAGGTGGAATCAAACAACTATGGAATTATCACCCATATGATCTGTGATAACTGATATTATCTCTGAAAGTTAACTATTTCAATTCATATTGGTAATAATTAACTGTTACCTCTACTGTGTATTTGTAACACCATTAAACTAAATGATGACAATAGTTAACTGTCACTGTCATTATCTGTGATACTTAACCATCACAGTTAGTTATCTTTAGACCCAACTGTGTGGTTGAAATCTTTAATATCACCAAAATAATGTCACCAATCCACTATCTCCTAGAATGCCTTTTCCCTTGTTTAGATTCTAGGTTGGGAACCTATGCCCAAGTGCAACATGACACTGTTGGTGGCCAGCCTATTGAGATCTAAATCTTTTTATGTTATGATCCAATTTTTAGTCTTGGGAACAGCATGATTTTACTGTTGCAGACATATCATTGGTCTGCCAACTTAGGCCAATTGAGGCCTATCTAGGTAAATGGTGCATTGTGTAGTTTGAAGCTTTCAAATGGCTTCAATTAATTTAATGAAATCCATGGTTATCAATTGATGTATGAAGAATCCAATGATTTTGGTTGTGTTTTGTGGTAGCCATGATTTCATTTTATTTCGTTTGACTACCGCTAATAAGTTCCAACATTTTTGACAAAGCAAGAAGAAAAAAATGTTTTTGTCCAGAGCCATCAGATTTTTTGAATTCTCCATACAAAGGAATTTGTTAATTTTGTATGAAAAATGATTGCTCATCTTGATCATGTATTCACACCTGTAAAATTTGTTGCAATTTCACCCAATCATCAGAGGATTGACAATGGCCTGCAAACAAAAGCATGGAGGTGTTGGAGCAAAGAGATCTGGGGGGAATGAGATTCTTCCACCCATCAGCACCCCTCTACAAAAAGTATGGAAATGTTGGTTTTAATCATGACTGATTAAATAATTTAACAACCACATGTCAATGTAGTTGAGTTTTTAGTCATCTTTTGAGGGAAGCTTCCAGATATGAATGCATCCACCCAGACTTCCCTGGAACAACTTCTCAAGTTACAAAGAATAATTCTTTGCAACAGTGGAGGGGGAAGCACCATTTGATGGTGAGGTTGTGCATCCACCACCTCCTTCTCCCTCAGCTCAAGAACCAGCTGTTGCAGCAGCACAACAACCAAAAAAATATATCAATCAAACAAACACTTTACAAATCATTTTGAAACTCAAATCCTTCCCTAAACAACTATATATTTATAACTGTATGCAACAGTGTACAAAATCTTTCAGGTGCTGATTCAAGTGAAGTGCATGTTTTGGGCCCTGTGTGACTGATGCTTTACATGAGCCAGAAATTATTTTTTGGGAAAGGTGGTAACAATGGACAGTTGCTTCTCTGTGTCAAAGGGTATAATTGCAATGAAAGAGAAAGGAGTGTTTGGCCATGCTTTGATAAAGCCCAGAGGAAATGGGTGGCCAGTGTTGGTTTTGGGTAAGTGCATTGATATATAATTTTCCAACAAAGAAATTGGCTATTGCAAGATGCTGGAGCAGGTTGTGAATGAGTGAAGTTTTTTATTCACTATCAGAAGGAAGAGAACTACATAACAAAAGTCATGTCATGTAATGATGTTCTTAATTGGGACTTTATGATATTTGACTGATGTGGATGGCTCTTGCTCCACTGTTATGTTCAAATACCCAGTGCCAATTTCACACCACAACCAAGATTGTGTTGACTACACCAACAATCAGTGCAATGATCTCATTGCACTCTCTGCTGTTTGGAGGACAAAGTGGTGGCCTACAAGACAATTTTCATTTGTGTTCGAGATGTCAGAAGCAAATGCAGCAAATGCAAGGAAAACTGGATTTCCATCATGCCTTGGCTGAAAAAATGCCAACCATCTATCTTGATGATGATGGGAGGACAGTAGTGCAAGTTGGAAAACTGTAACTCAAAGATCATTGGAAATAGTGAAAGTTGAGCATATGTTGGAGAAAAGACCAGGGATCACTGGAGCCTGATGAAAAAGATGATGGCTGAACACCTGCCAGAAATGAGTATCAAAAAAACCCACTGCACCACTCCTGGATGCCAATAACAGTACAGTACTTTTTGTTCATGTAATAAGATAGTCACCATGTGTCAGGGGTGTAACAGTGACCATTGTGCATTTGTGTGCAGCACAATGCAAGATCCACCTAAACAGGCTTTAAGCTAAATCAAAATTTTATGTGTTGGATTGTTGTATCTCAGCTTGTAGTGAGACAGTTTGAGTGCAGTTTTGACCCTCATTTTTCTATGAAAGTATTAGGGTCATTTTGACACTTGTAATGATGTGATGTTAACTTGATTCTATCATGAGAAAATTGACATGTAGATCGGCCTACTTAGGCCAATGGCCGATGGAATGTCCGGCACAAGCAAGGCGCTGAGTCTAGAGAGAGCTATTAACAACTGAACGATCAATAATTCGAATAAGACTACACGAACCAAAAAAGGAAGCTAAATGACGAACAAAGGGAGTAAGTACATAATTTTTGGGCGCGCCATTTTCTGAAAATGCCCTTTTTCATGACATCGGATTAGGTATGTATTGTTCTGACATGAGTAGACGACCAAGGCCAATCAGCTAAATGGGGCGAAATAGAGACGAATGGAAGCTTCCACTCATCTGCATCTCTCTTGCGCTCCAATCCCGTCCTTACCATCCCCTCATCAACCCCACACCCCATCGATGAGTCGATTTAGATAGATCCGAATAAATAGAATCGCTAATTGCGCTATTACATCACTTTTTCCTGTTGGGGGAGACCTCGTATTCATGGATCCCATCCGAGCAAGTCATCGTCGTCTCGTTGATCCCGGAGAGAAGCGAAGCAGATCTCCCGACCTCTTTTCAGTTGTCTTCCTTAACCTGCCATACGTTGCCGCATCGTTCCACTGTCGGTGGCCGACCTTTTTTATAAAATTGCAATGGTCGTCACAACGCCATCCGCACATAGATTATCTGCGTCCAAAGCATCCGTCAGAAAAAGCCGCCTCCAATCCAAAAGCTACAGCTCCCCACGCAATTGTCTCGACGTATCAGAGCAAACAAAAGGCAACACGATCCAAGAAAGGCCTTCAATAACGAGTTCCTCCTCCTCGCGGCCGTTCACTTCACCGCCCAGCTCATCAGCCACATCTGCAAGACCATCGATAGATGAAATTCTCTCCTCCACGAAATCTCTGCATAATCGTCTTTCTTACGGACGGCCACGTCGGCCTCTGTCACAGTGGCCGAACCACGTACCGAGCAAGGGGCCACTACCATCATCGCCGACTCGGTCTCGGATGCAGGGCGAAGCGAGGCAATCTGAATCTAACGTCGTGGGCAGGTTCCATCCTCCGCCAAAACAAAGTGGGGCTAAATCTTCTTCTTTTTGTGAGACCAAGAAGACACAAAATTTAGAAAGAAAGTTGCAACTGCAGCGGGAGATGGTGAAGCAGAAGAGATTATTTCAAAATGATTCAATGAACTGTCGGGGAATGGATAGTAATCCGAAAGGTAATGAGACGAGGCAGTCAGCAAAGAACGTCAAGGAACCGAAAAAACGTCACGATGAAGCGAAACTAATTCGCGCAACTGAGGAAGCCTCAAACAAATCCCTGAGTAATCTCAAGGCAATCTACTTAGGAGAAGAAACAAATCGTGCTGAGACATTAGTACCACTGAAATCTTTAGAAACTCTTATCTCAGAATTGGTTGGCACGTACAACCGATTCATTGGGAAATCCTTCTCCCTGAACACCTCTTCCTCGTCAGTGGACGTGTTCGACAAGGATGCCTCGCCTGAGAATATCCTAAAATTGATCCCACCCATTTTGCAAATCAAACTATGTACAAAGTGCGATCAAACTTCTCAAAACTTCAACAAATCAAATGCAAAAACGGATCTGGATATAAAAAAGGAAACGATCTCAAACGCAGAAGAATCTGCAGCAGTTCATATCAAGGAATCGGAAAGAGCAGATCCAGAATCTGACTTTTCTTCCATGCTGAAATCTGTTCAAAGCGTTAAATCCATGGTGCAGAATCGTCACAGCGCATCAAAAGTGGCAACGAGAGTAGATCCAAGCAAAGAAACAGGGGAAAGTGATGTGAGAAAGAATACGTCGACGACCATGACTAATGAAGAAATGATTGTAAGGGAAATTCAATGGCAGATTTGGATTCGGATGATTGCTTGGGATGCGTCAGGAAAAGAGGGTTTGGCGTGTTTGGATAGATTGCTGGTTTTGAAGGCAGAAGATGATTTAGACGAAAATGAGGAACGCTTGAATCTTGACAGAGGAAAGGTGATTACTTTTATCTTTTTGAATTGACTCGCTTCTCTCCACTCTACACTCAGTCTTCGCGTCTATATGTCTCTTGAACTGATATTATTTGCCTGATAATCAAACTTCTGACTCAAGCTCTCGAAAAAGAAAGGAAGAGGGAAAAAAAGAAAGAAATTAGAGTCCAATCAACAATTGGGTCTTTCGCCAAAACAAAATCTCGTCAAGGAAGTGATAGCCCTAATGGAATTAGCACCCTATGTTTTACCGCCATCCATGGAATTTTCGCAATGGGTGAAAGAAGTCTTATCGTGTGGCTTTCAGAAGGCTCTTCCGGATTATGGAAGTGACATATTTGATCATTTTGAGATTGAACCGGCGGATCAAGCTATCTCACTAAGCAATAGAGAGGCCGATCAAAACATGGATTTGACAGAAGAAAAGTCAGGTTCGAAACTAATCCAAAGTCCGGCATCTACAATCATTCACGAGGATTGCATCAGTCCCACTCGAAAGGTGACAGAGGAGAGACATAAACGACAACGCGCTTACTTTTCGTCGCTTACGGAAAGAGTGGCATCTGATATGGAATCGGCATCATTGCCCAGTGATGCAACGGCATTGCGGTCTTTATCCACTGCCACTTCGTCGACTCGTTCGAAATCGTCCTTTGACATCCACAATGAAGAGGATGCCAGATTGTTGAAAACTTCTCTGTCTTTGACGGCGCCTCATCCGAAGTCGAACAACCCATACTTGAAAGGTGCGGCACGTGGAACATATGTCGGGAGCCATTTGAGTTCAAAGTTGTCGAATATCTCGACGTTATTTCGAGAAGTGAAAGTTCCCCCAAAGAAAAATCAGAAACAACAACAACAACTGCAACTGCAACTACAGCAGCTAGACCAATCTGTAAATTCGAAAGTTTTACCGAAGACAATAGATGCGAAAACTGGACGAAATCCTGCAAGTCTAAGCAGCTCAAACGAAATCATTCACAATTCATCAGAAACAACAAAATTTGACCCTTCGATCTATCAATCCCCACCACGAAAAAGATACAGACCAACTTCCTTTTCCTCACCTACCTCTAGTAGACGAAATATGAATTTACACGATCTACATCATCACACACCCACTCGACACTCCGTCGAAGACGAAGCGGCCTTCACACCACGTCAAATCATTGAGGAAACTCCTCAAAAGCCACGTCCACCGAGAAATACTTCCCATTTATCGCGTGGTTCGTACGTTGCACCACCCAACTTTGCATCGTCCTTATTGAATAGCAGGGCAGCAGAATTATCGCCCATTGGTGCAAGTGATGGAGCGTCTCCTTTGCACTTGTCGCCAATGCCGCTGGAGAAGGGTATTATGTCGAGCGTTGTTGCGGAGGCGGCGAAAGCCACAAGGAGGATACGTCGTTAGATAATTTTATTTTTGTATGTGCTTCGCATTTTTGTTGTTCCATAGATATATCAAATACGCATTATCAAAGATTACTTCAAATGATTATTAAAATAAATTAGGTTGTACGACAAAGTAGATGGCATCAATTGATAACATCGAATTCTGTGCATCAATTTCTTGGTAGATTCTTCAGGATATTATCTACAATATTTCAGAGCAAAGATTTAAAGAAAAATCTGGTGTCAAATAATTCGAGATGCATCTTAAATGACCTTAATATTCAATCCCTATCTACTTCTCACAAAACTAGAATAGCGTTCATACATAACTAATCCCGAGATGCAGCTGGTCTATTTTACTGCTCGTCCCTCAATACTAATGTTGGCACTCCTTTGACCCTGTTTGTTCGTTGGACGTTGCTTTTCCGTCATCCTCTTGGACAATGCATTCCGCTTATCATTGTCTTTGCTGGCACTGACCAAGTTCCGTTTGTCTGCCACGTTTCCTGTACGATCCATAGGTCTGACGGTGAATTGGAATCCTTGCAACGAAATCAAAACAGTTTGAAGTAAGAAGGTTGACATGAAATGATGACATGGCAAAAGCGAAAACGACATCGATGAAGAACAAGTAAATGATAGCCATTCACCCACATCAATTGTCAATTGCCAATAAAACTCACCCTTCGAATAAGGCACCCTCACCCGATTATTCCCAATTTCATTTGCCGCCTTCGATCGTCCCGAAATTATATTATTCAAATCATCCTCGGTCTTCCCTCCCGCTGCTGCCTTGGATGCACTTCCACTCCCCGATTGCATTTGCTTCTGCGCCAAAGATATCCCCACTAAACCTCTATCTCTCCTCGACGCTTGCACCC
>JACCDI010004861.1_pt1 | contig 10416 bp, 8 predicted proteins | sample 7442791 | NCBI WGS metagenome assembly JACCDI01 (sample SAMN15323434, study PRJNA562643) | freshwater metagenome | isolation source: river surface water | place: USA:Blue River Watershed | collected 2017-08-15
GGTGTGTGGGTTTGTGGGTGTGTGGGTGTGTGGGTGTGTGGTGTTTGAGTTTGTGTTTGGGGGGGTTTGGGTGTGTGTGGGTGTGTGTATGGGTGTGTGTGTGGGTGTTTGTTGGTGTGTTTATGTGTGTTTGTGTGTGTTTATTCTGCAATTGATTTTGATCTAGTTAGTTCTGAACAATGCCATTGGACATTGCTCTCATTTTTAGGTTTTTTGTTTTTTGGCTATACAACTAGCAACAAAATAGTGTTGCACTTCAAACATATAGGCCAACCTTTAATACAGTGTTTCATTTTGTAACAGTAATTTTAATATATGACAAATCAGTAGGAACTAAAAATTTCTGAAAAGTATTCAAAATTTATAACTTTAATAAAATAGGAATAAATAAAACATAACATAACTTGGTGAAACAAAACTTTCATTTTTTTTAACTATATCATCTAATTTTTGTGATGATTTTGCACAACATTTTGGGGATCATATACCATTTGTATACCAGATTTTTCATAGTGCCTTGTATAATGAAATATTTGGTATCAAAAGGTTTTCATGTCTTTCATATACTGTTTGTATACCTAATTGCATATTTACTCCTTCATATATCACATGAAGTTTTTCTACTTGGAAATACTAATCACACTCTATCCATTTTTATGTATGCCAGCTGCATTCATTCATAAAAATTAGTCATTTTGGTTGAGATTTTTGATATTGTCTGTGGAAACATTGAATATACTGTTGATGTGGTCATTAATTAAAAATTAATTTACAGAAGAATGATAATTATATCACAGAAAAATTTTGGTATACAATTTTATATTTTCTTTTTTTTGGTCATATACTAGTCACATATACCAAAATTTGCAATTGTAGTCATTTTTGTGACTTTCATGCACTATATGTGTACAAGAACAGTCAAATAACAACCACATACCAATATTTCTCACTCATGCCAAGTTGTACACCAAACTGAGAAAAATGCATTTGTTTTATTGAAAGGGATAGTCATTTTCTTGGAGATATTGGGCATGTTTCTTGGATACCTCAAGGTATACTGTCTATGTTGTCATTAATCTTGAATCAATGGGTATGGAAGTATGCAAATGATGCAAGTAAAAGACATGGATATAACATCTACATGATGGTTAAGGGATTGATAATACATACTGGAAATTTACTAATTTTGTTGATGGTGTGTCTTGAAGTGGACTTACTCAAAAATATGGTCATAAAATTACAAGACCATCTCTCCAAGCCATGTCACCATCTCATGGCATTATGTCTTTCCCTGCATTGTCTGCCAGTAATATCTCCCCCCACACTATTGCTGACTCATGGCATGCTGTCTCCCCTATGACATCTGCCTGCAATGTCTCCCCCAGTGATGTTGCCATTTTACAGCGCAATGTCTCCCCATGCAATGTTGCAATTTTAAAGCACAACATTCCCCCCTGCAACACCTGCCAGTGACTTCTTCCCCAGCAACATCACCATTCTTCAATGCAATATTTCCCCAAAATATCTGTTGTAGCATCTTGCAGCAAACATTTTATGGCAAGACATCCCCCCCATGAAGTCTGCCAGAAATGTATCCCTGCAATATTGTCATTTTACAATGACAATACCCCAACCCTGCAAGATTGTCATTTTACAATACAATATCTCCCATTGCAACATTACCATTCTATGGCCCAACCTCTACTAGCAACATTTCCATTTTATGGTGCAAGTTCTCCGCACAACATCTGCCAGTAATGTCACCCCTTGCAATATTGCTGTCTTCAGCATGATGTCTCCCCCATACCACCTTCCCCAGCACTGTTGCCACAACATCTCATATTGCCATATTATCTTTCCCCACAAAATTGATCCCCACAAAGTCTCTGGATGTTACCCCCAGTGTCATATCTACCTTCAAAGTTTCACCCAAGATGTCTCCTATCTCTATCTCCCTCTGTGAGTTCTTTCCCCACTGTCCTGTGCTACCATCTCCTATTGCATTTTCATTTTTAGCTATGATATTTGTCACCATATTCAAGCTCTAACGTTCCCCCCTGCAATCTCTTGCTGCTATCTCCCCTTCACCCATTTCCAAAGTAGTGCAATTGAAATTGTTCTGTAGATTTAATGCATCATTAAGATGAATTATTTATTAGGGATCTTAACGTTACCATGGCAACTTCATTGATCACTATATTTTGGAGCTGGACCAGGGGGAGGAGACAATGGTCAAGAGCTGTCCACCATTTTCAGCAATGCATCCCCTTTTGTCTCCCCACCTGCCATTTCTTGCTACCATTTCCCCTACACACCATCATGAAGATAAAAGATTTATTGGGGATCTTCACTCTACTGTTGCAACTCCATTGATCACTAGCTTGGAGCTTGACTGAGGGGGGTAAGGATTCCCAAGACTGCTTTCACAAGTTTGAATGTTGATTCTCTTATTTTATGTGCATCAGACTTTCCATAAGGACAGTCTTTAATTAATAATATCTAATAATGAAATTTAACCTTCATCTGTGTTGCAGGATACTGGCCACTCTTAGGTTCCAGTGGCTCATCACAGTACAAAGAGTCAAATCAGAAATGCTGAAATTGTCAATAAGACTGGTTATTCCACAAGTTTAAATTTGCCTTATCTTGCTATTTCCATATCATTTTGCTAAAACAACAGTCTTCAATTGATAATTTCAAACGATTGAATTTGACTTTTATCTGTGTTGTAGGGTCCTGGCCACTCTCAGGAATTCTACTGGTTCACCACAGTACAAAGTTTCAAATTTGATATGGTAAAATTTTCAATAAGACTGGTTCATTGATGATTTTTAACATGCTATGCATTGAAATTCTCCAGATGACAATGCTATGGCAACAACATTTGGTAAGTCAATCAATTTGAATTTTAAACATTGATGTGAGCATATCTGTTTCATCTTCCTTACAATTTATCATGTTGTGTGTTAGCATAATTGATTCATTTTCTTTACAATTTGTCATGTTGCATGTTTTGTCATATTTGATTGTGACTGCTTCTAAATATCATAGGCCCAACAAAATAGCTACAAAAGGTCACATCATCAGGACATTAATGGCATAAAACAACGCAAGTAAGTGTGTAATATTTCATCATGGAATTTTAAATATTGAAAAATGCCCAACCATTTGTGTTTTGGATTGCTATTACATTGATTTCATGCTGATAATTTAAATGACGTAATTTATATATTCAATATGAATGTGACATTGCAAGAAGTGAGGAAAATGATCAGAAGATGAGTAAGAATTTGATGTCAAATCTTCATCAGATGTATTGTAGCATCTCAAGTATTTTGTGTAACTTAATAATGATTTATTTGGCAATAAATGTTGATAAATCCATGAATCATTGAAAGGACTTTACACAACAATTAACATAGGTAAAGTGCAATTGACAAGTACTTATGTAATATATTAGGGTTGTTACATTGTAAACAACTCCACCTGAACAATGAAAAAATTCAATGAATTCAAATGATTTCTACATAGTTTTTACAATCCTGTTGAGGACCCCAAAATCAATGGAACTAATCCAATGTGGTTCAACAGGAAAAATAACAAATTTATAAATTTAATAAATGTGATATTTTGATATTTGAGCTGTAAATATTACAGTATAATAAATGGGGATCTAAAATTTTTTGCTGTAATTTGTTACATGAGTTGGTGTATGATATTATTAAATTTTATTTTGGTATGTTATTTGGTATATGATTGGTTCATGCTTGATATACAAAAATGACCAAAAAATTTGACACGACTGAAAATATCTGATCAGTTTTTTCTTGTGTTGGTATATCAGTGGTATGGAGAAAATAGCATGTGGCCTATCATGTTTTTTTATACCACGGGGATGTGTAATACAAGTGGCTCACAAAAAATGACTTTTTTATTGGTTTAAAACTGTTATATGGTGTGTTAGTATACATACCAAACTTTTTTGCTGTGAACCCAAACTTCACCATGTGTTGCAGATGATGCAAGCTATTGGTAGCTAAACTGAAAGGGAGTGCCATTATGGAACACTCCAGATAATATTTTTGCAATTGCATTATTTGCATTGTTGAAGGTTGAACAGGACAATGAAAACTGTGGCAAGGAGGAGTAAGTGGGGAAAAAAGAAGGAAACTTTTTTATGCATCAATATTGTTGAGCCTACAGTTTTTCCCAGCAAAACCCATGTAACCATGTCCTCCCAACACATGTTAGATGATTTATGTGTGCTTATGTTGACTCAATCTGGCCAAACAGAACCGTGGTTGCCAAGATTAGAGTGATTGGACAAAAATTAAAAGTTGGCAGTGGTAAGGACAAAAAAGTCTTTAGTAAGTATGATGGTAATTTTTTATTTATTTTGTTATGGCTCACCACCACTTGTATTAAAGTGGAATTGAATGCCTTGTTCAAATACATTCACATAGTTTGTTTTGAAACCAGGAAGACAATGGAAAGACAGATTTTTAGCAATTTTATTTATTGTTATTTGGACATACACCACTGAGGATTTTTTACCATGATTGGCTGTGATAATATCAGTGATATCACCAATAATAACAGTCAATAGTGTCATGATAGTATAAACCAACACATGTAATAATACTGATGTTGGTGATAATCACAGTTGATAATTACTGTGATTGTTATGTCAGAACTGGGTGATTGAAATCTCTAATATGGCCAAAATAATATTGGTTATCCACCATCTTCCTGCAAGGAGGGTGAAATTGACCTCTCAATTATTTTGTGAAACAGGTTTAGTGAAACACAATTTACTACACAAGTAATATGAAAACTTAGCTGCATTTACGGCTTTTATTACAGCCGCTCAACGTACGAAAATCGGGAATTCGACTTTTTTCCAAGCCTTTTTGCAAAATACGCGGTTTTATTTTTACTAGCTTTTTATACACGTAAATTCAGATTTTGGGAGAACACACGAATATATATTTTGTGTCATGACTTTTTAAAAAGTCTACGTCGCGTAGATAGTAATTGGTTCCGAAAAGCTTTCCACATAAAAAAAGAGAAAGTAAAAAGTAATTAATTGCGATCAACGGCCAAAAAGTAAAGTATATCTTCTACGGAGGAATTCTATTATCTATTGTCATTATTTTTTGTATCTGGAAACAACCTTTTCATTATGTTAATGCAATGTGACCCAACGCCGCCCAAACCTTCGCCAACAAAAAAATGTTGTGCGATATAAATAGCAACTTATTCATTTTCTTTGCTCCATAATATTTTCAATTAAATGTCTGCCTGAAGAATTTGGAATTAGAACATCTTTATAGTATTTCAATCCCCTTCCATAATTTCCACTTCTAGAGAGAGCTAGCTATCTCATGAGTAGATGTTTTTAATCAGGTCAAAAGTTACCACCACCAACAACATAAGAAATTGCAGAAGTTTAATTCTAAGCAGACCTGGTTAACTAATTTGGAGTCTTTCATCACCTCCTTGCCAATCCAATTGTAGTTGCATGCATGAAAATCAACTAATTTTGAACAACAACAACAACAACAAAGTAAAGTTGGTTAATGATTATTGAGTTTTTGATTCAGTATACTATTGATTATTTTCATGATTAAAACAATGGAGAATTGGTCATTGTTTAGTTGTGTCCAGGCAGTGGCTTGGAGGTGGAATATAGAGGCTTGTCTCCTCTATTTTAAAATATCTCATCACCAAAAGGTGTTATTACTGTTGGAATTAATTGTGACTCTAGTGGATGAAGTAATGAAATAACATCAACTACGATGGCCACTCAAAAGGCCTCCAAAGACTCCCAGATCAATGTCACACAATATCTCAGTCCTCTTCCCATGTATGAATAGTCTTTATTACCCAAAACCATAACATATCCAGCACCAGAAACAACAACAAACTCATCTAACACAGTTTTTCAGTGGTATCCAAAAAGTGGCTTTGGTGGCAGATTTCATCTTTTTCCAATCAACTACCACCATCGTAAGATGCACACATGATGGTTTCATTTTGAAAAATCTCAAATATTGAAACATGGATATTGGATTGCAAAAATATTCAAATACAAAGACTTTTAAAATCTTGTAATAATGGAAGACATTCAAGTGAAAGTCTGCTTTGATGATGAAGTTTTTCATGTCAGACAAAAAAGTAACACATGTATATGTCTTTGAGTACAAAGACTAATTGATATGTAATAATCAAGCCTTAACTTTGAAAAATTTGGTTCAGCTCAAATTCTTATCTTAAAAACACATCAGGTAGTTATAAATACCCAAAAGAACAATGAGAAGTGAGTAATGAATGATAATCAAGTCTATAATATCTACAATAATTCATAATGATAACAAATTGATGGTATTGATGAAACAAGATACAAAATTATTTGCCTCAGTATTCTAGATTTTACAACATAAAAAAGTCAATTCATGCAATATTGATCTAGAATGAATGTCAAGATGGTTACCAGAATGCAAACTATTCAAAGAGATTGGCACTTTGTTGTGTATCATTTTGTTCTAATTTTTGATTCCTGAATTTCATCTCAGGTGTCTTTCTTTGAACCCAATGCAAATTATTTCCAAGGTGCCTTTTAATTTTGAGGTCACATTGCTGTGAGTTTTTCAGAAAAAGATTTGTCAACAAATCTTATGATCACACAAGCCCAATGAAGAATGAAGTTGATGGTGGATAGCCAACTAATTTTGATTTCCGGGGAATGAAACAGTTTCTAAAAATTTTATTCATTATTGAAACTTTGAAAAACTGTAGCAATTATTATACTACTTCATTTCATATGTGAATATTTGAATTGTACAAGGAATAAGACTAAGTTATCTGCAATGTTACATCATGCTTACCTTTCAAATATTGAATGCATTGAAATTCTTTGTCAAGAAAAAAGACATTTCATAAAAGAAAAATCAACCAAGTAGTAATGTCCAAAAAAGTTTGTTTTATTCAAAACTTGGCAAGATTTATATTCTGAAATTTTATACATCTATTCTGTTTTAACTTTTAGCTACTCAAACATTGTTATATTGGCTGAGCTGTAACCTTGAAATTTAATTTAACATTAGTTAAATATCATCATTACAGTCTTAGAACTCTATTTTGATTTCTGTTATGACTTTTGTACATGCATCTATTTTGAAAATTGAGTCATGTTTATTTCTTGATTCCTCTTAAACTCGATTTAAATATAATCTGTTTGATTCTTAATCATTAATTTTTGTTATCATTCAAAATTTCCTTTTTGGGATTCTTGTTAATTTGATTGTTGTGTTGTGGCTGGGGGTTGGATTGCATATACGATCACTTGGTTACTAATGGCAATGCTTAAATCTAGTTTCAAATTATTTGGCTACAGTAATGAATTAGAAGGTAAGTAATTCCTCCCATGTAAAAACTTTTCAATCAAATATATCTATCATCATTCTGATACAACTTTTGACAAATAAATTATTGCTTTAAATTATCTTAATTATCTTGTCTAGTTTAATTTCATAACCAATTTGAGATTTTTGAAGAAATCTATCTAAAAGTAACAGTGTGTTACAAAATAGATGTTATAGTTTGACAGTAAATATGAGAGTGTTATGAAAATCGCAATCATAATGAAAAAAATGAGATTTTGAAAAAATTCTACATACCCTATTACTAGTTTATATATTTTATTATCATGACTGAGATTGATCGAGGCCAGGGCAGAATGATAGTTGCTTTTAAATTTCGATTTTTGTCCAATCTGCAAAGCAGATCTTAGCGAATTTGTCTTTATAAAAGTTTTTATGTACTCCAACAAAAACCTACATTATTTTCACAAGTACATATAGAGAAGTAGTATAATATGTACAATGGATACGTCCGACTTTTCAAAAAGTCGTATATGGACCTTAATCTACATATCTGTAGTTTACTCTTTTTTTATGTGCTTCTACCAACACAAATACCAATTTACTCTCAAAGATGGGAGCATTTTCAATATAATTAAAATAATTATGTTATATATTAAGGCCAATCACGCTGAAAAAAAATATGCATCATAATTATTAATTTAGTATTTTTCGTGAGAGTAATTCTCAACTGACTTTATTACACATTCCTACATTAATTGGAATTGTGATTCATTCATTGATCATATGCATATTATCATGACTAATGAAAAATGTTTCAGCAAATATTTAAACTTCCTTCTGGTCTTGTTCTCAAAAATTGAGACGCACTTGCCTCAAGAGTTGTGTACAGCCACTTATTTTCTACACAATACATAGTGACTGCAACAACATCATAACTGATATTTTGTAGTAGTATTATCTGAAGATGGTAATATTCATCATAATAATTATTATTACTTCAAAATAACTTCACATTAATACTCACCATGGCACAATCTCAGTCAAAGCCATCAAACAGGAGGAGTTCCAGTCCTAACCACGTTAATGCACCATCTCTACGTGAGGCTCTAGTTGCTGCAGATCTCTGTACTGGAAATAGTGCCATCACTGCAGCAAATGTTGCTGCCCCCACCGTGCCAGCCCATCAACACAGTTATCACCAACCTCCATCATTCCTCCCAGAAAATGTAGCCAAGCGTGCTTGCATCATCAAGGTTGCTGATGCTTTTGGTGCAGCATTCAGTGGGACTTCTCCAACCAAAGTGTCTCATGCCGCCAAAGTGCATCCTGCAGTGCCTCCCATGGCCAAAGCGCCTCCTTCAGGTAAAGTGCCTCCTTTGGGCAAAGCGCCTTTGGCCAAAGCGCTTCCCGCCACCAAAGCGCTTCCTTTGATCAAAGCGCCTCTTTTGGGAAAAGCGCCTCCTTCAACCAAAGCGCCTCCTTCAGGCGAAGCACCTCCTGCTACCAAAGCACTTCCTTTGGCCAAAGCGCCTCCTTCAAGCAAAGCGCCTAATTTGGCCCAAGCGCCTCCTTTGGCCCAAGCGCCTCCTTTGGCCCAAACGCCTCCTTTAGATGAAGCGCCTCCTTCAGGCAAAGTGCCTCCTTCAGGTAAAGTGCGTCCTTCCACCAATGCGCCTCCTTTGGCCCAAGTGCCTCCTTCAGGCAAAGCGCCTCCTTCAGGCAAAGCGCCTCCTTTGGCCCAAGCGCCTCCTTTGACCAAAACGGGTTGTTCCACCAAAGTGCCTTGTTCGACCAAAGTGCCTCCTCCCATGAAAGCACCTCCTTCCACGAAAGCACCTCTTTCCACCAAAGCGCCTCGTTCAGCAAAAGCGCGTCCTTCTGCAAATGTGTGCCCTTCTGTCCAAGTTCATCCTACCCCTGAATTGCCTACTACCCCCAAAGTGCCTACTACCTTCAAAGCGCCTCCAGCTACTGAGGCGGCTTCCATCATTGCTACTAAATCCAATGATCTTCCAAGTACTGTTGGTGACCAAGACACTCAAGACAATCAAGGATTTGGTGAGTCTACCAAGAGCAAAGGAATAGATAGTGTTAGAGGGGGAGGTCGTGGGAGTGGGCACAGAGGGAGGGGTCAACGTGGAGGGAAGGGAGGTACCAGTAGTCGTGGAAAGAGGGGCAGACAGGGAGGGAGGGTAGGGGGGGGTAAGGGCGAAGGAGAGGTTGAACAACAAAGTGAAGATGGCATGAGCATAGATGATGATGAGAGGGAAGATGCACAAAATGCAGTTCGAGTTGTGATGAGAGGTATTATTGCTGATGGAAGTGCAACTGGGTATTCCCGGTCCAATGTGAATATTATTGACTGGTTGATGTCATATGAGAGTCGAATTTGTGTTCTCGAGACCTGGTTCTTGTTTGCTGTTGAGTCGTTGAATGAGCGGGAACGCAAGGCATACACCAAAAGTGTATTGCTTGCAATGGATCCCCATTTGGACAACTGTCCTATCATTTTATCATCTGTTACTTTTGAACTGTTTTCTCATTACCTTGTGACAAAGAAAAAGAAAGGTGGAGGTCATTTATCTGTTCAAACATATGATGGTTGTCGCAGTGCCCTGATGCACATATATCGACGGTCAAAGTATACATGCAGTGATACCTTTTGCAGCCAGATGAGCGATTTCATTTGTGCTATGAGGAGAAAGGTATGTTGTATTCATATTTTTACTGAAATGGATGTCTTTCTAACTATTATTCTTGATTGTGTTCATTCAGTTGCAAAGGGAGAAGGTGCAGCAAGGAGATAGTTTAAGTCAAGGCAAGAAGAGGATGGGTTGGAAGGTGCACAAGCTTATGTGTCGTTTGTTCCTTGAGGGTGATGAGCCCGAGTACATCTTCGCGCATTGTTCATTATCTCTGGAATGGAATTTGATGTCACACTCAGAAAATGTGGTGATTGTCATGCTGAAAATATTATTTAGACTGATGATTCGCTTAAGTTTACATTTCCAAAGTTTAAAACCGACCAAAC
>JACCDI010260118.1_pt1 | contig 10413 bp, 10 predicted proteins | sample 7442791 | NCBI WGS metagenome assembly JACCDI01 (sample SAMN15323434, study PRJNA562643) | freshwater metagenome | isolation source: river surface water | place: USA:Blue River Watershed | collected 2017-08-15
ACGTCAGGTACTTGGCTTCCGCCTGGTCCGCAGAAAAAGGCGAGGCCGGTATTTAACGATGGGAAACTTGCACGGACTTTGTTGACGTCATAGCTCATGTGGTTGAGGCTAACAGCGGTTGCATGAACTTCTCAATAGCAAAAGAGTGTGGTCGTTTACCTGCAAAACTGAGGCTTTCTCCGATACGCTTTTTAAATGACGCAGACTCGCCAGAATTTCACACTCTCCGATGGACGCAATCTTGAGTACCTAACTAATGGACTGCAATCTGAGGACGCGATCATTCTTCACGCCGGAACTACACAAGACATCACGGGTTGGCAGACCTGGCTTGATTACTTCGCGGCAAAAGGCATCTTCGCGCTCTCATTTGGGCGTAGCGGATATGCCGGAAGTACTAAACAACCAGGACGTATAACTATTGATGTAGCCAGAGATATTGCTGAACTTTCCAAACATCTCGGGATAACCAAGTTTGTAAATTTGGGACTCTCTGGTGGTGGGCAACATGCGATCGCAACAGGGTTAGACCCGCGTTCAGTTGGTGTCGTAACGGTCGGAAGCCTGGCTCCCTTTGCTGAACTCGGTGAGCGCTTCTACGACGGCATGCAGCAAGCAGATCTAGATGAATACGCTGATGCCCTCCGCGATATCAACGACTTAGTTAAACGCTTTCAAAAGTGGCAAGACGGAAACGTTGCCGATTCCGTTGCCGGAGCAGAATTAAGCGAACGCGATCAATTGGCAGCCTCAAAGCCAACTTGGAAGGTTGTTCTCGATTCCTGCGCATTCACAATGGGAAAAGGCTGGGATTGGGTTGCAGATGATTACAGCTCTTATTTGCAGCCATGGGGTTTCGATCCGCGCGATGTAAAGGTGCCAACAGTTATTTGGCAAGCAGAGTTAGATAAGAACGTGCCAGTTCAACACGGAAAATGGCTTGCAGAGAATATGCCCAACACCCGTTATGAACTCCGCGCTGGCGAAAGCCACTTAGGCCTCTACGTAAACTACGAAGAAGAGATTATGCAGAGCGCAATTGCCCTGCTTACTTCTTCTTAAATCCAGTTGGGCAGACTGGCTTAACTGCAGTCACCTTCTTGGAAGTTTTCCCCTTTACGCAAGTGATAGTTGTCTTCTTTGTTGCAACAGGCTTAGCACCGGGAGTAGTGATTGGTGTTGGGGCAACAGCTGGCTTGTCTGCTTCTTGTGTCAACTTAACGCGAACTGTTGGAGCCGAGTAGGTAAATCCATTTGCTGATAGGTAGAGCCAGCCATTCTTTTCGTTGACTGTAGTTGTGGCAACCTGAGCAGTTCCATCTGAAGAAACGATGCTAATCGTTGCAGATATTGGAGCCTTAGAGAATTTATATAGGCAACGCGCTGCTTCGGAGCTCAAAACTAGATTGTAGTTTCCAACATTGTCCTTGCCGTTAGCATCGTAATGTGGAGAGGAAACCTTGTAATCAAGTGACTGTGTTGCCTCATTGAATGTAGGAGGAGCTGAAACATACATGTTGGCATTTGTTGTGACTATGCCCGTCAAATTAGTGTTATTTGAAAGGCACACAGATGTACCCGAACTATAAATTTCCTGTTGACTAAGAGTTCTAGCAATCCAAACGGACTTAGTTCCGATTGCCTTGTCTTTAGCTACTTCAAGCCACCATAAATACTCTTTGAAGCCGTTTGCATCGTATTGATCGAATGCCTGCAGCAACTGGACGCTATCTCTTCCCTTGCCTAATTTATCGTCATATACGAAATTTCCGCCCCAATCATTCATGGCGTAGAGGTAGTCGTAAAGACCCTTAGGCATCTCTGAATTCTTTACCCAAGCACTTAAAACTGGAACAGAAACGGGTCCGCCTTCAACTGAGAATACCTGTCTTCCCATCGAATCCGTTGAGATTTTAATTGTTGGATCAAGGAGGCGCCCATGCATAAAACTGGTTAACTGAATACTCGTTCTTATCTCAAGACGATAACGCACATCGTTTGGAAGTGGCCATGCCAGGCCACACTCACCGGTATCGCCAGTATGTGCACCAATTACGAAGCAGCCCATAGTTGGGGTATTCGAATACCAAGCTTTTCCAGATGAGTCTGCTTTTCCAGCTCTAACGCGGATATCTGGGTAAGAAGGATTCTTATCTGAAGACATCGCAAAAATGCCAGAATTAAATTGATGCGGAGAGAGCATTGGCTTGCTTCCACCATAACCACCAGGGTGGAAATAATCTGCAAAGACTAGGAATTTATCTCCGCCTTGGTGAGTTATTCCATCAAAGGTCCAAATGGAAGGTAATCCACCGTCCGGAATCTTTAGGCTCGCATCACCTTTAAAGGTGTAATCAGACTTTTCGGGGAAGTTAACGACAAACTTTCCTGGAATTTCTCTGCCAGCTTTAATCGCTGTAACTCCAATAATGCAATTTGTATCGGCATCAGTTTTGCAAACATCGAGTACTGCGTCATACCAAACGTTATCTGCATTAGTGCAATTTGGATCTGAGTATGCGCGGCAAACAAAAGCCTCTTTTTGAACCCAAGCGCCATTCTTCTGCTCGTAATACATTCCAAGTAACTTTGAATGGCTGCCTGTGATTCGGCCAGCGTCCTCAACTAAAATTCCTGTGTAACCACCAACGTTCTTAACTGCGGGTCCCTGATCCTGGAACTGTTCGATTGGTTTGGTATCTGCGTTGGCAAGAATAGGAACCGATAGCCCCAAAATCAGAAGGGTTGAAAGTAGGCTCTTGATTAGATTCTTGGACTTGCTCATCACGGCTCCCCCGCAGATTTAGAACATGGAACTATTTGAAACTTCACCGCATTTGGGGGCACTTTTTATGCGCCAAAGAGGAAAAGTCATCGAAATTCTCCACCCATTTCGTAGAATTATTGAAAGACCACGCCTGCTTTTATGAGTCTGGCGGTCATATCCGCATAGCCGGCACTGAACTCTGGAGAATCAATCTCTGATTTCCAGCGGCCGCTCGTTGCCGCATCCGGCGTCATTGATTGAGTAAAGAAATCTTGCATCGCGGGTTCATCCGTCACCTTTAGGAAGCCAAGGAGTTTCTTGTATGTGGCTTCTCGGTTCTTGATTGCGAGATCTTCTAGAGCGATCGTAATTTTCTTTTCTGGCTTAACTGCGGTCAAGGCTTCGTGGCCTGCCAGCAGTCGAGCTTCGATCCAATCCAAACCTTCTAGCGCAGTTGTTGGACCCCACTTCTTGGTGAGAAGCGAGGCAATAACATCGCGAGGATCGCGAACCATATTTATAAATAACGCATTGGGAAAGAGCTCTTGCAGCTTATTTGCCTCGGGAATATTCATCGGTGTTGTTTCGACCCAATAAATCTCATCGCTAGCTTCAAATTGTTTACTAATAAACTTGGCCATGAAGCGACGGGCAGCCCATTTGCGGTTGATCTTTAAATTGTGTTCGAGTCTCTTGAGTAAGTTTTCAAGATCTGTCTTTGCAATACCTGAGATCAGCCCGCGGCCATGCGGAGGGGGTGCATCGATATCCCACCACTTCTCCCATATAAATTTATTGAACTCTGCAAGGATCTTAGAAAATCGTTCTTTCTCTTTTCGTTTACGTTTGCGGTAAGTGCGAAAGTTAAGAATTGAAACTTTTCCTGCGCTCTTTTCAATCTCGCTGCTATATCCAAAGACCACATCGACCAGCCCCGATTTATTGGTGAGGAACTTTATCTCGATTGGGGTGCTGGTTCTGATCTTTGAATGGTTTCCAAGCAGATCACCAATGACGGTAGTTCCGCTGCGGCCGGTTCCGCCCACAAAGACTGGGATGACCTTAGAACTCATTGGGTAAGACTAACTTGCAATGATTCGATAGCCGTTGATTACGATGACAGCTATTCCAACAAGAATTCCGATCTGCTTGCGAGGTAATTTCACAACGATGCGAGCAGCAATTGGCGCCATTATGCAGCCGCCGAGTGCAAGTCCGCCAACAGCGGCCCAATTGATATCTAAGCGGTGCAGGTTCGCTAGGAAGCCAACGCTTGCAGATACGGCAACGATAAATTCTGAGGCGCTCACTGTTCCGATAATTTTGCGAGGTTCTATCTGAGTAGTTGTCATAAGGGTTGGCGTAACTATTGGACCCCATCCCCCACCACCAGATGCATCTACAAAACCACCAGTAAAGCCTAGATAAGTTAAAAACCTTGGGTTGGTAACTTCAAGTGAATTTGTATTCACCTGCGGTTGAAAGATATTTCGGTATAAAAGTAAGAAGCCGAGCAATAGAAGAAGTGTTGAGATAAATACTTTTGCGCTAGAGAGATCTATAGAAGATAGAAAGGTTGCACCTAGCAATGCGCCAATGCCACCTGGGATTGCGAGTTTGAAGAGAATTTTCTTATCGATATTTTCAGCATGCCAGTGCGATGCACCAGAAACGAGAGTTGTGCCGATTTCTGCGGCGTGAACTGCGGCAGATGCAACCGCGGCAGATGCGCCTAAGGTCAACAAGAGAGTTGAGCTAGTTAAACCAAAACCCATGCCGAGAGTGCCATCAATTAACTGTGCGACCGATCCTGCCAAAGCAAAGAAAATCCAGTTCATAGAGCCACCTTAAGTATCGCGCTAACACTGGCATCAAGATCTGCAGTGCCATCGATTGTAATCTCAGGTTTTGTTGGGCGCTCGTAATCTTGACCTACGCCGGTGAAGTTAGGGATCTCTCCCTTGGCTGCTTTCTTATACAGACCCTTTGGATCGCGAGAGATACATACATCTACTGGTGTATCTACGAATACTTCAATGAAATCACCTTCTGCAAATATAGAACGTGCGCGCTGTCGATCAACTTCAAATGGGCTAACTAGCGCTGTAATAACAATTAACCCGGCATCGACCATTAGTTTGGCAACTTCAGAGACTCTACGAACATTCTCTGCACGATCTTCGGGGGTAAAGCCCAAATCAACATTGAGACCCATACGTAGATTGTCACCATCTAATACATAGGCGTGCGCACCTTGAGCATGAAGGCGCTTTTCAAGAAGGTTGGCGATCGTAGATTTTCCTGAACCCGATAGACCGGTTAACCAGATAACTTTTGCACGCTGATTTTTGGCGACTTCGCGGGCTGTTTTATCGACTTCGTAGGCCTGTGCGGTGATGTTTTCACCACGGCGCAATGAGTGGCGAATCATGCCAGCGCCAACTGTTTGGAAGTTGGTGCGATCTACCAGAATAAAGTTACCGAACTCGCGAGACTGCTTATACGGATCTAGTGCGATCGGTTGGTTTGTTGCAATTTCAACTTCGCCAATTTCGTTCATGGCCAGGGTATTTACTGAGAGGTGCTCACCTGTATGAACGTCAATCTTGTGACGGATCTTGGTGATGATTACTGGAGTCTCGCTAGGGCCTGATACGAGAAGATATGAACGGCTATGAATCAAGGCATCTTCATTTAGCCAGACTAGGTTTGCGTTAAAGCGATCAGATGGAGTTACAGCGCTTTGATTGGCGTAAACCAGATCACCGCGAGTTATATCTACCTCTGGCTCGAGTACCAGCGTCACCGCATCCGACTGGGCGGCAACTTTTTGGCTCTGCATGTCAGAAATTATCTGCGCAATCGTTGCTACTTGATTGCTAGGAAAGATCTTTACCTGATCACCTAATTTGAAGTCACCCAAGTGAACTGTGCCGGTAACCCCTCTAAAATCTTCGGCACGAGCGATCGATTGAACACGCAGGCGGGCCGTTGCTTCGGCCGATTTACTTGGCTGCCAGCCTTGAATCGCCTCAAGCAGAGTTTCGCCTGAATACCAAGGCGTTAATTTACTTCGATAAACAACGTTATCGCCAGCTAACGCACTAAGCGGAATAAAGTGAACGTCAGCGATATCAAGGCGCGCTAGCGTCTTTTCAATCTCGCCCTTGATCTCGTTATAGATACTCTCTTGAAACCCAACGGCATCCAATTTATTGATCGCAACTAATACTCGCTGGACTCCCATTAGAGAACAGATAGTTAGATGGCGCAAAGTTTGGGTACGCACTCCCTTTGTGGCATCGACTAAAACTATTGAGATCTCAGCGCGTGATGCGGCAACAGCCATATTGCGTGTGTATTGCTCATGTCCTGGAGCATCAGAGATTATCAAGCGCCGGCCATCAAGAAGTGACATCGAGCGATATGCCACATCAATTGTGATTCCTTGTTCGCGCTCTGCTTCAAGGCCATCTGTAAGCAAACTAAAGTCGATTTCACCCGCTGGAATAATCGAACCTGCGCGACGAACTTTTCGCGTTGAATCGATAGTGTCGTGAGGAACGCTATCGGTCTCAACCAATAGACGTCCGATCAAGGTGCTCTTTCCGTCATCAACGCTGCCACAAGTTAAGAGACGAACTATTGGGGTCTGCATTAGAAGTACCCCTCTTTCTTCTTCTTCTCCATCGAATCTTCATTTGCTCCATCAATCAAACGCGTTGCGCGTTCGCTCAGCTTTACCTTCAGTACTTCGTCAACAACTTCAGAGATTGTTGTAGCTGTTGATTCAACGGCCGCGGTAAGCGGATAGCAACCTAGAGTTCTAAAGCGAACCATCTTTGGCTCTGGAACTTCTCCAGGGTTAAGTGGGTAACGATCATCATCGACCATTATTAATTGGTCGCCGCGTTTAACCATCGGGCGATCTTTTGCAAAGTAAAGTGGGTTAACTTCAATTTTCTCTTGTTGGATATAGCGCCAAATATCGCCTTCGGTCCAATCTGAAAGTGGAAAGACGCGCATTGTCTGACCCGGCGCTAAGCGGGTGTTGTAAGAACGCCAGAGTTCAGGGCGTTGATTACGTGGGTTCCAGCTATGGCCTTCATCGCGAACGCTAAAGATGCGTTCCTTTGCGCGAGATTTTTCTTCATCACGTCGTGATCCCCCAATAGCGGCATCTACTTCATAGTGATCGAGTGCCTGCCGAAGTGCAACAGTCTTCATGATGCGCGTGTATTCAGAAATACCGGTAGTAAATGGATTTGCTCCGGAAGTCGCGCCCTCTTCATTGGTGTGAACAATCAAATTCAATTTGTGATCGGCGACAATCTTGTCGCGGAAGGAGATCATCTCTTTGAACTTCCACGTTGTATCGATATGCAGCAATCGAAAGGGAACTGGAGCCGGATAGAAGGCTTTGATCGCTAAGTGGAGGAGAACTGAAGAATCTTTTCCAATGGAATACATCATCACTGGGTTTTTGAAGGCGGCGGCAGTCTCGCGCAGAATCTCAATGGATTCGGCTTCGAGCGCCTTTAAAATTCCTTCATTCACATGCACGCGCCTACGCTACTGGTTAATCCTGCGATCTACCTGTATTTCTTCTGGCAGCGCGGGCAAAAATGCGATGATCTCGCACCAAATGTGATCCGACGAATAGGTGTTCCACAACGCGGGCATGGCTCATCGGTGCACCCATAAGCCGCTAGGGCTTGTTCGAAGAATCCGCTTTCGCCATTTACATTTATATAGAGATCATCAAATGATGTGCCACCTTGTTCGATCGCTTCACTCATGACCTCTGTTGCATAACTAATTATCGATGCGATCTTCTTCTTGGAAAGATCGGCGGTAGATACCTCTGGATGAACCTTGGCTCGCCAAAGCGTTTCATCGGCATAGATATTTCCAACACCGCTCATGATTTCTTGGTTTAGTAGCGCGGTTTTAATTCGGATCTTTCGCTTTGCAAACTTCTCAATCGTCTGTTGTAGATCAAACTGCGAATCAAAGGGATCGCGCGCAATGTGCTGGGCTGAACTTGGCACGCCATCAATTGTTTCCTCAACCGATACCCAACCAAAGGTTCGCTGATCATTAAAAACTAACTCGCGCTTGCGCATCTGCTTGGTCAGGTCAAACTGTGCGCGTACATGCTTTGCTCTGGGATGGCCTTGCTGATGAATTAAGAATTGCCCACTCATTCCCAAATGAGCAACTAATACCTGTGGGCGATCCAAAACAAACCAGAGAAACTTGCCGCGTCGATTTAAATCGATGATCTTGGCGCCCTGAATTGATTTTAGCGGTGCGATTGATTCAGGCTTAAGCGCACGTGGGTGCAGATCATGTGCTGCAACAATTTTGTAACCTTTAACTAGGCTAACTAAGCCGCGGCGAACCGTTTCTACTTCTGGGAGTTCGGGCACAACTTAACCTTTATTTACCACGCTAAGTGCGGCAAGTGCGCTGTCATAACCCTTATCTTCTTTGCTTCCAGGAAGGCCAGCGCGCGCAGTCGCTTGTTCTAGGTTGTCGCACATAAGTACTCCAAAGCCAATTGGCTTAGATCTGCCTAGCGAAACATCCATTACGCCCTGAGTGACGCCCTGACAGACATAATCAAAGTGCGGAGTTTCACCACGAAGAACAAGACCGACAATGACAGCAACATCAAAGCCTTCATCAAAGGCTAACTGTGCAGCAAGTGGAAGTTCAAAAGAACCAGCAACGGTGCGAACTACAGGATTAGCTATTCCCGACTCTTTAAAACCACGCACCGCACCGGCAACTAGCGCATCACATATATCTGGATGCCAAGCAGCGGTGATGACAATTGCCTTGAGATGTGGCATTTGTGGAATCTTTACTTCGGGGGCATGTCCAGCCATTAGAGCGCTCCTAACGCGTGGTTTAACTTATCTCGCTTGGTTTCTAGATACTTCTGGTTATGTTTGTTAGCAATTACTTCAAGTGGTGCGGTAGTTAGAGAAATTCCAGTTGCCTTTATCGCGGCAATCTTTTCAGGATTGTTGGTCAATAAAGTTAGTGATTTTACTTTTAAGCGGTTAAGGATCTCTGCCGCATCTTCATAGGTGCGATCATCTACAGGCTGACCGATTGAAATATTTGCTTCGACCGTATCTTGACCAGAATCCTGTAGCACGTAAGCGCGGATTTTCTCAGCAAGTCCTATGCCGCGGCCCTCGTGATCGCGAAGATAGATGACATATCCGTGGCCGTTTTCTTCAATCAGGCGAATTGCTTCTTGCAGTTGCGGACCACAATCACAGCGCTTGGATCCGAATACATCTCCAGTTAAGCATTCGGAATGAACTCGCACTACCGGCTGACTACTTGGAGTCTGGGCAAATTTAAGAACTGCGTGTTCTGCTCCAGTTGGTGAAATATATGTGGAGATCTGCCATTGCGCGCTGCCAAGTGGAAGCTCTGCCCATTCAAGGCTTGCTATATCAGCGCTCTTCTTTTCGGGCAGTACGCGAGAAAGTTCATCGATAGAGATCACTTCTAAATCGTGCGCTTTGGCAAATTCGGTTATCTGAGAACCACGCATCATTGATCCATCATCATTTACTAATTCAGATAGAACTGCACAAGGATTAGATCCAGTAAGTTCGCATAGAGCCATACTTGCCTCGGTATGGCCACGACGTTGGTGAAGTCCACCCGCTACTGATATCAGCGGAAACACATGTCCTGGTCGTGCAAAATCTGTCGGCAGTGAACTGGCATTGGCAAGTGCACGTAGTGTGTTTGCTCGCTCGGCTGCCGGAATACCTGTCGAGCGGCCAGCGATTGCATCGACCGTAACGGTGAATGCTGTTGTGTGGTTATCTTCATTACGCTTAACCATAAGTGGAAGTTTTAGCTTCTTGGCAGTTTCCTCAGTAATGATTCCGCAGATGACACCAGATGTGTATCGAACCATAAATCCGATATTTTCAGGCGTGGCTTTATCAGCAAGGAGAATTAAATCTGCTTCGTTCTCGCGATTTTCATCATCGGTTACGACGATGAACTTGCCCGCCTTGAATTCAGACAAGACTTTTTCTAAATTACTCATTTGTCATCCTGTCCACGTGCAATAAGTCTTTCAACGTACTTTGCTAGAACATCTACCTCGACGTTGAGGGGATCAGAAATCTTCTTTGAGGAAAGATTGGTCTTTGCCAAAGTTTCCGGGATTAACCAGACAGATACCTGATCTAGCCCATCGTTTAACTCTCCAACCGTAAGTGAAACGCCTTCTATACAAATTGAACCCTGAGCAACCACGTACTTCATAAGGTGAGCAGGCACTGCAAGATCCATACGCGTCCACTCTTTATCTGCCGAGATACCCGCAACTTTTGCCACACCATCGACATGTCCTTGCACGATATGGCCGCCAAGGCGATCTTGTGTGCGGATAGCAAGTTCCAGGTTTACGGGAGAACCAACAGCAAGTGCACCTGTCGAAGTTAAGTTGAGCGTTTGCACCATTACATCTACTTCAAAACTCTGGCTGTCGAAAGAAGTTACGGTTAAACAGACACCGTTAACGCTAACCGAATCACCCCTTTTGTACCAAATAATAAACAAAAATCTGGTTGGTTTATTGTGTTATAAACATCTACCGCATA
>JACCDI010480935.1_pt1 | contig 10410 bp, 7 predicted proteins | sample 7442791 | NCBI WGS metagenome assembly JACCDI01 (sample SAMN15323434, study PRJNA562643) | freshwater metagenome | isolation source: river surface water | place: USA:Blue River Watershed | collected 2017-08-15
GGTATGTTCATACGGTCAACGAAATGGCAGATGTAGATGACATCAATGCATCGGTTGAACTCCTTGCACGATGGCTCGAAGTTTGTCATAACCGAACCTACGGATATGGCGACGCGTAAGCCTGACTCACTGTAATCATCACCCGCCGCATGGAATAACCACTGTGCGGCGGGTATTTTATTGATATGTCTACTGATGAGCATCCAAACGAAAAGGCAATGTCAGCCATTATCAATCAGGTTCAAGATCTGATCGAAATGGCGACGTATGAAACCCAAACTGATGTCGCTGCGACGCTTGCTCATTGGACGGCATCGATTGTTGCGGGCGAAATCCGGGATGCCACACTCAGTGTTTTTGCGACAACGGACCCAGAAACGGGCGACGTAGTCGACCGGATTGTGAAGCCGACAGATTTGCGTCTTGTTGTGTCACTACCTAATGGAAGCCTACTTGAAAGACGTGCCACGTTACATCCATCGGCAAATCCATACCTGGTAAGCCTCCGACCCACTTAGCATCCGTGGTCAATGCAGAGTCTTTATGACCTTGCGGCTTGCACCGATTAGCGTGCAAAAACGAGCTTGACCATGACCTGCGGTAGGAATGTCTTATTGTTAGGCGCTCCGAGCAGCAGGTACGTCTCAGTCCCCCTCTCGCCAGCTTCCCGATAGCTGATATACGGATTGATCGTTGCCGGTGAGCCAGGTTCTTCCTGCACGAGAATTCTGCCGCCAATCGTTCTCGTACGTGAGAGGATGTAGTTGCCCGTGAGGATGTGCTGTCGTCGCCATCCACCAAATTGTTGAAGCCCCCCTGTATACAGGAGGTCAAGGTTCTTGATTGGTCTCCAGGAGATATTCGGTGCATAAAACCGATACGCCTTGTCCGCTTGTTGCCCGGTAATCAGTTCCATTCCAATCTGACGAAAGCGGTTAGTCGCACCGGATGTAATCCCGAATCGGACTGTTGCATCCTTTTGCGTGTCGAACATATTGTGGTTTAGGCTCGTTGACAATCGCCAGTCAGAGCGTGTGTCGAACTGAACCCCCAAGCCACCACCCCTCTGAAACGGAGTGCCATCCTGATGCCATGTGTAGCTTGGAAACAAGTCTACGGAGAAGCTGCGCCAAGCTCCCTTTCGCCACTCTCGACTCCAGTTGTGGTAGACCTGAAAGCCTTTGAAGTCATCGAAGAAAAACAACCCATTTGCAGCCCGCAGATTCCGTCCAGCATCCATCAGCTGCACACTCGTAAAGTTAAACGAGTCCTGATACGAGAAGTTAAGGTCTGCCGCTCCGCCACCGCCGTTGACGCCTGATGACTTAATGAATTGATATTCAAGGCCGACTTTATTACGACGAAGAGAACCATCCAGTGCTACTAAACCAGCGTGGTCGTTGTCTTTTGCCACATCCGACTGGCTTGCAAAGATTCCAATTTGATCAGTGGCACTGATGTCATGTCGATAGCGGACGATGGAATCTACACGGTCGCCAAAGTCGATGGCGGTTAGAAAGCCCAGTGTGTCTTTTGGCGTGATCTTCCCGTAGGCCTTTGCGCCGATGTCGAAAAGTCCGATTCGGTTTGAGTAGAAGAGCGGTCCAAACGCATAGAACGATCCGGCGGAAAAGTAATTTGCGCCTTCAAGGAAGAAAGGCCGACGTTCTGGGACAAACTGTTCAGCACGTGAAAACGCTACTGTCTGAACGGCACTCTCAACCGTCGCAAAGTCAGGGTTAATCGTTGATACAACCGTAAAGTCCGGTGTGACGGTGTAGCGTGCATCGATTCCTGTACGGATCTGTGAACCAGCTTCTCTTACCGTTGTGAGGGCATATGGAAGCAGACTTAGCGTAGGTTTGTGCTTCTCTTTTGGAGGCTCAAGCTGCGACCAGCGTCCCATCAGGTTTAAGAACTGTTGGGGTGTCGTATTGGACCATTGACTCTTGATGCGTGTCCGGTATTGGAAGCGCGTAAAGTTCAAGCCAAAGTCAAGACTCTTCTTTCCCGCTGGAAAGGAGATCGTCTTCCAAGGGATACGCATCTCCGCTTCCCAGCCACCTGCAGTCAGCGTCGCTTTGGCATCCCAGTCGCCATTCCATTCAGCTTTTCCCGCACGTCCACCGCTGATTTTTGCGCTTCGCGTTGACAGTGGGTTCACAGAAAATCGGCATAGATCACTCGGTTTCGCTGAAAGAAACGGGTCTAGTGTGACTTCAAGGTAGTCTTCGGAATCATTGTCCCCAAAGTCGCCGCCTGAGTAGCGTGAATCGCGCAAAACTTCACGACCAACGATGCCAGCTGGCAGCTTGTCATGCGCTTTGAAGGCAACGTAGAGATAGGTTTCATCGTAGGCAATAAACGCTTCTGTCGGTTCAAGGGCGGGTTTACCCGTTACAAGATCGGTGAAACCCGTGGCCCGCGTTGCATCCGGCCATTCGCTTTCCCCGATTCGGCCATCAATCGTTGGTACTGTAACAGCCCGAATCGCCTTGATCACTCTGTTGGCATCGCCGACATCCGCGACCGCAAGGGTTGCACTGAATGATGTAGCAACAATCAAGATACAAGACATTAATGATTTGAACGACATAACTGCCCAGTATCCATCAAAACGTGGATGCCAGCACATATTACGCGCGATCAAAATTTGCGGGTGTCGTTTCAATCCTGTACTGCGTTGCAGGAGCGCTACAGGAACATTGCCGCCGACCAGTCAATGCTGACTACTGTGTCGCAGAATCTCTCCCAAGGAGCTTTAGAACGGAGTCACGTAAACTCGCAGGTGCACTCACGGAGCTAATCTTGTCCCGTAGTGTTCGGAGCAACGTCTCTTCGAAGCGGAACTTGTCAAAGCACCCCTTACATTGTTGCAGGTGCTCATGAACCAACTCGGCCTCCTCAGGTTGCAGCTCACGACTTAGGTACTCGTTGAGTCGCTGCACAGCCTGTTGACACTGATTGAACTCCACAGGTGTTTGTGAAGTCTCGTTCATTCCGTTCCGTCCTTCTAAGTAGCTCTCAGCCACCAATGTTCAGCGAGGATTATCCTGCGTAAACGCCCAAAGTGATTTCTGAATCAGCTTCCGCCCTCTGGACAAGCGGGACCTGACCGTACCTATTGGTATCTCCAACATTTCGCTTATCTCCTGATAGGAAAATTCATTCAAATCAGACAGAATAACCGCCTCCCGGTATTCATCCGGGAGCTTATCGATTGCTTCCTGTATCGCCTCGACCTCCACTTTTTGCATAATGGCCGCCTCTGGCGAAAGTCCCCCATCGGAATGATGCACATCAGCCAAACGGTTATAGAGGAAAAAATCCTCCATCTCGTCGTAGGAAACGCGCTCAGGCTCCCGGGTTCTTTTTCGATAGTTGTTGATAAATAGGTTTGTCAGGATTCTAAACAACCAAGCCCGCGCATTAGTTCCACCTTCGAACTGATGAAAATATTGAAATGCGCGAAGGTAGGTTTCCTGTACCAAGTCGTCGGCATCCTGAGGGTTTCGTGTCATCCCAAGTGCCGTCCGGTACAGCGCATCGATGTGAGGCAACATCTGCGCATCAAAGGAGGATTGATTACTGTGAGGGGTCGTCGGCATTGGATTATTCGTTAGTGGCCATCGATGGCGCTGCGGGCAGGCGATGTAGATGTATCAGGAAAGTCTCTGATCATCGCAGTGAGCACATTACGAACATTTCCGATGTTCGCTGCAAAAACGCGCATGACCTCTGCATGGCTAACCGGCTCTGTACCTGCCACCAAGCCGGCATCGAAGTCTGTAACCAAGCTGATATTCACATACGGGATCGCCAGCTCACGGGCAAGCATCGCCTCTGGATAGCCCGTCATGCCAATCACATCCCACCCGTTATTGGTGAACCACTGTGACTCGGCCTTTGTGCTAAATCTAGGTCCATTGATGACGACCAACGTCCCGACGCGATGGACTTTGACACCTTCGTTTTCAGCTGCACTTATTGCAGCATCACGTAGCAACGGGCAATAAGGATCAGCCGGGCTTACGTGCACTACACGATCATCATCGAAGAATGTGTCGGCACGCCCAGTGGTTCGGTCAACAAACTGGTCACAGACCACCATGCTGCCAGGGTGGATGGATGCTTGGAGCGATCCGACAGCAGACGGAGCAACGATTCCGCTGACACCAAGAGCCTGCATCGCCCAAATGTTGGCCCGGTAGTTGATTTTGTGGGGTGCAATCGTATGCCCACGCCCGTGTCTGGGAAGAAACGCGACCGAGCGGCCCGCGAGTTTCCCAACCATGATCGCATCCGATGGAGGTCCATAAGGGGTGTCTACCGTTACTTCATCGTACGAATCAAGTAACGCGTACAGCCCCGAACCACCGAATATACCAATTTCAACCTGCGGATAACCTGAACTCACGCGAATAGTCTACTCCGAATGTGCCAATGTGAGCACTTCTCTGTATACACGCTCAACTTTTCTTGCAGTAATGGATGCCGTGAAGTGACGCATGACACGCTGGCGTCCCTTGGTGCTGAGCTTCGCACGAAGCTCTGGGCGGTCAATCAGCATCCGAAGTGCATCAGCCAAGGCCTGGGCATTCCCCATCGGAACCAGTAAGCCGGTCTCTCCGTGGACGACCGTTTCTTTGACGCCACCACCATCCGTGGCGACAACTGGGATACCTGCGGCCATCCCTTCGATCACGACCTGACCGAACGGCTCGGGACTAGTGGATGCGTGAACCAGAATGGAAACTGTCGGCAAGAATGCATCGATTGGGTCAACATGACCAAGAAAATCGACCTTGCTCTGAAGCCCGAGGCGGTCTACCTGAGCGTGCAGTCCAGCTACATACTCATCCTCGCCGAACATCGCCGTTCCTGCAATCAGGAACTTTGCATCGATGCCTGCTTCGACCAGCTTGGCAGCAGCATCCAAAAAGACATGCTGGCCTTTCCAGCTAGTGAGGCGTCCCACGATTGCGATACGCAGCGGGCCACTGAAGGTTGATTCAACCGCTTGTGGGGGCACCCCGGATGCGATGCCATCATAGACGACTTCGCCGTGGGGATCGACACCACTTGGCACAACGGCTCCTGGCTTTGCAACGGCTAAGTTCAGCTGATCAAGTGTGCTCTGCGAGTTTGCGATAACAAACGCAGGGACCCTTGCGGCAAGGAAGCGCATCATTTTGACAGCAAATGCAGGGAGGTATGTCACATCGATGTGATCCCTGATATGCCAAATCAATGGCGCATGGCAAAGCCAGCTCACCAGCATCCCGTAGAGGTCAGACTTGAGGGAATTTGTATGGATGATGTCCACCGGCTGTGTGCGTATCAGCGCCGCGACTCTGAAGCCGTATGTGAGCACTTTAAACATCAAACCAACTTTGGCGAAGATGCCAGACTCGATCGAGTCCTTACGCACATCGAGTACTGAGTCAGACAAGGGAACAATATCGACCCGGATGTCAATAGCCCGAAGGCGCTCCGCAAGCTTGCCATCCTCGGCGAGGATAACCCACGGATCAATGGCCTTACGGTCGATGGTCTCGAGCAGGCGCGCCAGCGCAATCTCACCACCGCTGAGCTTTGCGGTGTGATCAAGATAGCAAACTCGGAGCTGGCGGTATGTCGGTGCATCCTCCATAATCCCCGGCGTAGTATCGCGTTTGGTGTTATAGCCCTCATCGGATGCGATTTGAACCTGAACTCCACCCGTTCCAGTGTCAGGCGTTGCACCAATCCAAACTGGCTTCCACTGATCATCCTTGGGACTGTGCATCATCCCCCAGAAACCACTTGGCACACGATGACGCATCGTGTAATTACCAGGCAGATCGTGGAGATCAATCAGCATTCCATCCGTGCCAACGATATCCCAGCCGGCATCATCATGTGCACGACCGATTAAGTGACCGGGTGTAAGCGAAAACGATGCTGCTGCGGCTTTGTTTGCACCGACAATCGTGCCTTCCGCCGAAACATCAAGGATGCCGATGACGTTATTTCGATTCAAATCCTCAAGACGCTCGGCCCGTCGCTCGGCGATTCTGGCACGGCGGCGTAGGATGTCGATTTGCGTGATGATTGTGAGGCCGGCAAAGAGTAATCCGACGAGAATCGCGCCTTCAAGGACGAGTCCAACACGTTCCTTGATAAACCTCGCAGCCAGCGCTTCCCCGACGATTGTCGCAATAAATGCGTACAGCCCAGCGCTGCGCCCTCGCCACATTGTCCATGTAGCGCCGAGGAAAAGCGATGCGATGGCAACCCAGCTGGGATCTTCCGGCGCAGCTACCCGGCCGAGAAATCCAATCAGCAAGCCTGCAGTAGCTCCGATGACCCGATCGCGGATGATGTGTTTGGGTGTTGCCATGAGATTTATTGAACAAGTCCAGCGAGGCTTACGCGATGCGGGCAGCCGCAGCGTCGTCAACTCACCGGGAAAATGTACCACGCAGTAAATTGCCAAGGCAATCAACATCCAGCCTCTACGTAACTTTTAGAATTGTTTAGTGAGGCATTGCACAGTCACTTTGACCCGAACACGATTATTATGGCCATACATGTCCGCAATGTAACTTGCTAAAAGCCGTTGTTAACAAATAGTTAAGCCTCCCCATGCAAAGCCAACGCCTTCCAACGGAATCCAGAGTGTATTTAGATTGGTGGTGCGCGCAATAATGGCACTTGAGATACCAAGCTCTCTACAGAAAACCGAGACAGATTGTAGTAAAGCCCACACTTGGCTGGCCAAATTTGAGGCGATGCTCCCTGCACTCTTGACGCAGGTGGATGCCATCCGCTGGGAACAAATCAAATCCGACTCTTCGATCATTCTCCGGGCTACTGCAGCTTGCGGGACTATCCGCTACATAAAGGGCTGCCCTCCGGGTGAAGAGACTACATCCGCCATCGCTTGTCTCGATGAAAACCATCACCCTCAGCTCGTTTGGTGTCTGCACGCTGACATCGGGAATGGTGTGCAAATACTGGGCGATGTCCCCGGTCAGCCACTCACCCCAAGTGACAATGCCACCGAGACTCTTGCCGACGTAGGCAAGTTGTTACGTACACTCCACGGACTGCGTACGAACGAGCAGATGATCCCCTTATCAACTTGGTGCCATGATTTGCTACATCCCGCTCACGACATTCCAGTGTCCATCGCAATCAACATTCCGAGGTGTTTGATGCTTCTGGAAACGGCGCCCTCCCACGTTTGGCTTCATGGAGACCTCCACCATGCAAACATCATCAAAAGTGATTTATCAGCCCAGTTAGTCGCCATCGATCCAAAGGGAATACGTGGGGATGCCAGCTTCGACATCTGTACGTTCATCCGTAACCATGTTCCCCCTGACATTGATGACATCAGCCTTCGGACATTCTTGGAACGTCGTATTCGTGTTATCGCCGAGGCTGCAGGCTATCCGTTGGACCGCGCATTTGCATGGGCGGCTGCGGGAAATGCGCTCTCGCTTGTCTGGGATCTCCCAACATCTGGAAAATTATTGTCAGAGGACCACCGCCATATGAACCGGATTCTGACGCAACTAAATGCGCTTGCAGAGGACAACGGCATGCATTGATGGAACCCTGTAGCATGAACCATCGGTGTTCGTATGGGCAATGAGGCAGCGTATGAAAATTGGTAAGCAGACACTAGGCGCAGGGCTTGCGGCAGGTACTTTGGGACTCGCATTGATGGCCCATTCTGCGAACCCTCGTGAACATCACCAAACCCCAAAGATACAGGCTATTTTGACGCAGTGTGCGACCTGCCACAACCCTGACCAGCGCGCCGGCGGACTTGATTTGACATCAAGGGATGCAGCAATATCCCACGGACGTGCACTTGTGCCAGGAAACGTGGATGCCAGTGCAATCGCACAGCAGGTTGTTCATGGCGCGATGCCTCCTGGGAAGCCCCTCAGCCCGGATGACCAGGACGTCGTCATCGCATGGATAAAATCAGGAGCTGTCTTTCCAGACATCACTGCACCTGAGAAAAAGGCTAATCCGAAGAGCTGGGCCTTCAAACCACTCGTGCTCCCGGCAGTGCCAAAGCTCTCAGGAAATGCACTAGTGAACCCTATCGATGCGTTCATCCAGAGTGGATTACGCGCAAAGGGCATCAGGCCATCCAGAGAGGCCGACCGTACAACGCTTATTCGGAGAGTCACCATCGATGTCACAGGTCTGCCTCCAACGCCTGCAGAGGTAAATGCATTTCTGTCAGACAGGAAACCCGGCGCCTTCGAGCGAGTCGTTGACCGCTTGCTCGCAAGTCCGCAATACGGCGAACGCTATGGCCGCTTTTGGCTTGACATCGCCCGCTTTGGTGAGTCACACGGCTACGAATATGACAATCTCCGAGACAATGCTTGGCCTTACCGGGACTATGTGATTCGTGCACTCAATGCTGATATCCCCTACGACCGCTTCTTAACAGAGCAGCTGGCCGGAGATACGACATCCCCGCCCGTACCCGAAGCCACTGGTTTTCTGGTGGGCGGTCCGATGGACGAGGCTGGAAAGGCAGCCGCCGGCTTACAGGTTCGCCTGCGCGCCCGCGAAGAAGAGCTTGAGGACATGATTGGCACGGTTGCGCAGACCTGCGTTGGCCTTACCGTGAACTGTGCCCGCTGCCATGACCATAAGTTTGACCCGGTTCCGCAGGTTGATTACTACCGGATGAAAGCTGCGTTGACGGATGTCAATCCTGGCGAGCGAGCCCTTCCAGCGCTTCAAACGCCCGCAGTCGGTGATCCTAACAACATTGATGACCGTCTTAAACTCGCCATTGGAAAGCTGCGAACCGCTACGCCCGATGTTGGTCAGCATCAACCGCAGCGGCTTCCCATAAAACCTATTCTCACGTGGACATTTGATGGCTCTCAAGACGATGCTGCACGTTCGATTGGAGGCACATTGAGTGGCGGAGCACGGATTGATGGAGGAAGCTTAGTCCTCCCCGATGCCCAATCCGTTTACAAAAGCGCTCCGTTGCCGGTTGGGCTTGTAGAAAAGACGATGGAGGTCTGGGTAACGCTTGGCCGCCTTTCACAGCGCGGTGGCAGCGCCTTTACCATCCAGACACTGAATGGCGTCACCTTTGATGGCATCGTCTTCGGCGAACGCGTTCCCAGTCGCTGGATGGCGGGTTCGAACGGATTTACGCGCACACAGGATGTCACATCATCCGATGAGTTCGCAGCTGACCTGCTTACGGTACAGCTTGTGATTACGTATTCAGCATCCGGGGAAATCTCCATCTATCGAAACGGCAAGCTGATCGGTGGACCTTACAAGCCAACAGGTGCGGCGCAAGCGTTTGAATCCAACGCATGGCAAGCCTTGTTCGGCCTTCGCCACGATGGCTCGAATGGCTATCTACAAGGCTCTATTCAAGAGGCCCGTCTCTACAGCAAGGCACTTTCCGCGGCTGAAGTGGATGCTAGCTTCCGAGTCCCACCAGCAGGAGCGCTGGTTGAGCCAAGTTTCCGCGGCCGGGATAACCAGGCAATTACGGCATGGAAGGCGGTCAATGACCTCCTTGAAACCCGCCGAAAGTTACTGGGAAATGACGCAGTTGCCGACCGGGTTTATGCGGTTACATCCGGGAGAGCTGAGAAGACCTTTCTCCTCGCCCGGGGGGATGTCAATGCCCCCGGGGATGAAGTGTTCCCGGGAGCTATCAGTGCGATCAGTACGCTTCCAGCCGTGTTTGTTTTGCCGGAGAACGCGCCTGAGTCCGACCGCCGGAAGGCACTTGCTGCGTGGATTACCGATAAGCGGAATCCGCTGACCGCGCGGGTGATGGTCAATCGCATCTGGCAATGGCATTTTGGTACAGGCCTGGTTTCAACACCAAACGACTTTGGTAATACGGGCGAGCCGCCAAGTAACCCAACGTTGCTGGACTGGCTGGCGGCAACCTTTCAAACGGACAACCGCTACGGGAAAGCATGGAGCATCAAGAAGATGCACCGGCTAATCCTTACGAGTAAGGCCTACCGTCAGGCGAGTGCCCCCAATGCGGCTGCATCGAAAGTCGATGCCGATAACCGTCTGCTATGGCGCTTCTCGCCAAGGCGATTGGAGGCCGAGGTCATCCGGGATGCGATGCTTGCCGTCGCTGGGAACATCAACACAAGCATGGGCGGCCCCGGCTTTCGACCATTCACGGTGTCCAGCTATGGGTCTAAGTTCTATGCACTGATAGATCGCGATACGCCTGAATTCAATCGCCGTTCCATTTACCGGATGACGGTGCACTCAGCGCGGAACCCTCTCCTAGAGGCGCTTGACTGTCCTGATCCATCGAGTAAGACACCGAAGCGAAATGTTTCGACAACGCCGACACAGGCGCTTGAGATGATGAATGATGCATTTGTGCTA
>JACCDI010243948.1_pt1 | contig 10408 bp, 13 predicted proteins | sample 7442791 | NCBI WGS metagenome assembly JACCDI01 (sample SAMN15323434, study PRJNA562643) | freshwater metagenome | isolation source: river surface water | place: USA:Blue River Watershed | collected 2017-08-15
ACCCAAGCACCATTAATCATAGCAGCAGAACACTTCATAGCAAACTTTTGAGTATCACGGTTTACAATTTGAAGCAAAGCACCACCCATACCAAAAGCAAGGTTATCAGCACTGTACTTGTTCATAGTCACAGCAACCATCAAAATAGTTCTGATGCTAAGTTCATTGATACCATCACCCCAAATTAAACGGACATTGTTCAAAACTTTGAAACCTTTGTCGTTTACAGTAGAACCAAAGTATTGATCCAACTTCTTGAGAAGTTTTGGAACCACCACAGCAGGATCACCAGAGTCAGGACGGATAACAAGAGTGCCTCCATTTTTGACAACAAGTTCTTTAAGTTCAGTGCCCCACATATCCACAGCATTGTAAATGTCATAAGAATCTGACACTACAGCATAGATAGCACCAGGCTTACTGAATTGCTTAATCATATTTTCATAAGCAAGAGCTTCCTTATCACGCCCCCAACTTGTAATAGTGCTGTGTTCAGCGGCTGGAATACTGAAAGCTGTATTATAAATATCAGCGTCATAATATTCATTAGCAGCCAAAATACTGATAGCAGTGTCAGTTCCCATAAAGTTCACAAGGTGAGACATACCACCAATATAAGCAGACTCATATGAAGAAACACCACGAGAACCGAAATCATGAAGTTTAAAAGGAAGACCTGCAACATCACCTGACATTTTTAAAGATTCTTTAATAACTTGCTTGATACTCCAAGATTGAGTAGCCACAGTAGTAGCATACCAAACAGAGCGAAGGAAAGATGTTTCAATCCAAGTAGTGATCCAAGGAACCATTGGATCGGTGTTAACAATTGTGGCAAGAACATTTTGAACAGGAACCAAAATACCATCTTCAATTGAACGAATTTCAACAGGCAGATAACCATTGTGCTTATCAAGAATATATTGCCAACCTTCACGGTTGAATGGTTCACCGTGAGCAGTCCAAAACTTATCAGCGAAATCAATTTCAGCTTGAGTGATAGGTTTGCTCAGAACTTCACGGATAAAGGCTTGAATGCCAAAGAGAATTGTTTTGTCGTATTGACCACCACGACTTTCAATGTATGAATAAACATATTGTGTGCCAGGTGGGTACTGTTTCCACATACTGACTTTATATGAATCTGTGTCAAGAATAATAGATTTTGTTTTCATAGTAAAACTCCTTTACTTTTGTTACTAATTTGCCATCAGTCTATCTTTTGGACTTTACTTAGTTGCTGTCATGCCTAAGCTGCATGTTGATATTATATCACTTATTTAACGATGTTGCCAACAAAATAAGAAATAATATCGTAGTGATCTTCAAATAAATCTTCAGAATGAACTTGTGCTAAAGGAACCCATTGGGCTTTTTCAGCATCATCTTCACCTTTAACTTTTGGTAGATTCCATTCACCTTCAGTAAGAGCAATATGGAAGGCATGTGTAATTGTTCTACCACGGGCAGAACGATTAACAGCATCAAAAACCTTACTGTTCTTAATAGAACCAATCAAAACTTTTTCAGGCACTTTGATTGAAGTTTCTTCTTTAAGCTCACGAAGCATAGCAGCTTGAACAGATTTATCTGATTTGGCATTTACGAAACCACCAGGAAGTGCCCAAAGACCCTTACCAGGTTCAGCACGACGCTTCACAAGCAGAATGTGTCCAGATTGAACAACAACAGCATCTGTTGTTACAAAAATTGGAGGGTAAGGAAGTGACTCAAATTGCTTTTTGTAAGACTCAATGAATTCTTTTTCTTTTACAATTTGTTTAAAATCATCTGTCTTTTGAAAATCATCCAAAAATACTTTAGTTGATTTAGCAATCACAGAAGAGAAGAAATTTGTATTAGATTTTGGGCTGAAATACAATTGACGAATTTGAGTAGCATCAAGAGGTTCTACCAAATCTTGGTGTTCAAATGACCAAGTAGGAAACATCTTCAAATAAAATGATGACTCATCTTTTTCATGTCCGATAATCGCAATTGTTTCTTTAGGGTTAGCAATTTTGTAAACAACACTTTGCACATTTGCCACCCAAGCAGTGTCATCATAAAGTGTGTCACGAATTGGTTGAACCCAAAACTTAGCACCAGTTTTGCTATTCAGCTCATACTCTTGAATAGCATTATTAATCATGTCTTTACGTTCTTCGTAAGTGAAGGGGTTTTTATAGTCACGAGGACGATAAGCAGAACCAACAACAAGAATTACATTGTCAGCAAGTTCACCAGCGGTTTTGATTGTTTCAATATGCCCTTTATGTAGTGGTTGGGCGCGAAGGATGTACACAACGGTACCATATTTTTTATCTGTTTTTGTCATTCTAAACTCCTTAGAACAGTTAATGCAAGTTGTCTATCAACTCACACCTATATTACACCATATCTAAAATTAAATGTCAACTGATTTTTTAATAACCAGTAATCAAATCTTGAAATTCAAATCCACATTTTTCTAGATCAATACCGTCAGGAAATGTTAATACTTCAGCATAAGTTCCTTCATTCATATTGTAAGAATCTTGCCAATCTTTACTAGCCTCATCTAAAAGTTTATCAACAATTTCTTGACTCTTATACCAATGCATTGAAGCAGAACCGTCACCATTATCTGAAACCAAACCATAGATTGTTTGTGCCATTTTAAATCCTTTAAAACTTCTTTGTTTGAAGGCTAAATTATAACACAAAAATGAGATAAAAATGATTTTTTACACAAATTAATAGTGCTTTTTTCTGTTGTGATTTTGATAATCACTTTGTGGTGATGATGCTTTAGAACGAATGTCTTTCACTATCTCTATTGTTCTAATTTTGGTTTTTTCTTCATTAGAAACATTGATAGATTTATTGTTTGAAAGATTTTTCAACATGTTGTTATATGCTTCGTGGCTACCACCCCAAAACCAAACAAATATTTTTGCTTTATCATCTTCTATTACATGTGCCAATACTCTATCTGTTCCAACTTCTAAACAGTATATGTCTTTTTGACCCATCTTACTGAGAGTTTTTCCAAATCTGTTTAATTTGGTTCTGTCTGTTCCGTGTGTTGAGAAATGTTCATTTTCTGCTTGCTCTAACTGTTTAATGGTTTCAAAAATTTTGGCAATTTTCTTCTTGTCTCCAAATCCTTTTTTGAGACATTTGTCAAAACTTTCATCTTTCATTGACAAGCATTCTTTATTCATTTTGAAACATTCTTTTTAATATTATAAGAAATTAAAAAAGAAAAACAAAAATAACAACCAAATATTTGTTCTTCCATCTAAAAATTGTTGATATTTGGGGGAATCTGGGGTATAATACATCTATGGAAACCAACAAAGACCAATCAAAAGGACACAACATGACTGCCAAGCAAAACGAGCAAAAATCTCAAAAATGGGATGAGACTCTGGGTAGTGAAGATAGCCAACAATTTCTTTCCAACAAAAGCAAAGAAATTCTTGAAAAGTTCAAAGCAGGTCAACTCAAACCTCTGAATGAAAAAGAAGACTCAGAATAATTAAAAAACAAAAATGAAAAACCCTTACTACTATATTGGGGCAAACCCAACTGCTGATCTTGTAATAATTAATCCCAATGATGAGATTTTAATGATTAAGCGAAGCAAAGATTCACCAGCTTGTGCAGGACTGTGGGCTTTGCCGGGTGGTTTTGTAGACACTGTAGCTACAAAAGGTCAACAATGGTTGGGAGGACTTGAAACTCCAGACCAAGCTGCTGTTCGTGAAGTTTTAGAAGAAACTAATCTTTCTTTAGATAATCCACAACTTATCTTTGTTGGAGTTTTTGAAGGAAACAATAGAGATCCACGAGATAATCAAGAATCTTGGTCAAAATCTTTTGCTTATTGTTATGACATTCCTAACGATATTTATGAATTACAAAAATCTAATATTGTTGGAACTGATGATGCGGAACAAGCATCTTGGATTAAAATTGATGAAGTTTTAAATATGAGATTGGCATTTGATCATAAAGACATTATTCAAACTGCCATTTCAAAGCTGAAGAAAACAAATAAACCAAAAGTTTAAATTAATCATTTAAAAACAAGAATACATCAAATCAGCAAAAGTTACCATTAGATTTGGATTGCTATACGACACAAAAACTGCCCCTAAAGCACATAGGGCAATAAAATATAGAATAATTTTATTTGCTAATAATTTTTTCATATTCAAATATTAGCACAAACCGATTAACAATCAATAATTAATATGACTACAAAAGATAGTCATCCATTGATTCTACTTTCTTTTGAAATATTTCATACTCTTTTCCTTTTTTCTCTTCTCGCCTCTTGAATGCTTTTGCAGCACCTTCACTTTTAAAAACACGAACATCAAGAGTCATGAATTCACTATTTAATACTGCTACATATACTTGCATTTTACACCTTACTTTTTATTTTTTGATTTTTGTTCAGACAATTTAACTGCTTTCTTCCTTTCACTTTTGAGTTCTTTCAAAAGTTTTTGTTCAGCACGTTTTTGAGACATTTGTTTCATGAGACTATCCACTTGGTTTGTATGTATTTATGAATTATATCACACAAACTTCAAAACTTTTTTTGTTTTTTCTCGCTTATCACTCATTTTTTTATTATAATAAAACATATAGAGAACAAAGCCAACAAGGAATAAAAGATGACTGGGATTACTAACTCCATTAAGCAACGATTTGTAAAAGACTTTAAATTGCCTATCAATTTAATTCAAGAACCCTATTTTGATTATTTTGTTGAACTCTACAACCCAGATTTTGATACTTTTGGTAAACTAAAATTACTTCAATCATTCCTAAGTAGCTGTAAAGATCAAGAAGACTTTTTTCAAATTGGCAATAGGGTATCTACATCTGTTAAAGAATTTATTCAAAATACAAAAGCATATGAACTTATGAATAATGCTGATATGAATAAATTTCCACAAAGCAAGAACCTTTCACAACAAAACATTTATATTGTTCCCAATATTGATAAAGAACTCATTTCTATTGATTTAGAAAAAGCCAATTTTAATTCTTTTAAACTTTTTGGTTTTGCTGAAGAGACAGGCATTAACACTTATCGTGAATTGATTGCTAAATTCACTGAACAAGAATATTTCCAACAATCTAAAATGTTTAGACAAGTTGTGTTTGGTGATTTGAATCCAGCAAGACAACAGAAAATCCAACGTTATGTTATTGGACAACTTTGTGATAAACTTACAGCCAATGGTTGTGAGATTTCTTCAGCCTCTTCTGATGAAATTATTGTTAAGAATAAAACAAACACAAAAGAAATTGAAGATATTTTATCTGATGTCCCAAATGAACTTAAATTCTTTAGAGTTGAAAAATTTCATTTCTCTAGAATTGGCGAAGATTTTGATTTCTTTGTTAAATATACTGAACAAAAGGATGGGGCGGTTAAAAAAGAGTTTAAAAACTCTCCAGGACATTTATTTCCACAAATTTATAAGAAGCATTTAAATCTTGAACCAAACCAATACGATATGCTTTTCTATCATGACGGTTATTTGGCTGAATTCAAAGAACCTATCTTTAAAGCTGAACCAATATTAAACAAGAAAGTTAAACCATGAACTTCAACCAACTACAATATATTCACCACGGTTCTGAAGACTCTTTAGATAAAGACATTTATGTTCTTTGCGATAAACCATTGGAGCATAAAGAATCACTAGAATTAGTGGCACATTTTGAAAACCTAGGATTTAATGCTAATCCAATCTTTATTGATAATGGACAAGTATTATGGAACTTCAAAGGGGTTAATGATGAGGTTCAAAATTCTATTTACCATACATATGGTTTACATGAACAGTCTTCTCCTAACCCTATTGAAAAAACTTGCGATAGAAATCACGGATTAAAAGCACTAAGAACCATTAGAGGACTCTTAAGCCAATGCTCACGAACTCAATACAGAGATGAGATTAAGCCTACACTTAAAAACCCAAATGTTTTAGATAAAATTAAATTAATCAATAAAATTGATTTTTCTAAAATTGAAGACTTTGAAAAACTCTCTAAAATTGAAGCAGGGAAATTTTTTGCATTTCAACTAGGACAGACTATTGCTCTTTTAGAAGACAATATTGACCTTTTTACTAAAAAATCTGTAGCACAGAAATATCCCGAACTAACTGACTTTTTGTATAGAAAAGAAAATACTGACTTTTCTATTTTAAACACTTATACCAAAAAACTAATGGATATTTGCTTATTAAACTTTTCTAATAATAACGGAACTGCCATTTACACCAATCACTTTAATTCAACTTCTGAAAATATTGATGTTAAAAAAGAACAAGTTCTAAGTGTTGAAAAACACCCAAAAATTAAACTGAAAATTTAACATTTAATTCGAATAAAGTATTACTTATTGTCACATAACGCAAATTAAATGTGATTGACTTTAATGGTGTTTTATCTTAAATCTATCAGAAGATAAAGGACATTTTATGAATGAACAAGTGATAACCCCTCATCAAATTATTAATTTTAAATATTATGTTTTAGCTGGTGTTTTAATCGCAACAGTGATTGGCTCTCCCATTGGGATTGCTTTAGCCATATGGAAATACTTAGTAGCTAAAAATACTCAGTATATTTTTACTGAAGAAAGACTGAAACTTAAATCAGGTGTTTTTAATAAATATTTTGATGAATTTGAATATTACAGAATCAGAGATTATTCAGTTACACAACCTTTCTTTTATAGACTTTTTGGTTGTGGAAATATCGTTTTACATACTTCCGATAGAACAGACCCCACTTTCTTAATTGAAGCAGTTGAAAACTCAGAGGAACTAAAAGAACTTATAAGAACACTAGTTGAACGTGCTAGAAAAAACAAAGGTGTTAGAGATTTAGAAGTTCAGAATTAAGTTGGTTTAAAACTAACTTCTTGTAATTTATTACCAAATACAGCATCTTTCATTTTTCTTATTTTATTTATAATTGATTCTTTATTTTCCATATACATTTTTGGGGTGAAAATATTGCCATTTTTAGCTAATTCTTTTAATTCTAAATAGTAATTAAAAGTTTTGTGAAAATTAAATAAATCAACTATGAAATTATTCCCTATTTCCGAATGATCTTTTGTTAAATTTATAGTTTTATTGTTTTTGTTTTGTGCCAACAAAGACCCAATAAAATGAATTATGTCACTTCTATGATTAATTGTTAAACTTCTACTATCTGCCTCTTTTCCTAACATCTTATTTAAAGCCATCTTTCCTCCTAATATAGTGATGGTAGTCGCTGTCACTGAAGAAACTTTTATTAATGGCTTTAATACAGCTACTTTAATAGCATCAGACCCCACTTCGGTAAATTTATTATTTTTCATTTTAAAACTACTTATTTTATTATCCCATGTGTCTAATGTATTCATAACTGATTGAAGATAATGGAATGAACCAGGATTAGCTATTAATATTCCTTTGTATTCAATATTGTGTTTGTCTTGATGCTTACTTAAAGCTTTTTCAGCAACTGCGGCACCTAAACTATGCCCTGAAAACATTATTTTTAGTTTTGGATTATTTTTTTGTTCTTCCTCTAAAATATCATTTAATATTGGTTCCAAACGATGGTACTGTCTTTCCATGTTTGGATATCTAGAAAAGATATATTTTCCCATGCTCATTATTTTAGAATCTGTTCCACGAAAAACAACTTGTAAAACTTGTTCTCCATCTTTTTTGGTTAGATACCCCACCATAAAACTGGTATCTTTTTCTAAACCATCAATACCAATATCTACATAGCCATTTTCAAAATTTGCTTTTAAATTATTTGCCGTATCAACATCATAATTTTTACTGTATTTTTCAATTATACTTTTACTAAACTTTAATGGCTTGAAATTTTCCCATAAACTTCTTTCATCTTGTCTTATTTCTAATAGTTTTTTATTATGAACATTTTCTAAGTCAACAGAAGTTAATCCCATCTTGAAATATGGCTCTATCCCATATGGTTCAAATTTTGAGTTTAGCTTAATATTTTCTTGGTCAAGCAAATAAAGCACAATCTCTCTTTTTATGTCTGTTTCAGAGTCTGAATCAATAAAATAATTAGCATTTTTTATTTTTTTCTTTTTATATAACTCACCTCTAACATCCTTTATTGAGGTATAGTTTTTAGAATTTTTCACATCTTCTTTTATGTTTTCCCAAATATAATTCACTAGATCTTTAATGAAGTATTCGCTATTTAAATCTTCTACACTTTCAAGACCATATTCTTTTGCTAATTTTACAACTATATTTTTTTTGTCTTCAATAATATCTTTTTCTAAATTTCTAATATGATTTAACTTTTTTTCATCAAAGTAAACCATATCTACCAATAATGCAGTATTCAATATTTCTTCATTTTCAAATTGAGGCTTCATTTATATATTTTATTAAAAATATATTTAATATCAATCTTTATTAAATTTGTTAATAAATTTAACCTTAAGAGACATTAATTCATCTTCAGTTCTAACCCCTCTATCTTTAAAGTCTTTTACTATATCAAGATATTCAAATCTAGGAGTTTCTATAAAGCTTTCTGAAGGTTTCCAATTGCTTATGTAACCTGTTGGGTATTTACTTAAATCTATATCTCTACCAGCAATTAAACCTGTAAACCTATAATTTGAAGGATTAAAAAATATAGCATCAGCAACCATTGACCTTTCTTCCTCGTTCATTAAATTCTCTAAGCACTCTGGGGTATACCTACTATCAGACAATCTTCTTGTTATCATTACCATATAATCTGTTACCCTATCTCTATTAATACTAGATGTATAGTATTCAATAGGAAATCTTTCTAGCCATTCTTCTGGTGTTATGTTTATTCCTTGTTTTTTAAAACCACTAACGACAGCATCTCCAGCCAAAAAATATGCTCTTCGCGCTCCAGCATACTCACTATTTTCTACATCAAAAGCAAGATAGTACCCATTATCTTTCTTTTCTATATAATAAGAAAAAAATCCTGCGACTGGAGTAATTTTTGATAATACCTCTATTATGAGGCTTGCTACTTTTTGAGCAAGCCCCTCTGACCAAGGCATGCCCTTTAAATTATAACAAAAAAGATTTTCTGCAAAATCATTTTTAAAGGGTAATAGGAATTTTACATATCTACCATCATCATTAAATACAGCACATTTTTTAGCTGTATCTACAAGTTCTTCAAAATCTTGGCGAGTTGCTTGTTTATTTGCTATTTTCTCACATAAAGCATCTATGGCTTCTCTTGTAGTATTGTATTTAATTTCCATGTCCATTCCTTAGAATGAAAATATACTAAATTAATTTCAGATTAAAATCAACTTAATAATTTTCTAGCAATCTCTTCCACACTGAAATTGCTATCCAATGTTAAAATCCTTTTTTCTTCAATAATATAAGGCTTTTGAAGGGTTTTTGAAAATTCACCCCAATTCTTTAATTTCCATTGATCTCTAGGCTTGCTTCTAGCCTCAATTCTTTCCTTAATTTTTTCTAAACTCACATCCATATAAACAAGTTTTATTTTTGTATTTTTAGGAAAACCAAGTTTTTTATAATCAAACAATTCACCATTTTTTAGTTCTTTAGTCCAAGGGGCTGGCAAGACGACATTAATACCTAATTTTAACTGCTCCTTAGCAATTTTTAAAGCACTGATATATTCTAAATCTCTGATTTTTTCTTTATATTCAGGACTATCTCTGTCATTTGGATTCATACCATAAGACAACATTAACTTGTTTGATAACACTTCACCACAAGTATCTTTATCAATTAAACACCAGGCTTCTTTTTTATTTAGCCTTGATTTAATAAACTCTTTTGAAAACCTTGTTTTTCCTGAACCTGCGTGACCTAAAACAAATAATGCTACTGCCATAAATACTCCCAAATTTAGATCATTATAACATCATAATGATCACTTCTTTTTCCTTCTTATTTTTTTTAGTTTATTTAAGGCTAACATTTTAGAGGCATTTGAAAGTCTATTCACAAAAACGATTCCATCTAAATGATCTATTTCATGTTGTACACATACTGCCTCTAAGCCAAAAAATTCTTTTTCTTGGAAATTACCATCCAAATCTTGCCATTGAACAACAACGGAGTTCTTTCTCTTTACATCTATATATAAACCAGGGAAAGATAAACAACCTTCTTTATCTACACAATCTTCAGAGATAGTATTTTTAATAATCGGATTGATGAATACATATGTTGGACTTTCTTCACCAACACAGTTCATTACAAAAATTCTTTTATTTATTCCAACTTGGTTTGCTGATAAACCAACACCTTTAGAGTTGAACATTGTATCAATCATATCAAGAACCAACTTCTTAAGGCTCTCATCAAAT
>JACCDI010331989.1_pt1 | contig 10408 bp, 12 predicted proteins | sample 7442791 | NCBI WGS metagenome assembly JACCDI01 (sample SAMN15323434, study PRJNA562643) | freshwater metagenome | isolation source: river surface water | place: USA:Blue River Watershed | collected 2017-08-15
AAATTTATTGCTAATTTCAAGCGTTGAGGTTGCTCATCACGTGCTTGATTCGGGTGTAATCCTCAAAGCCATAGCTTGAGAGATCCTTGCCGTAGCCCGAGCGCTTGTAGCCGCCGTGAGGCATCTCCGCCACCAGAGGAATATGAGTGTTGATCCAGACGCAGCCGAAATCAAAGGCCTTGGCCAGGCGCATGGCGCGACCGTGTTCCTTGGTCCAGATTGAAGAGGCAAGGCCATACTCGACTCCATTGGCCATGGCGATTGCTTCTGCCTCGGTTTCAAATTTCTGAATCGTGATCACAGGTCCAAAAATTTCGGACTGAATCAATTCATCGCTCTGCTTGAGATCTGCGATGACAGTTGGTGCGATGAAGTAGCCACCGAGAGTATTTGGAGTTGCCCCCGCGACGACGCGAGCATGTGATGGAACGCGCTCAATAAATCCGTTGACTCGTGCATACTGCGAAGCGTTATTGACTGGACCCACTAGTACATCTGCATCTGGCATTCCCATAGCAATCTGATTGGTTGCTTGATCAGCAAGCAATTTCACCAACTCGTCATAGACACCTGACTGAACCAAAACGCGAGTTGCCGCTGTGCAATCCTGACCGGCGTTGAAGAAACCTGCCAAAGCAATTCCTTCAGCTGCTGCTTGAAGGTCTGCATCATTGAAGACGACAACAGGAGCCTTGCCGCCAAGTTCAAGGTGAACTCGCTTGAGTGATTTTGCTGCCGCGCCTGCAACTTCCATGCCTGCACGAACTGATCCTGTAATTGAAACCATTGATGGAGTTGCGTGATCTACTAGCAACGCACCTGTTTCGCGCTCACCACAAATTACGTTGATAACACCATCTGGCAAGAATTCACTCATTACCTGTGCCATCAAAACTGTTGATGCAGGTGTTGTGTCACTTGGCTTTAAAACTACGGTATTTCCCGCCGCAATAGCAGGTGCCCACTTCCAGACAGCCATCATCATTGGGTAATTCCATGGAGTGACTTGAGCACATACGCCGATTGGTTCGCGACGAATAAATGAGGTCATTCCACGCATGTACTCACCAGCGGACTTACCTTCAAGGTTTCGGGCAGCTCCGGCAAAGAAGCGAATCTGATCAACCATCGGTGGAACTTCTTCAGATGCTGTAAGACCTACGGGCTTGCCGCAGTTCTCTGACTCGGTTGCAACAAATTCATCGGCGCGTGCTTCGATAGCATCGGCAATCTTAAGCAGCGCACGTTGACGCTCTGAAGGGGTTGAATCTCTCCATCCCTCAAAGGCTGCTGCTGCAGACTTCATCGCCAGGTCTACATCTGCTGCATTGGATTTTGGCGCAGTGGCAAATGGTTGAGCAGTTGCTGGATTGATCAGAGTTGTCGTCTCTCCCGATGTTGATTCGACTGACTTTCCATTGATGAAATTGGATAGCTTCTTCATGATTTACTCCTGCCCCTTTGTGGCTCGAACTAATTGATCGCCATGATCTTTTGGATGATTTGTATAACCGGTTAACCACTTTTCGATTGTGAACTTTCCGCTCTCTGAATGTTCTCCTGATTTTGCAAGGTCTGACTCTTCAAGTCTCTTAATGACATCAAGAGATCCAGCACGCACTGCAGCAAATACTGCGATTGAATTTTCCACTGGCGCACTTTCGTAGCCAAGTTTCTCGCACGAAGCCCACAAGCCTTCGTCATAACCTTGAATCAACGATCCTTCAGGTTCTGCAACTAAGCGACGTAGTCGCGCATAAGACTGTGCCTCTGAATCTGCCATGTGATGAATAATCTGTCGTGCAGACCAACCATTTTCATGGCGAACATCCAATAGATCTGGAGTTACTCCACGCGCAAGATTGAGAAAGTACTGGGTTGAACTTTCGTACGCGGCTGCTGATTCACGGATATCCATGGATGCGAGTCTACTTATTCTTTACCTTTTTCGGCAGCGGCTAATTGTCCGCATGCGCCATCGATCTCACGACCACGGGTATCTCGAACTGTGACCGGAACGCCATAACTCTCCAAAATACGCACAAACTCGGCCTCATCCTCACGACGGGATGCCGTCCATTTAGAACCTGGTGTTGGGTTGAGAGGAATTAAGTTCACATGAGCGTTGCGACTCTTCAGAAGGCGGCCGAGCAGGTCAGAGCGCCATGATTGATCGTTAATGTCGCGAATGAGTGCGTACTCGATTGAATATCTACGCCCAGTCTTCTTCTCGTAGGCATCGGCGGCAGCTAAAACTTCACGCACATTAAATCGATTATTAATGGGTACCAAGGTATTGCGAAGTTCATCATCGGGTGTGTGGAGTGAAACAGCTAAGGTGCAGTTGATTCCTTCATCCATTAACTTTTCAATGCCGTTAACAAGACCGACAGTAGATACTGTTACCGAGCGAGCACTTATTCCTAAGCCATCTGGGTTTGGATCTGTGATGTTGCGCAGGGTGCGCACCACTGCGTTGTAATTTGCTAGTGGCTCCCCCATACCCATGAAGACAATGTTGGAAAGACGTGTGGGACCGCCAGGCAGTTCACCTTCGGCACAAGCTCGCGCTGCTGCAACAATCTGTGCGGTGATCTCACCCGCTGTCAGATTTCGAGTGAGCCCTGCTTGTCCTGTGGCGCAGAATGGACAGTTCATTCCGCAACCAGCTTGAGAAGAGATACAGACTGTGACGCGATCGGTATAACGCATCAAAACAGATTCAACGAGAGTTCCATCATGGAGCTTCCACAAATCTTTACGAGTCATGCCTCCATCGGTTGTGCGAGTGGTAACCAATTCAATGAGTTGAGGTGTTAGCGCGTCAGCAATTGCTTGACGCTGATCTGCCGGGATATCGCTCCACTGTTCAGGAGAGTTTGATAAGTGCGTGAAGTAATGCGTTGCAACTTGGGAAGCTCGGAAAGGTTGGAACCCGAGCTCTTTTGCCCACTCTTTACGTTCAGCTGGAGAGAGGTCAGCTAGATGTTTAGGCGCCTTCTTCTTCTGTACAGGCTCATCGAAAATTAACTTGATCTCGGTCATGAAAGACGCTTCACGAGTTCAAGTGCCATATACATGGCAGGGGCTGAAAAAATTGCGGAGTCGATGCGATCTAAAACGCCACCGTGGCCTGGCAAAAGATTGCCCATATCTTTGAGTGACATATCGCGCTTGATAGCGCTTTCAATGAGATCACCTGAAGTTGCTGTAATCACTGTCAGCAATCCAGCTGCTGCGCCGTAGCGCCAATCGTTGTTGAGGATGTAGTGAAATGCGATCGCACCACCGACTGTGGTTGCTATCAGCGAACCGATCAGACCTTCAATGGATTTCTTGGGGCTAATTGTTGGTGCAAGTCGGTGCTTACCAATCAAAACACCGACGATGTAGCCGAATGTATCGTTGCAACCAATCAAGACTAAAAATGTCATTACTGCAGCAAGACCATTACTTGGGCGAGCGATCAAGATAATGAATCCGCCAAGGAACGGTAGATATAGAAGTGCCAGACCTGTTGAACTCGCACGCTTAACAAAATTCTCCGTGCCATGTCGCAGGGAAAGCAGGAGAATCAGAGTGAACGCTGCCGCCATTGAAACAACAAGGCCATTGATACCTGCAAACCAGGTTGACAGTGAGATCGAAACTGCAGCAACTGCCAAGGTACGGAATGAATTAACAAATCCCACAGAGGTCAACGCTGCCGATAACTCTTTTGTAGCAAGAACGAGAGCAAGTGCGACCAAGAATGCAAAGGCTGTGCGCTCGAACGCCAGTGATAGCCAAATTAAAGCGATGAGGCTTAATCCAACTGCGATCGAGGGAAGAAGTTTGCGACCTGCCCGAGCATTAATTGCTTCGTTAAATGAATGGAGATCGCTCACGAGAAGATTATTGAACTCTAGACCTCTAGAAGTTCGGTCTCCTTATGCTTGAGTAATTCATCAATTTTTGCAACATGATCTGCAGTGATCTTCTCGAGCTCTTTCTCACCGCGGGCGAGATCATCTTTTCCGATATCTCCATCTTTTTCTAACTTCTCCATGGCTTCTTTTGCACTACGGCGAATATTGCGCATAGAGATCTTTGAATCTTCGGCCTTGGTCTTTGCGACCTTGATGTAATCCTTGCGACGCTCTTCTGTGAGTTGTGGGAAGTTAACGCGAATTACAACGCCATCAGTCTGTGGGTTCACACCTAAATCTGAGTCACGAATAGCCTTTTCTATAGAAGACATCGCACCTTTATCGAAGGGCGAGATGATTGCCATGCGAGATTCAGGAATCTGAATTGATGCGAGCTGAGATAACGCTGTGTACGTTCCGTAGTAATCGACCATGATCTTGTTAAACATCGCCGGGTGGGCACGGCCGGTACGAATAGCTCCAAAGTCATCTTTTGCAACTTCGACTGCCTTATTCATCTTTGACTCAGCATCGGCTAAGAGCGTTGCTACATCTGCCATGGCTATTTCCGTCCCGTTCGTATATCTATCAAGGTATCAACTCATCGCTTATGCGACGAGTGTTCCAATCTTTTCGCCACGAACTGCGCGGCCGATATTTCCTGCTGTCATCAAATCAAAGACCACGATCGGAAGTGAGTTTTCGCGACAGAGGCTAAATGCTGCTGCATCTGCAACTGCCAAAGACTTCTGGAGTACTTCATCGTAAGAAATCGAGTCGTACTTTGTTGCAGTTGAATCTTTACGCGGATCGGCGCTGTAGACACCATCGACACCGCTCTTGGCTAGTAGAAGCGCCTCTGCACCCACTTCGAGTGCACGTTGTGCTGCAACGGTATCTGTTGTGAAAAATGGCATTCCAGCTCCGGCACCGAAAATTACAACGCGACCCTTTTCAAGGTGACGAATAGCGCGGCGTGGAACATATGGTTCTGCAACTTGTCCCATGGTTATTGCAGTTTGGACGCGAGTATCAACGCCCTCTTTCTCGAGAAAATCTTGGAGTGCAAGACAGTTCATTACTGTTCCGAGCATTCCCATGTAGTCAGCTCGTGAGCGTTCCATGCCACGTTCTGAAAGTTCAGCGCCTCTGAAGAAGTTACCGCCACCAACAACGATGGCGATCTGGACACCTTCGCGAACTACTGCGCTAATTTGTTTTGCAACATCTGCCAAAACATCGGGATCAACACCGATTCCTTTTTCGCCACCGAAAACTTCTCCGGAAAGCTTAAGGAGCACCCGCCGATACGAACCTCTTGTACCGGGCATTGGGTGCTCCTCTCGCTTCTGTAAAGCTTTGTGAATCTTGTGCGTGAAGTCTACTGACCTACGCGGAAACGGTGGAACTTCTTGACGGCGGTTCCTGCCTCATCAAGGATTTGCTGAACGGTCTTCTTGGCATCCTTCGCGAATGCTTGCTCAAGCAAGCTAACTTCCTTGACGAATCCGGTGACGCGACCTTCGATGATCTTTGAAAGAGCAGCCTCTGGCTTACCCTCTTCACGAGCTGTTGCCTCAGCAACACGGCGCTCGTTTTCGATCAAATCTGCAGGCACATCATCGCGATGAACAAACTTTGGTGCGAAAGCTGCGATGTGTTGTGCAACATCCTTGCCAACTTCGACAGCTTCCTTTGCAAGTGCGACGAGAACGCCAACCTGTGGTGGAAGATCTGGGCTTGTCTTGTGAAGGTAGAGACCAACTGGGCCTTCGATCACTGCAACGTTGCGAACTTCGATCTTCTCGCCCATTGTTGCATTGCCTTCATCGAGAACAGCTCGAACAGTCTTGCCGTTAGACATTGTTGAAGCTAGGAATGCTTCAACATCTGCACTCTTAGCTGCCTGTAAATGGTCAACAAGTTCATCGCCAAGTGCGATAAAGCGCTCACCCTTTGCAACGAAGTCTGTCTCACAGTTAAGTTCGAGCATTACGCCCAAGTCACCTGAAACACGAGCAACAACTAGGCCGTTTGAAGTAAGTCGACCTTCGCGCTTTGTAACGCCCTTAAGTCCCTTAACACGAATGATGTCTAGGGCCTTGTCGTAGTCGCCATCTGCTTCATCGAGAGCCTTCTTGCAATCGAGCATTCCTGCTGCAGTTGCTTCGCGAAGACGCTTTACATCATCTGCTGTGTAGTTAGCCAATTGTTACGCCTCCGGTGTCTCTGCTGGTGCATCTGGAGCAGCTGCAAGGATCTGGTTCTCAAGATCAGCTGCAGTTGCTTCAGCGATTGCGGCTGGCTTTACATCAGCTGAAGAAGTAGTTGTACGAGCCTTGAGGCCTTCTGCAATTGCATCTGTGATGACGCGTGTAAGCAATTCGATTGAACCGATTGCATCGGCGTTACCTGGAAGCTTGTAATCAACTTCATCTGGTCCGCAGTTTGTATCGAGGATTGCGATAACTGGAATACCTAGCTTCTTCGCTTCCTGTACTGCTAAGTGCTCCTTCTTGGTATCGACAACCCAAATTGCTGAAGGCAACTTAGTCATGTGACGGATACCGTCGAGGTTCTTGTGAAGTTTTTCGCGCTCACGACGAAGAACAAGAAGTTCTTTCTTTGTAAGCAACATGTCGTTAGCTGTCTCAAGAGCTTCAAGCTCCTTAAGACGCTGAATACGCTTGTACACAGTTGGGAAGTTGGTGAGCATTCCACCCAACCAGCGCTCTGTCACGGTTGGCATACCAACGCGTGCAGCTTGCTGAATGATTGGCTGGTGAGCTTGCTTCTTTGTGCCAACGAATAGAACGTGGCCACCCTTTGCAACTGTATCTTTTACGAAGGCATACGCCTGATCGATCAAAGCAAGTGATTGCTGAATATCGATGATGTAGATGCCATTGCGCTCTGTGAAAATGAAACGCTTCATCTTTGGGTTCCATCGACGTGTCTGATGTCCAAAATGGACTCCACTGTCGAGGAGTTCACGCATTGTTACTCCTGCCATGACGGCACTCCTTTTTAGATTTTGCATGCGCGCGCAGAAGCACTCGCAGAAAATCTGCTCGGTTAATGACTTAACGCTTTGTTAAGTCCGTCGCGCTCACAACGCCGACCATTTCTGCTAATTCTGTTAATCAAAATTAACTCGATGGACCGAAGTGGCTGACCTTCCCCGCACGCGGTTCAGGACAAGAACGCTGAGATGTCACAGACCTTGCGATCTGTGCAGGGGCGAGTCTAGCCGCAGGTCCGCCGCCCTCCAAAATTGGCTTCCATCCTCGAATGAAAAGCTCCCGAGGAAGGTCAGGCGAGGATCCTCAGAGTGAACGGACGAAAGCGACTCTTACTTGGCCCTTAAACGTCGGATTTGTAAAGGTCAGGACAAATTTAAAGATTCCGCTCCTTGGGACGCCAAATTCATTAATCTGAGTGCGAGAAGACATTTGATATTGCTGAACTAGCCGCTCTTCGCCTTGAGTTACTTCGAAAACCTCTACTGTTCCGGCAGGTCCCATTATCGGATCGGGGTTATCGGTAATTTCTTGAATAATCCATCCAGCTTCGAGCGCGAATGTGTATTCGAGTTTTGCACTCTTCGGATCTGAACCATCAACAGTGCGATAGCCAGCTTGTGGAAGAGGAAGAACATCGCCACCGGTTGATTCCTGAGTGAAGGAGAGCGAGTTTGAAGGGTTAGTTGCATTCACGGGCGCGGAGGAATCTGTAGCTCTCCACCCAAAGAAAGCTCCAACGATTACTGCGGAGATTACGACTGCGACAATTGCAATCATTCGCAGACGAGCGTATTGCACCTTAGCAAAGATCAAATCTGCGAGAGCATCATCAGGAACTATGTTCATGCCGAGACGTTTATATTCTCGACGAATAAGTGGATCCAGGTTTTTCATTCTCGCGCCTCGCTTTCATTCTCTATTTCATGAATTTCTTTCTGCTCCAGAGCAACTCTTTCCTCGCGGGCGATCTCAGGCAAAATCAAAGCCTTTTCAGCTACGGCAGCTTTACCACGAGCCAAATGGGAGGCCGCTGTTCCTGTTGGAATCTTAAGAACCCTCGATAACTCTTTGAGCGTATATCCGTATTCGTAGTGAAGCAGCATGACCGCTCTCTGCATCGGTGTCAGAGACTTCAAGGCTTGCTGGATCATCATGCTTTCCAGAACAGATTCGTACTCCTGCCCCATGTGAACCAACGCGAGTGCTTCAGTGAGTTCAACTTCGTTCTCTCTGCTCTTGCGGTTCCACTTGCGACTCATATCTGCATGCTTGCTGATCATGACACGAGTTGTGTACGCCTCTAGATTCTCGTGATCCTTAATCTTTTCCCATCGCCTAAAAACATCGGTAAGTGCTTCCTGCAAGACATCTTCGGCGATTTGAGTATCAATACAGATTCCTCGCGCTGTCGCAATCAACATCACTTGGCGATCTTCCAGCCAGGCGGCAAATTCTTCCTTGCTGGATTTACTCATCCGTTGGGCAGGCAATTCTCACCTCTGAAGGCTACATGAGTACCGATTTCAATTGAAGAGCAGCAATTTTGCCTGGATGGGTTTTACTTCATGGTCCTACCTCGCCACTCCGACGACTTTTAGATGACGCCCTCTTTTGCATCCATGCCCGCCATATTCCAGCGAAAAAGGATCCGATTGATCGAAGTGCGGGGTCAATAGCGAGCTTATAAATGAGGCCGACTTTGAGCAAGATATTTAGCAACTTACTCAGCACTCGAGGAATCACGATGAAAATTTGCACCGAAATCCGAATGAGCCCAGAAATCAACGTGATGAAGAGTTTAAAGCAGGCGTTGATAATGTTGATGTTTCTCTCTGCGCTCATATCTAGTACACCTGATTTAATCTGAAAATTTGTGCACTTTTTTAGAGCCAATAAAGTGCACAAATTTTTTGGAATAAATCGGTGATATCTATAGAACTTCCCATAGTTCAGTTATTGAGAGGAAATACCGATGAAATGTTCACATGGCAGAGAATCAGATAATTGCCTACTTTGCTCGCATACCGAGACCCGAAATCTTGTGGCAAAACATGCCCAAATCGCCGAGCGAGCGGCTGCCGAGCAATCAGCTTTCAATAATGAGCAACGTGCGAGGGAGAACCTGCGCGAAACCGCTGAATCTGTGAAAGCCTCGATGCGTCACGATTTTCTCCTATTAGTCAGAGAAGGTAAAAACAAGACCGTTGACTTAGGGAATGGCGAAGTAAAGCTAGACGCCGCAGATATTGAGTTGTATTGGGCCGAGTATCGGGAAGCTCAATTTTCGAGAATAGAGCAAGATCGAAGTAATTTAAACAATCAGCTTTCCCAGGACTTCCAAGAATTGTACGACGCCATAAGGGTGGCCGATAAGACCATGCTTGCTCCAAATATTGGAATTGCTGCTGTTGCCGGCATCGTGGGGCTTTCCTCAATCGCAACTTCGGCACCGGGCGGCAGTATTTCTTTAGCAATTATCGGCGCAATCTTAACTTTTGCGGGTGTGCTGGGTTTCATCATATTCAAGACCGGTATGCCCCAAAGTCAAGATGAGTGGATTCCTCCAGCACTTAGAGCAGTACCTGCAGCGGCGGTTGCTTTTTCATTCGGCCAAATTTCTCTCCTGGGACTTGCGTTAGGAGTTGGGATTATTTATCTTGGAAGAACCATTAGAGCAAAAGCACTCCAGAAGAATCCGACTGTCGTTGCGAGTAAGTATCGGGTTGCGGTCACGCAAGAAGAGTTGGAAGCACTTCCTAGTCAAGAGCTCCTGGTTGCAATTCGCAGATTGAATTAATCTATGCGCGCGGATGGGCCTGTTTGAAGGCTTTTTGCAGCCTCTCGGTAGATACGTGGGTGTAGATCTGAGTGGTCGCTAACGACGCATGGCCCAAGATTTCTTGGACTGTTCGCAAATCTGCCCCGCCTTCCAATAGATGGGTGGCAGCAGAATGTCGAAGTCCATGTGGCCCCATTCGTTCTACGCCTTCTAGGGCTGACAACGCTTCATAAACAATTGTGCGCACCGTGCGCTGATCAATTCTTTTTCCACGGGCTCCCAAGAAAACAGCTGTCCCTGACTTATCTGAAGCTATGAGTGGACGAGCACTCTTGATCCAAGTATCGAGGGCCTTCATCGCTGGATTGCCAAGCGGAATTGTGCGTTCTTTATTTCCTTTGCCTAATACACGAATGGTATTTCGCGAGTAATCAATATCTGGAAAATCTAATCCGCATAGCTCTGATACTCGTGCACCGGTGGCATAGAGAACTTCTAAAATCGCTAGATCGCGCACCGCAAGCGGTCCTTCTTCCTCGCCCACCCGAGTCTCTAGCGCATCCATCGCGAGCGAGGCATCCGCAACCGTAAGTACTTCGGGAAGTGTGCGATGTCCCTTTGGAGTGGCCAGAGAAATTCCCACATCACTTGTGAGATGACCCTTCTTGTGGGCCCATTTAGTGAATATCCGAATGGAG
>JACCDI010374339.1_pt1 | contig 10406 bp, 9 predicted proteins | sample 7442791 | NCBI WGS metagenome assembly JACCDI01 (sample SAMN15323434, study PRJNA562643) | freshwater metagenome | isolation source: river surface water | place: USA:Blue River Watershed | collected 2017-08-15
CATCTATGTTTATTTTCTTATTTTATGTTTTCATGTCAATTATCAATATAGTTTTAACTGTATTTCAAATAAAAAAAAAATGAATATAAATTATATTGATTCAATATAATTTATATTTAATAAAAAATGTCTCCAGTAAAATTATTTCTCTTGACTGTGGCCTTTACAACTATGTTTATTTTATTATTTTGTGTTTTCATGTCAATTATCTATATAGTTTTAACTTTGAGAAAAATCGAAAATAAATTAAATAGTAAAAAAGAATACTTTTAAATTATTCTTTTTTATTCATCATTTTAATTAAATAAAAAATATATATTTTTTGGCATGTCTCTTATTAATAAAAAATGAAATTGACAATTCCATTGAATTTCAATATCGTCTTGAAAATGACACGGAATACACTTGATATTTACCTTTTTAATAAAGGAAATATCTTTAACTATTTTTAAATTATTTAATATTTTGTCAGAAGCATATTTTAACGCTTTTTCATTATTTAAAACAGCACCTTTTACTATGTCAATATTATTTTTTAAATTATCAGAAGCATATTTTAAAGATTTACCATAATTATTAATGGCACATTTTACTACGTCAAAATTATTTTTCAATTGGTCAGAAGCATATTCTAAAGTTGCACCATCCGTTTGAACTACTTTTAATATCAGTTCAATATTATTTTTAAGTTCTTCTGATGCATATGCTATTGCAAAACAATTATTTTCAATAGCCTTTAAAACAACATCTTTATCATTTTTGAGATATTTAGAAACATAACGAAGAATAAATCCATTATTATTAACTGCTATTAATGCAATTTCTTTATCATTTCGAAGATCTTCTGAAGCATATTGAAAAGAATAACCATTTTTCTTAACTGCATGAAATACTACTTCTTTATCATTTTTTAATTCCGGAGAAGCATATTCAAGTGCTAATCCATAATTTAATATTGCTTTCATTACAATTTCTTTATTATTTTTAAGTCTATCCGAGGCATATTCAAGTGGCATACCGATATATTTGATTGCTTCTAATACAATTTCTCTATCATCTTGTAATATATTCGAAGCATATCCAAGAGCCATACCGTTATATTTGATAGCTTTCAAAACAATTTCTCTATCACTTTGTAGTTGTTCGGAAACATATTTAAGATATAGTCCGTTATTTTCGAGAGAATTCAATACGATATTTTTATCATTGAAATTATCAGAATTACTTAAAAAACTATACATATTTAATTTGAATTATTTAAAAATATTTATATTGATTTTATAATTTTTTAATAAAAAAATGAATATTATAGAGTATAAATATAAATATTAATTATAATTATTAAATAAATAATAATGGAATATTTAGAAAAAATTAAAAAAAACCCTTATAAATATGGAAATGAATTAAACGTAGATGAGTTAGTTGAATTATTAAAATTATCAGCAGAACAATATTATAACACTAATACTAATTTAATATCTGATTCGGTTTATGACATATTATTAGATATTTTAAAAGATAAATCACCTAATCATGATTTTTTAAAAAATATTGGTGCACCTACAAAATCGAAAGATAAAGTCAAATTACCTTATTTTATGGGTAGTATGAATAAATTCAAGGACGATAAAAAAATAACTAACTGGCTTAAAAAATATAGAGGCCCGTATGTAATAAGCGATAAATTAGACGGAATATCTGCATTGTTTTTATACGATGGAGATAATAGAAAAATGTATACAAGAGGCGATGGCTCTTACGGACAAGATATTTCCTTGTTTATTCGATACATTAGCAATAGTTCTATTTTATTAAACATAGAAAAAAAAATAATTGTTAGAGGTGAACTTATTATGAAAACAAAATTATTTTCTGAATATGAAGATCAATATGACAATATTAGAAATATGTTAGCAGGAATATGTAATCGTAAAACGATAGATAAAAATATTAAAGAAATCTTAAAAAATGTTGATTTTGTATGTTATGAGGTTATTGAACCTAAATTGGAGCCTTATGAACAATTTATTTATTTAGATAAAATTGGATTAAAAACACCTTCTTATCAATTATTAGAAAATATTAATTATGATGTATTATTTGATATATTAAATAATCGAAAAAAAAAAAGTAAATACGAAATCGACGGAATTATTATAACTGATAATAATAAACATAATAAAAATAGTGAAGGTAATCCAGAATATAGTTTTGCATTTAAAACATATGGTGAAACAAAAGAAGCAGAAGTAGAAAAAGTAGAATGGAATGTTTCTAAAGATGGTTTATTAATCCCTATTATACATATTAAACCAATTAAATTAGGTGTTACTATAAAAAAAACAACTGGATTTAATGGTAAATATATTATGGAAAATAAAATAGGAAAAGGAACAATTGTAGAAATTGTTCGTAGTGGTGATGTTATACCATATATTGTTAAAATAATTAAATCAAGTAAAGAACCAGAAATGCCCGAAGAAGAATATGAATGGACTGATTCAGGTGTTCATATTAAAATCGTAGATATGGATAATGATTCTATGAAAATAAAAGTAATTATTAAATTTGCTACGACTTTAGAAATGGATAATATAGGTCCTGGAATAGTTAAAAAAATGTATAATGCTGGCATAGATACTATAGAAAAATTTATAACTGTTTCAAAAAAAGAATTGCTACAATTGGAAGGTATTAAAACAAAAATGGCTGATAAAATTATCGAAAATATTAATACTAAAATTAAAGATGTACCATTATATAAATTAATGGTAGCGAGTAATGTTTTTGGTGCAAGTATTGGTGAAAAAAAATTAAAAAAAATATTAACAGAATTACCTATTATTACAGATATTATAATAGATGATAAAAAAATTCCTAAAGATTTAAAAAATGAAATAATAAATATTGAAGGATTTAATACATTATCTGCTTCTTACGTTGTTGATAATCTACAATCTTTTAAAGATTATTATGATGATATTAGTTCATATATAACCATAAAAAAAAATAAGAAAATTATAAAAAAAAATAATTTTACTGGAAAAAAAATATTATTTACTGGATTTAGAAATAAGGAATGGGAAAAAAAATTAGAAGAATACGGAGCTATAATAGTATCAAGCATAAGTAAACAAACTTCTCTTGTAATTTATAAACATTCAGATAAAGGTTCTACTAAATATGATAAAGCCAAAGAATTAGGAATACCAATTATATCTGAAGAAGAATTTTCTAAATTAATGAAATAATTTTTTTTTTGAATATTTATTTAAAAAAAAAATTAAAAAAAAAATTTAATAGAAAATAAAAAAGAATTTATTAATGAATTGGCACAAACTCATCAAAAATTATTTGGACGAAAAAAAAAATAAAAAAGATAATAGATATCTTATTTTTGATGTTCAAAACAAAAAAAAAAAAATTAAATTAGATAGAAATTCATTTGGAGATATTCTTTATTGTCAATCAGAAAAAAAAGAAATCGATGTTATAAAAGAAAATATTGATTGTTCAGTCTTTACAACTGATCAATTTTATGACATTGTAGACAAAATTAAAATAAATAAAGAAATTTCTAGTGATAAAAAAAAAGAAAAAATAGAAGATAATGAAAAAAATATGTGTCAAACATGTAATAGTTTAGATACTATTGTTGAAGATTCTACACATGGATATTATGTATGTAAAAATTGTGGTTCGACTATCCAAAACGTAATAGATTCAAATGGGGAATGCAGAAATTATGGCCAAGATGATAATAGAGGAGAAAATCATGATCATTATGGGGCTCCGACAAATCCTTATTTTGCAAATTCAGCATTGGGAACATCTATTTCTGGCGTTAACTCTCATATGAAACGTATACATAGTTGGAATATGACTGTTTATAAAGACAGAACTTTTAAAGAAGACATACAAAAAATAACATCTATTTGTGAAAAACATGGAATTAAAAAAAATATTTATGATATTGCTATTTTTTTATGGAAAAAAAATTCGGAATATAAACATAAAGAAGGAAAAAATAAAGACAAAAATATTATAATTAGAGGATATAACCGTTTAGGAATAATGGCCGCATGTTTATCTTATGCGTGTACTTTAAATTCCACACCTAAAAACATCAAAGAAATTTCTAAAATATTTGAAATTAAACAAAAATATGTTTCTGAAGGGTGTAAACAATTTTATGATATGATGAATGAGCATATTACTTTTCATATTAATTTACCTTCTGATTATGTGGAAATTCAATGCGATACCTTAAAATTAGACAAAACAATTAAAAATACTATTTTAACTATAGCAAAAAATGTAAAAAAAATAGGTATAGTGAACGGTCATACATCTTTTTCTATTTCAGCAAGTTGTGTTTTAGTAGTTCTTATTTACAATAAAGAAAAAGAAATACAAATGAATACAAAAAGAACAATTGCCAAACAATTTAAAATATCTGAAGTAACAATTTCAAAAATATATAAAAAAATTATTCCATATTTTAATTTACTATTAAACACTGAAGCATGTGAATACGTGGAACAGAAATTAACTGAGTTATTATTTATAAAAAATGGCTGGAAAAATACACCATCTAATTAAAGAATACTATTTTTTACTTAGACATGACTAAAATATTTTTTATAAATATAGAAAATATTTTTATTGTGTCTGGAAATACAAAAAAAACATATAATAAATAAATATATTATAATAGTAATACAATGACAATTGAAAAATCCGTCGAAGAAAATAATACAAAAAGAGAAAGATCATTTCGAGCAAAACTATTAGGCGAATTAGCTGAATCATTAGGTATTAAAGATACTTTTAGAGGTAGATATAAAGGTATGACACCAAAACAAGCAGCTAAAAAAGCAGTTACATCTATTTATAAAAAGGTTAAAAAAATGGATTTAAAGACTCCGAAAACAATTAAATTAATTTTAAAGGAGAGTACACATAACAGTAAGAAAAAAGAATATCATTATATTGGAAAAAAAATTAAGTTAGTCGATCCGTCAGTTGTAAAAATGCCAGACGTAGACAAGAATGGTAAAAAAATCGTTAAAGAAATTTTGAGAGAATATAAAAGTGTTGCTGAAAATACTGTTTTTGAAGAAGAAAAAAAAAAGGAACTTCAACTAAAAAAAGAAAAAAAAAAAGAAAAAAAAGATAAAGAAAAGAAAAAAGGTAAAGGTAAAGAAAAAGAAAAAGAAAAAGAAAAAGGTAAAGAAAAAGGTAAAGAAAAAGGTAAAGAAAAAGGTAAAGAAAAAGGCAAAGAAAAAGGTAAAGAAAAAGGTAAAGAAAAAGGTAAAGAAAAAGGCAAAGAAAAAGGTAAAGAAAAAGGTAAAGAAAAAGAAAAAGGTAAAAAATAAAATTTTAGTTAAATCAATTAGAAATATAATTATAATCATGGACAAAAGACAAAAAATTATGGATTTAATTATCAATAGCAAAGGTTATTTAACAAGATTATACCTTTGCCATAACGTCGATAATCCAGAAATTTTAATTATTTTTCAACATTTAGACAACGAAGATTACCATTTGATAAATATGACGTTCATTCAATTTATCGATAAATATCGTGATGATTTGTCTGAATATTTAAAAAATAATTATTAAATTTTTTATTTATTTTTAATAAAATAATAAATAAAATTTTTTAAAAAATAAAAAATTCTCACGATATTTTTGTTTGACAATTCAATATCTCGATTAGACATTTTATTATGCTTTAAATTAATGGTATTATCAATAAACACGTTTTTAGTAATTCTTAGGTTTTATTTATTATTAATAAAATAATTAATTTAATTATTTTATTTTTCATTTTCAAAAATAATTTTCATTTCTTCAAATGTTTTTGTATTTATATAATCAATGATAGTTCTGCTCTGAAAAGATTGAAGCAAATAATTACCTTTTAACATAACTGCTTTTTTATATAATTCAAACTTATTATCTGAAGATACACAATATTCGAATGCTACGTTATTTGCTAAAATCATATTTAAATCTTCACAAGTATATTTTTTTATTAAAAAAATCCCAAAATCTAAATTACTATTATATTCAAATAATTTTTCTTTAATATCTTCTAATCTTTTTACATATATATCTCTTAAGTGTATTTCATATCCAGATTTAGAAACCGCTATTTCGCATAACGATACATTGCCGGTTAAGAATAATTTTTCAGTGAAATAATTTTTGTATCTATTGGTTCCTTGTCGAACAAGCAACATATTTAAATAGTCAAGTCTTTTATTGAATGATAAATAAATCCTCGAATCTAACATAAATAATTCATATATAATATGGAAAGAAGAATCTAGATAATTATTATTAATTGCTGTCTGCATAGTTCGATCAATTTGTTGGACTCTTAATTTATCATTCTCATGATTATTAGACTGTCTAAGATAATTATTAATAAATTCCATTTGTAAGTCAATGGTACTTTCGGAATCTTTTAGTGTATCCATTTAATATATTATTAAAAATATATGTTTATATATTTTTAAAGATATGTATATATTTATTTTTCATTTTTTTTTATAACTATGAATTTAAATTAATCATTTTTCTAACTCTACAATATACAAAAATATACAAAGTTAGTATAATGAAAAAATACGTATTGATTAAAAAACAAAATGGCGGAACTCTTTTTTTCGATAAAATATTTATAGATTCTACAAATGAAAATGCCACTAAAGATTTAAAAAAAGAATTAATTGAATTAGGATATAATGAAGATATGATTACTATTAAAAAATCATACACTCCTTCCGACGTATCAAAAACGTTAAAAATAATGAATACAATTGAAAAAAATGATAAACAGTATTATGATGAATTATATATTCCTGATAAATTTAGTGAAAACGGAGATGAATTTGTTAAATATTTAGAAAATACTGCAAAAGAATTTAGTATAAATGAAATTGCTGAATATTACAATTTTATGGACATCATTAATATTTCTCAAAAAAATAAATATAAAGGAGTTATGTATTTAAAAGATTCTTGCAGAGTTATACCATATTTTAAAAAAAATTTAGATTCATTATATGAAAAAACAAAAGATTACGATATTATATTATTGAGTTTAAAATATACAAAAGATAAATTTGATACAATTCAAGAACATTTATGTAAACCAAATAAAAAATTTGTAGAAGAAAATGTACCATATTTCCCGAATAATGTTAACAGTGCTATTTTTTCTGAAGAAATGATTAATATAATATTTAAAGACATGCAAAGAATGAAAGGACAATTTTGGTTTGAAATAGCAAAAAAAATATTAAATTTAGATATAATTGTATATTATTCATGTACAAATTTATTAGGAGTTAGAGAAATTGCTACGGAAGCATTACAAACAGGATTGCCGACAGAATTACATTCAGAAAAGCAAAAGAATAATACATATAAAAAACATGAAAGTGACATAAAAGATAAAGAAATAAATATTCCACAAAAAAAATATAATCAAGACAAAAAAGAAGATGATACTAAACATATTCCAAAAAAAAATAATGATAATGTATTTGTTGAATATGATAATATGAAAAATTTATCAGACAGAATAAGAGATGGTGTTCGCGACGGTATTAAAGACAGTATTAAAGACAGTATTGGGGATAATTTAACGGACATTTCAAATTCAATTGCTTCTTTAACCGATACGATAAAATCAAGTTTTTTAAAAAAAAAATAAAATATATGCAATATTTTATTTTTCTATTTCAGTTGTTATTTGTTTAATAAATGAGAAATCGTATAAATTGCCTTTTAATTTGATTCCTTCATGATTATATAATTGAAAACTATTTATAAATTCTTTTAACTGTTTTTCATTACATAATAATAAATCTTCTTTAGAAAAAATGAGAAAAAATTTTTTTTTTTTAAAAACTTCTCCATTAATAGTTAAATTATATCTTTCGATTTCTTCCTCGGACAGTGTTGGATCTAATGGTATTACATAAATAACAATATTAGTATTTTTAAAATAATTTATCCATTCTTCTCTACTATAATATATATTACCAACGTCACATATTGACAACATATTATTTTTATTTTGCATTTTTTCAATTCTTAATTTATTTTCGTCTACGCACGACATATAATTTATACTAAATTGTGAATTGTATTTATGACATATATGTAAGATATAATTAATGTCAAAATCTTTTATTTTTTTATCTAAAAGAGAAGATAAATATAAATAATCTTTATAAGCAGAGTCATTATTTACAGTTGTGTTTAATAAATTCATAATTTTGGAAAACGAGACTTCTATTATATCATATAAAATATTAAAAAATATTTTGTCATATCCAGTAAAATATTTAACAATTTGATTATATAATAAAGATTTTCCAGAACCAGAAGAACCTAATATAACAATTTTTTTTTCATTAAGAGTATTAAACTCGTCTACCTTGACGTTAATATTACCCATCTATAATTATATTAAATATTATATCGGATAAATTTATTTTAACAAACTTTTTAAAGATACTTAAAAATGTTATCATAACATTTTTAATCGTAATTCATTTCCATTAGTACAGATTTTTGTGTTTTCATCTCTAATACAATTAACTGAATTTTATATTTAATAGTAATATTTACTATAACTTTAATTTTTTTTCCACGAAAAACCTCAGACAGTTTTAATTTACCTAAAAAAAAATTATCTTTCACCATTTTTTGTTCTCCTTTATATAATTTTATAATCGGTGAATAATTAATATCTGAAGGTGCTAAAAAGAAATGTTCTTTAGATATAGGTAGTGTAGAACCTTTCGGAATAATAATAGCCATAATACCATTATTATTTTCGATTCCGACAGACATTGGAATGTCTAATTCTTCTGTTCTGTCAATATAATCTATATCTTGAAAATAACTATAATTTTCTTTAGATTCTTGAACACCCATGTATTTATTAATATATTTATTTTTTTATATTTAAATTGTTTAAACCAACATTATCAACGTGTTCAATATTTTTCAATTGTATAGAAATAGATTTTTTTTTATCTATGTCAATACCAATAACTTCAATAATACCATTTTTATCAATGCTTATTATAACTTTAATTTTTGCATTAAATAAATTATCCATTTTTAATTCTCCTAAAAAAATATTATTCTTTGCTAATATGTTTTCTCCTTCGTATAATTTAATTTTAGCGGTTGTTTGTGCAATATGTGAAGTTGTAAATACTTTTTCTTTTTTAGTAGGTATTAATGTTCCTTTCGGAACAATGATAATCATTTTACCGTCATCCGTTTCTGTTCCAATAGAAAAAGGTATTGCGTCCAATAAAAGTAAGTCAGATGAGTTATTAAAGTTTTTGCTATAAATAGATGCTCCGATAGAAACGGCTTCATCTGGATTATTCAAAATATTAAGAGGTTTATTAAAATATTCAGTTAATTTTTCACGTATCAATGGTATTCTTGTAGTTCCTCCAATTAATACAACATCACATAAATCATTTTTATTTATTTTAATTTGTTCTAATAATTCTGAAATTAATCTAATACATTTTTCAATAAATTCAGAAATTAAAGTCTCGAATATTTGCCGAGATAATGTAATTGTATAACCGTTTATTTCGATAGTTGTTATCATTAATACAGATAATTTTTTTTTTGCTTCTTCTGATTTTTTTCTTAATTCTATTAAATTTACATGTGAATCATTAATATTTGATAATACATAATTCATTATAATATTATCAATGTCCTCACCTCCAAGATTCATATCTCCTAAAGTTCCTTTAACTTCAAAAACTTTTTCTTTATCGTCTATATCTAAAACAGATATATCTAAAGTTCCACCGCCTAAATCAAAAACTAATACAACGCCATTTTTAACACCATTAGCAAGTGCTGCAGAAGTTGGTTCATGTAATAATTGAAGAACTTCTAAATGTGCTAACTTACATGCTTCTAATGTAGCTTTTCTTTGTGAATTATTGTAATATGCAGGTATAGTTATGATGGCATTTTTTATTTCTTTTCCAAAATAATTTTCGGAACATTTTTTTAAATATGCTAATATATATGATGTTATTTCAATTGGTGTATATTTATCATTTATAATAATTTCATCATTTTCATTAGTACTTATTTTATAATCATAATTTTTTTTATTAATTTCACTATATTTTTTTCCTAATAATCTTTTAACACCATAAATAATATTTGTTTCACATTCTTTTGCTATTTCTCCAACTAAAATACTGTTATCAGAAGGTTCAAATGAAACACAAGAAGGAGTAATACGGTTTCCTAATTCATTAACAATAATTTCACTATTATAACTAATACAACTATACGTCGTACCAAAATCAATTCCTATTATTTCC
>JACCDI011531817.1_pt1 | contig 10406 bp, 9 predicted proteins | sample 7442791 | NCBI WGS metagenome assembly JACCDI01 (sample SAMN15323434, study PRJNA562643) | freshwater metagenome | isolation source: river surface water | place: USA:Blue River Watershed | collected 2017-08-15
AACAACAAAAACATCCAGGTATTTGACAGGGTCAGAGTCAAGGGGGGGAGGAGGGTCCCATGGAATGACTGTGGTCTTGCATTTGGTGTTGTGGTTCAGAGCATTGAAGAGGCTTGCTGCTGTATCAAGGACATGGGGTGGTGCTGTTTCCTGCTGTTGATGTTGTTTAGCATTGGTGATATCCACAATCATTTTTGTGACTGCACAGAATAGTGATTTTAAGCAATACCAATTAACTTTGTAGGGTGGGGCAAAGATTGTAAGAATGAAAAGAGGAAATTGATGAATCAGCAAATAAATTTCTTGTATTTGCTAGCAAATATACCAATTCATACTTCACATTTTGTGATACTGGCCATATGTATTATAATCAAGAAGAAGATGTTGTGTACAGGAAGAGATATGTTTGGTTAATTATGGTAAGTACAAAGTTCCAGAAGTAGTAGAAGATGACAATCATTCTTGCTGGTACTTTAACAAGGGCCAGGAATTTAAATCATTTATTAAAAAACAAGAAGTGAAGATCAAGTGTGGGATCCTGATAATCCTGATAATATGTACATGATTTTTATACAGTTTGAGCATTTTCAAATTAAATAAAGCTTTTTCATATTCCAAATTGTTCATACAAATATACATGACAACATTTTTATATTTTTTCTTTTTCATATCATAATCATTCTATTTATACTTTTATTTTTTATTGTATTTCTTTTTAGTGTAAATTTAATTTCTTACATATGCTTGTAATAGATTTATAAATTCCAATATTTAAAATATTCATAAAAATTTGATGTCTTATTGTTGGAACAACATCACCTTAACAACACAAAAAATACCAATATTGATCACAGAATATGAAAAATAATACATGTGAGTGCCAGAGTCATAAGATTTGATTGAGAAATTTGCAACATTTGACATGTTTGAAAACTTTTACTCATTAATGGAGACATTTCAACACCTTTTTAACTTCATCCATGAGATCTAAAACTGACCAAAGATCAGCAATCAGAGAAATGGAAGTAATCTATTATAATAGTTGTATATTTTCATTCTATTCATTTATTGAAGAGTCTACATTTTTATACAATACAGAAGTAATCAGTAATAATTACTATTAGTAATATCTTGTTGAGTGTGTTACTATTAATTTTAACTAATTACTAATTTATTGAGTTTGTTATTATTAATTTTTACTCCTTACTAATTTATTGTGACAAAAGATTAGATCAAAGTAACAAATGAGAATCTGTTTCATTGATGAGACAGAAAATCATCCAATGATTCAGAATCAATCACTTTTCTAACAAATGATCAATAAAAATGTCCTTTTTTGTGAAAGAAGATGTGAAAAAGTAATATGCTTGCAATGTGAATAATTTAGTAAATGGGAATCAAGTAGAAGTGTAAAGGAAATGTTTACAACTCAATCTATTGAACAATAACATATAGTGTTATTTTCCCTTTTTTGTATTATCAACTAAATCAATTATGCATTACAACTTCATTATTCTCTTTTGTCCGAATAAGTAGTATGGAAGGAAAACAAAATTTTTGTGCCAACTCATATCATACAATAAGTTGATCATCCACAAAATTGCATCTACAACCTAAAGATTACTTTAATTAGTAAAATACTTTTACTACCACAGACACTACATCATTTTCAATAAGGTCCATATTAAAAAGAAGTCATTCAATTCTACTGATGATAGGATGGGGGAACTGGGTGAAATGGACTCAGGCAGCATTGTTGCTGAGTTCATTACTAACAAATACTTGGCTATAGTTGTGTGATTGGGGACTAATGAAATCAATGAAATAAATAAAAAATCAAATAATTCATTATCCAATTGTTGAACTGAAAAACTTATTTGATAAGACCAAAAAATGAGATAGAATGTTGATTTGTCAGAGAAAGAGAAAAAGCAATTGGATGAGTAAGTCTATCAATACTTTGGTGAAAACAGAACAAACTTAGTCTATGCAAACAGATCTATACTTTATTTATTCAGGCAGGTTGATTTCAATCTCAATAATTTTCATTTACAGAGTAACTTTGAAGGAACAACATGTCATGAAATTTCAAATTGTTGAATCAGTTGGCATAAAGCAGTTGCAAAGAAGGCATACTGGTCAAGGTGTTTGATTCTCATTATTAATACAAAATATTGTATTCCAATGAATGACACAAAACAAAAACTATGAGACCAATACATAAGTGAATTTTCAATGCTAAACATTTTGTTTTTGTTCCAATTCAAGTGTGTTAATCTCACCTTCAATTATACTATCATAAAATATTGTAGCTGAGATATATTGTAGCTGAGATGATGTTGCAGATCCTGACATTGCAGAAATTAAGACTGCAACAAAGTCTACAGACAATAATATATTTGAGCATATGAAACTTGTCTTGAGATTCACTTCTAAATAAATAGGTAGTTGTTGAAGATATGAGAAAAATTTCAAGAAGAAAGTCTATGATTGTTTTTGTGTTCTTGTTGTTGGCAAGAATGACAAGGATCAATAGAACAATCAAGAAAGGAAAAAGGAATGGGATACAAATGATGACATAGAATTTTCGTTGCAGCATCTCAAATTAGCAAGATAAATGATTATCATTAATGGGAAAATTGCAAACACACTAAATAGACCAATTTTGTAAGAGGAGAAAGAAATGTCTTATATTGGGATTATTGGGGCTTAGATGGTAGAGGGCATTCTGAGATTGGGAAAGTTATAAGCCAAATGAGGAATTTTAAGGCAGCTCACAGAGCTCACATTATGACATGGAGCAATTTTTATTTTTAAATTTACTTGTATCCAAAATGTTATTCATCAAACAACAATGACAGTGATGATATTTACAAACAAGACTTACATGAACACTTCATGGAAGGCAATAGTGATCAAATAACTATATCACCATTTCTGAAAGCAGATGGTGGAATTGATTCTACAAGGAAATTTGACATCTAGTTTGACAATCGTTTGTTGTAAACTAGTAACATGATTAGATAAAAGGCAGTTATTGATACAGTGCATAAAAGTAATCAATTTGTACATATTTCTTACGTGATTTCATTGACACAGTATGTGTTGTGTGTAGCCTTCAGGTATTTTGGTGTATCTAATACAGTACTCATAAAATAGGTTGGGGACTTTTTGGTGAACTTGTTTCAGTGGAATTTGCATCTTGTCAGTAATTTACATACTATTTTAGTGTTCTTGCTGTGATGAGTTCATAATAAACTAAACTGCCCAAACCCTATGACATAATCAAAAGCTTTGGTGATGGTATTTGGGTACTCATACTTTCTACTAAGTCTCTTTCTAATGAGGGATACTGGTTTGTTAATTCAATTTGCTGATCTATCATTTGAACATAGTTGGTTTTGGCCTTAAGTTTGGTAGACTTCACAATAATACCATAGTATTTTAACCCTTGCAGTTCTTGATGTGATGAAAACTAGGGTGGAAATTACCTTGGCCCTTACAATGCTTTTATCAGTTTTTGTTCCAGTATTGTTTCCTTGTAAATTTCTGAGGAATGTTTAGACTTTTTGCCTTATCACTCGTCTTGGGCTTCTCTACCTTAGTAGCAGAAGTTATATCATCCTTAATATACTCCAAAATGCTAATAATAGTATTAAGATTTCCAGTGTCATAAGTTTACCAGTTGATCATGTATTTGATTTGCCATATGAGGAATCGTCATGGTAGAGCTGCTTGTGGATCTTTACGCCTACTTGTTGAGGAACATGCTTGAGGTACTGATTGTTTTTTCTTTGTTCATGGCCATAATACATATTACCAGTCCTTTAGGTTTTCTAAACACATGCAAGTTATCATTTCTGTCTTTTTAAGACAATACTAACAGAGCTATTTGTAACAATATTTGGGGTCTTCTTCCAAGTAGAATTGGTCCTCAGCATCATTTTCAATACAATTGAGTTCTAGAGTACAAAATTGTTTAAGATCATCTCTCATCATACACCAAATTAGAATTGAGTTGTCTATTGAATGGTTGAAACATGATTGACCCTGCTCTCTCTAGGAGTGTGCACAATTCAATGTGAGCTGCTAGTCATATGTTGGCAGTTTCCTCTCGTCCTACTCAACTAGGACACTGCTTGTTTGGTGCTCTCTATCTACTGCAAAAGTATATTCAATAAAAGAAGAATCATACTTAGTCTTAATTATGTCAAATTTAGCAGTTTTTTGAAGGTCATTGTCCATTAGATGAGGATTTCTACCCTCTTGTATATAAAGATGGTGTTTCTCATGAAACCTATGTCTATGTCTCAATTTTACCATGTAGTCAGTAGAGTCCTTCTTCTCATCTTTAGAGAAGGATATAAACCTTACCACAGGCTTGCAGTGTAGAGCAATGGCTTAGTTTTTTCATGCTTGATATTTGAGGGGGCATGGATAAGGCCAAAATGAGAGACTTAGGAGTAGCACCATTTTTCTTGGAATGGATATTCTCAAGGAATTCTTTTTGTCAACCTTAATTATTGCAGGACTAAAATTTTGATATCAAAAGGATAAAGGCTCATAGTCCCACTGATATGGGATCCGTAAAACCTGAAGGATGGGAAGCAGGAGATTTTGATTTTCCAAATCATTTTAATCATAAACTAAATGAATAGTTAGTATTTGTGATAATAAAGTCTATTTGTGTTAGTAGAAGGGATTATTTTTCTCCTTGGTAACAACAATAATATTTGTCCATTGATTACCATAGGGTTTTCTTCTGTGTCCACATGGTTGGCATGCAAATAGACTTGGTGTCATCCAAGAATTATAATTTGTCTGTGCATGTGAACTTTAGTATGCAAGTGGCAAATGACTCAGCATAATGGTGGGTTGGGATTTTCTGAACATTCTAATTTTTTCAATAATGTTCAATGTTCTATCAATTTCATTCTTGGACAGTGGATAATATCTTACAGTGGAAAGGGGCATGCGTCAGTAATTTGCCTATTGCAACATGTTCCACCTATGTCAGCTATCATGTTGTGATATAAAGATATGATAAAAAGTAAATGTCCTGTAATTCAAATATCAATCCATCAACTTTGGGGAAAAATCAAAATATGTTTCTTGTTCATCAGTGCAGGTACTAGTTTCTTCAGCCTGCTGTATTAGAATACAAAAGAAATCTTAAGTGATTCTTCCTTGGGCCTCTAATAGCTTTTCTGCTGAAGATTTTTGCTAACCTTAGGGTCTCAAAATAGTGGTATTGTTGAAATGGGCTATGATTCTAAAATTTCTATTAGACTGAAATTTACAAAATAGAGAACCATTTATTTCAATTAAGTACTTTACACCATGAAGCCAAAATTTATGGTTCACTTGATACATAAAATTAAATCCAAAGGATCATTTTTACAACAATTTTATTAAGTACAGTCTGAGACTTGTTACATTTTATTATGTTGTAATTGGGGAAGACAGACAACTGTGAAGAATGGTAAGAAACTTTTTTGCTAATGCCAATAAAATCAGGACAATATTCTGTATTTTGTATTGCCGGACAATGGAAAATAAATTTATTTCCTTGCAAAATATTGGATTTTGAGATACACTTGTGAGAAACAATTTATGTCTGGTGTCACAAACATCATTTCACCATTGTATCACTGTAATGGAGATGATGATAATGTGAGAAATAAAATTGAGACATGAGAGAACAGAATTTTTGATGCATGGTTGGAACATGTATGTAGGAAAATTTATTGATAGAAATCATTGCTGAAGTTTTAGGTCAGATTTTTTGGTAGGATGCTAGTTAGCAATGTGTTTTGTAAAGAAAATTTTGTGAAACAAATGAAGATTTTTCTCTCAATGGAATGTTTTATTGGGATAGTTCTAATGTTATTCAGTCTATAAGATCTAATGGTACATTTAAAGCATTGATGTTTCAATGACAAGAGCAAAGTTTGAACAAATACTTTTCTTCTTAAATTCAGAAAACCTATGCCAGGCCTTGATCCAGCTCATGGTTATGCTCCTTACATACTGGTGCAATGTGCAATTGGGCATGATGAGAAAGATGGTAGGTTTAGAAGTATGCCAACTAGGTCCTTAAGTAAGCAGTTACAGAATCTTAGAAGAGATTGGACTGTCCAAAGAGGCTCAGTTCTCCTGGGGAGGCTGGAAGAAAAAACTAGAGACCTAAGTTATTGAATTGATCTATTTTAAATGACTCTCAGAATTTGATGAAGTCATTTGGCAGAGAGATTCTGCTTCCCACTTGGTTAAGGCACTATGTGACAAGGCAATGCCAGACAGGCTCCTTGGTGTGCATTTTGTATGTCTGACATTATTCTGCTAAGTCTGGCCTTTCTCTGCCTTCAATTTTCTTCCTAAAGTCAGAAAGCCTATGTCACACCTTAATCCAGTTCATGACTATGCTCCATATCTACTGGTATGGTATGCAATTTGGAATGGTGAGAAAGATTGTAGATTTGAAAGTTTGCAAACTATGTCCTTAAGTAAGCGGATGTATAATCTCAGAAGAGATATTTGACTGCCCGAAGAGGCTCAGTGATCCTGTCATTGGTGATAGAGAATTGTGTTGGGGGCACACAAGAGAACGCAAATTGGATGACTTAAGGACCTGTGGTTAGGAAGGGGCAAGGCCATGACATAGCGGGGTGGAGGCGGTGGAGAGGAGGGCGGGTGTCAAGTAGGGTCGCTTTATTGCTCCATGCAATGAATCCTGATTGGAAAATGTAGAATTCAATTGTGTTGAATGCAGCTTCCTGGGTGAAGGAGTGGTTGATGTTTGGTTTTCCAAATCTGTTGCAATAGAGGGATGCTATGGAGGGGATGGAGTCCTGCCAGTGTGGGATGTTGCCAACTGGGTTACAAGAGGCAGGCTTACCTTTAGTCAAGTCAAGTTGGTTGGTGGATTATAGGTTGAATTTGGCAAGATGGGACTGGAGAAGGGGGGATGGTGATGCAGTTTTGGAATCACAGCTTGTGGACTGTGCAGCTGGTGGATGAGTTGGTTGCACAGGGCAGTCTGAGGTAAAAATTGGCGGGGGTGATGTGGCAAATGAAACCAATTTTCATGTGCAACGCTGGCTGGGAGTGTGTGGCAGTGCTACGATGGGCATTATAGAAGGCATAAATCCAAGGATGCATGGTAGTGGGGGTTCAAGCTGGTCTGTTGTGGCTTAGGGAAGATGAGTTGGGGGTTTCATAAAAATAGTCAATATGCTATAGGGGTAGAAAAACTTAATTGGCTGTATTCTTTATCCAGTTAGTTCTTAGTAGGTTTCTCACCAGGTTTGGTCTTGTTCCTGGCTGTGGCCAAGTTGGGGTTGAACATGTCTGGGTTGAATGATAGGTTTGGTATACAACAGAAGTGGTTGATCCAAATCTCTGGGTCACATTTGGGCATGTCATTGACATGGACATGTTGAGCAGGGCATGGGATGAGGCAGCAGGCAATGCCCCTCCAAAGGAAGGCACTGCAGAACCATCCATGTTATAATGGAGGCATGGGCATTTGCTGGACACAAGATAAGATGATATTGCCATTAGGTTTTTCCTCCTGACCACTAGTTTTGGTGGGTCTTCCAATGCTGGTTGGGGGGTGTTGTGTCTCTGTTCCAATGCATAGTAACAGAGGTATTGGTGGGCTGTTTGTGATTGCAGTGGGTTGTCCCACTGTATGGGTTGTTGTTGGGTGGTGTGTTACATAGCTTCTTGGCCCAAGAATACATAGTTAGCTCCTTGCATTTACACTTGAGGTTGGAATCTTCATAGAGAAGTGTGAGGGTCAGAGCTCTTGGCATTGCCTTGATTGGAGGGAGTTGAAGTCCAGTTGTCAATGTGTGCTAGACAGATGGATGCTGGATCCAAAGTTTCCTTGGCAACACTTTTGAAGATCATGTCAAAGCAGGCAAGGACTGCAAATGACACAAGGTCAGCTCATTCATCCCAAACCATGTCAAGCAATGACCTGCTGGAGATGGTATCACACAGCTGCATGGTGGCTTTGTGGAGGAAAGGGATGCTGGAATCTTAGCTTAGTGGTGACAAATAGGATGCCTGCAAATTTGTTGCAGGACAAGATTTTTCCCCAATTGGTATCTACAAGTGTGGCAACAAACTTGGTTGGTTAACCATGTGTTCCACAATTTGTAGGCATCCCTGGAGGTGGTGATTAAGCCACCCATATTGTCAAGGATAAATGTGGAAATGGATGGGGTAGCAATATATACAACTGTGGATAGGGGTTGTAAGCAATTGGCATGAATTTAGAATAGATGTTGTTGAGAAATGCGCAACAACTGAAAGGGATTGCTGAGGGCAATAGATGGGGTGTTATTATGGATAGGTTGAATGGTGGGGAGTTGCTGGAGGCAACGGATAGGTTTGGCTTGCCCATGGCAAGGGACTTGCTAAGGCAAGGGGTACAGTGCAGGATCGGAATTGCATGGGGCAACAGAGACAGCTAAAGCTGTTAGAACAAGTTGGACTTTCCAGTGGCCATGGTGGCAGAGAGAGTTGATAGGAGGTACACAAGCAGAAGGATGAAAAAACAAAACTAGAGCCCTAAGGCATTGAATTGATCTATTGGAACCAACTTTCAAAAGTTTATGATGTTGTTTTGGCAGAGAGATTCTGCATTCCACTTGCTTAAGGCACTATGTGACAAGGTAATGATGAACAGGCTTCTTGGTGTGCGTTTTGTACATCTCTCAATAGTCTTTGAAGCCTGGCCTTTGTCTGCCTTCAACGTTCCAGATAGATATACTCATTTGAGTGATTATGTTTGAATTCCTTGAAAATTCTTATAAAGACAATGTGTGACATGCTCCATATTGATCCCACAGTAAAGATGAACTTAACAGTGGCAAAAAACTACAGAACCCACATCACCACCAAAGCTAATCAAATCTCCACATTTTTAAACAACTCCATCATGTTCAATGCTGTTTGATTTGATGGGAAAAATGATCAATGATGTTCCTGCACTGTAGAATTTTGATAGCAGTTGTTATCATTAATGCCTTTGGCTGAAAGCAGTACAAGTCGGCCCAAAACTCATAGTTGCTGTTGTGGTTTTCTTGGTAAACAAGGATGATAAAGAGAATTACTGTATATCATTCAAGTTAAATCACCTTGCTGCCACAAAAAATTCCTCCATTGATAGAAAATATACCAAGGAGACCAAAGCTATTGACAAATATGTCTTAACTTAAATTATTGAAAAATACATGCAGAACTGGAGCTATGCCATTGTAAAAATAATAACCCCTTGAAATTAGGAAGTCCTGACTGATACACCCAGTTTTGAGTAATATAATATTTTAGAATTATGAAAAGGTGGGTTTTGAATTAGACAAGGCATTAAATGCACACAAGTACAAAGCAAGAGAGGGACAAGGGGGTGGGTGCATGGTATGTGCATATGACATCACAATGAACCATAGAAGGAGGAACAGGAATCTATAGAAGAGATTTCTGGGAGTCCTGTGAGAGGCACAACTGGGCATAACAATCTCCTTTCCCAGAATTGGCAATGAAGAAACATGAATTCCAAGTGAGATTACAAAGGCGTGGGCTCCTGATATGGTAAGGTGTAGCAAACAATGATAAGTTCTATAATTCCAGGGTGCAACTAATAGTCACAGTGCTGTTAGAGTGAACTCTAAGAATGTCAAAGGGTCCTGCAATTTTGGGCTTAAAGCTGCCTTATACTTGAGAACCATTTGACCAATCTGGTAGTCAAAATTGATATGGTTTTTGTTGGCACAAAGCATTGCATCATTGACCAATTGTTCTCTTTGTGCAAGAAAGGTATGTCAGTCTGCAAGAAGAGGAATGTTGAGAAACATATCTCAAGAGAATGCAAATCCTCCAGGCATGGCTTGCAACATAGTTGAAACTGTGGATTGCAAGGCATGCATGGCAGTGACCAGGGCATTGTTCACAAGCAACGCAGCTTGAAAATGCTTGTGGTGGTTGGGAAAGCAAAAGTGTTTTCAAAACAGTTGCAACAGTCTGATGCATGTGTTTGCAAATAGCATTAGTATGTGGGTTCTTGTTTGTGGTCGGAACCAGTTTAATGTTTTACAAGTGTAACAGGTGTTGGAAAGCAAAACCTGTGAACTCTCACCCATTATCATGGATGACTTGCATTAGCTATGGGTACCAAGAGAGCCAGGTATGCTCAAAACAGGTAACAATATGGTTGCTAGATTTTTCAAAGATCTGTGCAATTTCAACAAGGTTAGTGGTGGTGTCAATACATGTGAGGTTGAAGAATTCCACAATGTCCTGTGGTGTTGACTCAGGCCATGGGCCAATGAGATCAACTGCAACTTCTTCCCAAGGAGCACCAGCAACATCTTGATCCAGGAGTAGTCTGCAGCCAG
>JACCDI011269412.1_pt1 | contig 10400 bp, 10 predicted proteins | sample 7442791 | NCBI WGS metagenome assembly JACCDI01 (sample SAMN15323434, study PRJNA562643) | freshwater metagenome | isolation source: river surface water | place: USA:Blue River Watershed | collected 2017-08-15
AATATTGACCAAGAAGTAGAAGCTTTATTATTCAAAGGCTTAACTAAACATTTCCCTGCTGGAACTACCTTCAAAGAATTTGATGAGATTTATAAGCAAAAACAACAAAAAGTATTGCCTTCTATCTCTGATGATTTAAAAGCAGGTGCAACGAAGGCAACCGTGTTTGCATTGATTGCAATTTGTTTATACATCTTCTTACGTTTCCGCGATTGGAGATATTCTTTAGGAACCATCTTCTCATTGTTACACGACGTATTTGTAACCTTGATTGTATTTAGTTTCTTAAGAAACTATGTGCCGTTCCCATTAGAAATTGACCAGCATTTTATTGCGGCGATCTTAACGGTAATTGGTTTCTCTATGAATGATACCGTAATTGTATATGACCGTATTCGTGAAGACAGTCAATTGTATAAAGGACAGTCTAACGCTGCAATCATTAACAAAGCGATTAATCAAACCTTAACAAGAACCATCATGACTTCTTTAACAGTGTTCTTGACAATCTTGATCTTATTCATTTTTGGTGGAGAAGTAACAAGAGGATTTGCATTTGCAATGTTAATTGGTGTAATCACAGGTACCTATTCTTCTATCTTTGTAGCAGCTCCAGTATTAGTGGATTTTGCAAAAGACAGACCATTAGGACGTTCGGAAAACAAAAAGAAATAAACTTTTAGGAGTTAAATTATATAAAAAGGCCTCACATTAGTGAGGCCTTTTTAGTTAGTTCCAGGAATGATCTTACGCTATACTTCTATACCGCGAAGCTGGTTCCACAACCACAAGTACTAGACGCATTGGGGTTGGTAAAAGTAAATCCGCGGCTATTTAAGCCCCCCTGCCAGTCAATAGACATTCCATATAAATAAATTTGATGGGCTGCTTCCATACAACAAGGAACCCCTTCAATCACAAATAGTAAATCGCCTTCCTTAGGCAGATCAAAACCCAACACATAGGTCATACCAGAACATCCACCGCCTTTAACCCCTACACGAAGGCGTTGTTGATGATCAAATCCAGGCTCACCCATTAAACGGGTTAATTCCTCAACTGCACCCGCTGTAAACGAAACTGGGGTATTTAAAACTGTATCTGTAGCCATATTGATTCATTTAGACTACAAAATTACAATAGTTCTTGGATATCGCATTTACTAAACATTTCGAAAATAGAAATAATACTTCCCCTGTATAGATTTGATTTTTTCGTAAATTTAAGGATGCAAGATAAAGTGAAAAAGACCGACAGTGGTATCCCTATCCAAAAGGTATATACCCAATCTGATTTGCCCTCTTCCTTAGACGGCCATTTATTACCAGGGGCCTTCCCATATACTAGAGGAGTACAACCAGATATGTACAGAGGGAAATTATGGACTATGCGTCAGTACGCAGGATTTTCCACCGCAGAAGAAAGTAATGAACGTTACCACTTTTTATTATCACAAGGGGTGATGGGTTTAAGCGTTGCTTTTGATTTACCTACACAAATTGGATACGATCCCGATCATAGTTTATCAGAGGGTGAAGTGGGAAAAGTAGGTGTTTCTATTTGCTCCTTAGCCGATATGGAAATTTTATTCAAAGATATTCCTTTGGATAAAATAAGTACTTCCATGACCATTAATTCAACTGGGTTTATTCTATTGGCTTTATATGTTGCCTTGGCAAAGAAAAGAGGGATTGACATTCGACAGCTTTCAGGAACCATCCAAAACGATATTTTAAAAGAATACGCAGCGAGAGGCACCTATATCTACCCTCCTAAACATTCCATGCGTATCATTACCGATATCTTTGAATGGTGTGGGACACATTTACCTAAATGGAATAGCATAAGTATATCTGGTTATCATATTAGAGAAGCAGGTAGTACAGCGGTACAAGAAATTGCTTTTACCTTAAGTAATGGGAAAGCCTATGTTAAAGCTGCACAGGAAAAAGGATTGGACATTAATGTATTTGGAAAGCGACTTTCTTTCTTCTTTAATGCACACAATAATTTATTTGAGGAAGTAGCCAAATTTAGAGCAGCAAGAAAAATGTGGGCTAATATGATGAAGGAATTAGGTGCTACCGATGAGAAAGCGTTAATGTTACGTTTTCATACGCAAACAGGAGGCGCTACTTTAACAGCACAGCAACCACTAAATAATATTAGCCGCGTAACGGTGCAAACCTTAGCAGCTGTTTTAGGAGGCACACAAAGCTTACATACCAATGGTTTTGATGAAGCATTGGGACTGCCTACCCAAGAGGCCGCAAGTATTGCCTTAAGAACACAACAAATTGTTGCATTTGAAAGCGGTGTAGCCGATTCAGTTGACCCTTTAGCTGGAAGTTATTTTGTTGAAAATTTAACCAACGAAATAGAAAAGGAAGCAATGGCCTTGATTGAAAAGATTGATGAAATGGGCGGTAGTGTTACAGCTATTGAAAACGGATTTATGCAAAATAAAATAGCTGAAAGTGCCTATGCCTATCAAAAAAATATAGAATCTAAAGAAAAAATTATTGTAGGGGTGAACGAATTTATATCCACTTCAACTACTCAAATCCCTATTTTAAAGATTGATGAAAAAATTAGACAGGAACAAATTGAAAAATTAAATCAATTAAAAGCAAATAGAGATCAAGCTAAAGTAAACGCCTGTTTAACAGCAATAAAGGAAGCCGGCTTAGGAACTACCAACCTAATGCCCGTAGTGATTGAGGCGGTGGAACATGGCTGTACCTTAGGTGAAATTGCAGACACCCTTCGATCTGTATTTGGAGAATACCAAGCCTAAAACCCTAGCTATCTCTATAAAACCTATCTAACTTTTTAAATTATTCATTAGAAAAAAATAACGAGTAACTTAACAATCAACTAAAGAATAAAATAAATAAATAATCAACTTTAAATCATAAAAATTAATGCGTAAAATAGTATTCAGTCTTTTCATAGCATGTTCCATAGCAAGTAATGCACAAGAACTTCCTAAAAATTACAGTACCTTGATTAAAGAAGTAGAACCGCAGTTAATTAGCTGGCGAAGACATTTCCATGAAAACCCTGAATTATCCAATAGAGAATTTAACACCGGAAAATATATTGCTGAATTTCTGAAGACATTACCCAATGTAGAAGTTAGATATCCTGTGGCAAAAACAGGTGTGGTAGCTGTTTTGAAAGGCGGTAAACCCGGTCCTGTAGTAGCGTTAAGAGCAGATATAGACGCCTTACCAGTATATGAGCGCACTCCTATCCCTTTTGCTTCTAAAGTAACAACCGAATACAATGGTCAAAAAGTGAGTGTAAGTCATGCCTGTGGTCACGACTCCCATACTGCTATGTTAATGGCTACTGCTAAAGTATTAAGTACCCTTCAAAAAGAAATGCCTGGAACGGTGGTATTCTTGTTTCAACCAGCTGAAGAAGGTGCTCCAGGAACGGAAGAAGGTGGTGCTCCTTTAATGATTAAAGAAGGGGCTTTAGACAATCCAAAAGTAGAAGCAGTGTATGGCATTCATATTTCTTCACAAACACCAGTAGGAACCATTAAATACAAAGCGGGTGCCTTTATGGCATCCTCTGATTGGTTTACCATTAAAATAAATGGAAAAGGAAGTCATGGTTCACAACCTTGGGGCGGAATAGATCCCATTGCTGCATCCGCTCAAATTATTGAAGGATTACAACATATTGTAAGTCGACAAATGGACTTAACCAAAGCACCTGTAGTGATTACAGTGGGTACGATCAACAGTGGTGTACGTTCTAATATTATTCCTGAAACAGCAGAAATGTCTGGAACCATTAGAACCTTAGACAGTAAAATGCAAGCAGAAGTGCATGAAAGAATCAAGCATACTGCAAAAACCATTGCAGCAAGTTCAGGGGCTACAGCAGAGGTAAGCATTGATACCAAAACATTGGTAACCTATAATGATCCTGCGTTAGTGAAAAAAACATTGCCTTCTTTATTAAAAGCAGCTGGTGAAGCCAATGTGTCGGAGTCAACTTGGGTAACTGGTGCAGAAGACTTCTCTTTTTATGCAGCAAAAGCACCAAGCTTTTTCTTTAATGTTGGCGCCTTACCAAAAGGCACTGAACCCAAAAATGCAGGTCCACATCATACTCCAGATTTTTATTTAGATGAATCTGGTTTCATCATAGGTGTTAAAGCATTTACACAATTGGTATTTGATAACGCCCCTGTGAAAACAAAATAATTCAAAAAATGAAGGTTATTTATTGAACATCATTGACCAAAAAAGGAGTCTTCAAATAGACTCCTTTTTTTATTTCTTATAATTTCTAGCACCAAATAACAAGCTTCCGATGCGTACCATATTACTTCCTTTTGAAATGGCCAATGCATAATCTGAACTCATTCCCATACTCAGGGTATCAAATTGACCTGCTGGAAATGCTTGTTGTGCTTTATCAAAATAAGTTTTGAGTGTAGTAAATTCTTTAGCAAGCAATTGTTGGTCGTCTGAAAAACTAGCCATTCCCATTAAGCCTTTGATACGTACATTAGCGTATGCTGCTACCCTTCCACTTATTAATAGTTCATGTAAAGCAGGTCCATCAAAGCCAAATTTCGTTTCTTCTGTTGCGATATGTACCTGTAGCAAACAATCTATAACTCTATTTTGTTTGGCTGCTTGTTTATTAATTTCTTGTAATAATTTTTCTGAAACCACTCCATGTATCATGTACACAAAGGGAGCAATGTATTTTACTTTATTAGATTGCAAATGTCCAATGAAATGCCACTGTATATCCTTTGGCAAACTAGCTTCCTTATCGACTAATTCTTGAACATAATTTTCTCCAAAGGCACGATGACCTAATTCATACAAGGCCATTAGATCTTCATTAGGCTTGGTTTTACTTACAGCTATTAATTGAACTTGTTGACTAACTAGTTCATGCTGAATGGTCTGATATTGAACTGTATTTACCGCCATAGAAACGATTGGAGTTTACGTAAGTGCAAATCTAAGAATAAATATACAAGTTCAAATGAATACTAGCGCGTTATGCTACGACCAATGACCATTTTTTGAATCTCACTCGTACCTTCATAAATTTGGGTAATTTTTGCATCACGCATTAATCGCTCCACATGAAATTCTTTCACAAAACCATAGCCACCATGCACTTGCACAGCTTCTGTAGCAACCCACATGGCAATATCACTTGCGTATAACTTTGCCATTGCGGCCGTAGTGGTATAATCCAAGTGATTGTCTTTCTCCCATGCAGCTTTGAAGCATAACAATCGGGCAGTTTCAATTTTAACAGCCATTTCAGCTAATTTAAATTGAATAGCTTGATGTTCATGTATTGGTTTGCCAAACGTTTTTCTTTCCTTGCTATAGGCCAATGCCAATTCGTAAGCACCACATGCAATCCCTAAAGCCTGTGCAGCAATACCTATTCTTCCACCATTTAATGTTTTCATGGCAAAATTGAATCCAAAACCTTCTTCACCAATTCTATTAGCTGCAGACACTTTAACGTCTGTGAAAGAAATAGCATGGGTATCACTTCCACGAATACCCATTTTATTTTCTTTAGCACCAACAGTAACACCTGGTGTATTTTTTTCAACAATAAATGCATTAATACCTTTATGTCCTTTTGTATAATCTGTTTGTGCAATTACTAAATATACACTAGCAGTAGAACCATTGGTGATCCAGTTTTTCACACCATTAATAATATAATGATCCCCTTCTTTTACAGCACTCGTATGCTGATGCGTTGCATCACTACCGGCTTCAGGTTCACTTAATAAGAAAGCACCTACATATAATTCCCCATCCTTCTTCCCCTGCGCTAAGGGTACTAAATATTTTTGTTTTTGTTCCTCGGATCCAAAATGTTCAATACCCCAACAAACCAAACTATTGTTTACACTCATGGCTACACTAACACTACTATCCACTTTACTAATTTCTTCCATCGCCAACACATAACTCACCGTATCCATACCCGCACCTCCATAATTAGGACTGGTCATCATGCCTAAAAAACCAAGGTCTGCCAATTGACTCAATTGCTCCTTTGGGACTTTTTGATTTTCATCACGTTCTATTACGCCAGGTAAACATTGTTGTTGTGCAAATTCACGGGCAGCCTGTTGTATCATCAACTGCTCTTCGGTTAGTTTAAAATCCATACAAAAATAATTTGCATAAAATTACGCTAACATTTGTTAGTTATCAAATTAATTGAAGACTATTTTTGACCCAGTTTATTTTGGACCAATTGAGCCAAAACAGATCTGTCTAAATCATTCATCAGAACCGTACTATCTTTTCTGAAATGTCTTTTAAAAGCAAGTATGGCAGCACTGGTGTCTTTTACATCATAGCCAATTAAAGCCAATGCAAAGGGAGTAGAAATGGTGGCAGGTAAAAGAATGGATGCATTCGGTGTAAACCAAATCCCATACCCTTTTTGTGCTAAAGTCTCCCATGGGAAATGGATATTTGGGTCATTTTTTCTTGTTGGCGCAATATCTCCATGACCAATAAAATTGGCCGCTGGTATATTGTACTTGGATTTAAGATTGGCCAGTAAATGTAAAAGACTTTCTATTTGCTTTGGCTCAAAGGGTTCAAATCCGTTATTATCTATTTCAATTCCAATCGAACTAGAATTGATATCCGTTACATTTCCCCATTTGGCGATGCCCCCATGCCATGCACGTAAATAATCATTGAGCATATGGTGTACCGTTCCATCTTTACAAATCACGTAATGGGCACTCACCTTAGTACGTTCAAGGGTAAAAGTACGTAAGGTTTGTTCACATGAATTTTGAGCAGTATGATGTATAATTACAAAATTAGGTTTGCGCAAATCAAAGTTGGTTGTTCCAACCCATTGCGGTGCAGCAATAGTTTGTACCGTATCCATTACTGGATAAGGCTCTGCTACAATGGTTTTTACCAATTGTTTACTTTGCTGTTTATAGAATCGATTGGTTTCCTGATAAGGAAAAGAATTACATGCCCATACAAAAACAATTGCTATTAAAAAATATATTTTGGGCGATGTAGTTTTCATAGAAGCAGCTATAGGATGAGTAAAATATCTTAAATGTTGGGTTCCATAATATATTGTATCGTTAGGGTGTGATGCTTGGTTCTTGTTGACTCAAACAATGAAAACTTCCCAATCCCCAAATAATGTCTGTAGAATCAATGCCCACCACTTCTCTAGTTGGGAATGCAGATTGTATGATTTGCATCGCTTGATCATCCTGTGCACAACGGTAAGTGGGCACAATGATATGTCCGTTGCTAATATAAAAATTTGCATAAGAAGCGGGCAACATTTGATCCTCATAAATTACATCGGCAGGCATTGGCAACTCAACAATGTTAAGTTGTTTGCCACTCTGCAAACGCATGGTTTTTAATTCTGCTAAGTTTTGTTGCAATAAGCCATAATTCTCTGAAGCTTTATTGGTTTCTATTACCGTAACAACGGTATCCTCATTTACAAAACGAACTGTATCGTCTATATGGCCGTCGGTATCATCGCCCACAATTCCTTCGGACACCCATAGTACCTGCTCCACCCCATAATAGTTGCATAAATATCTTTCAATCTGATCCTGGCTTAATTCCGGATTTCGATTGGGATTCAACAAACAACATTTGGAAGTCAATACGGTACCAGCGCCGTTAAAATCTACTGAACCACCCTCCATTATAATATTGGGATAAAACACTGGCAAGTTCAATACTTTTGCAATATGGGTAGGAATAACATCGTCTAAAACGAAAGGGGGATACTTACCACCCCATGCATTAATATTCCAATCCACAATGGCTTTAGGTGCTTCCTTATTATCTCTAATTAAAAAACTAGGTCCATGGTCTCTACACCAAGCATCGTTAGTGGGATGGAAATAAAATTGAACTCGAGATAAATCTACACCACCTGCCGTTAATAAGGTAGTTGCCATTTGTTGCATTGCAGCATCTGCAACATTGATACAAACGCGTTCAGTTTTAGATACTATTTTGATGAATTCAACATAAGATGGAAATATACTATCTAATTTCCCAGGCCAGCTTGCTTCCTTATGCGGCCAGCTTAACCACATGGCATCATGCTTTGCAAATTCGGCAGGAAAATAATAACCTAATTGCTTTGGGGTGGGTGAACTATTAAGCATTTTCTTCGTCAATATATCTTTTAGTAATGTTTTGATAAGAATCAATTCGGCGATCACGAAGAAACGGCCAATGGGTTCTATAACTATCGGATTTTTCTGTGTCAATATCAACTACGGCTACTTCTTCTTGATCATGTGAGGCTTTGTATAATAAGGTTCCAAATGGATTGCTTACAAAACTTCCTCCCCAGAATTTCATTAAGCCATCTTGTTCAAAACCTACTCTATTAACACTAATCACAGGTACCCCATTGGCAACTGCATGACTACGTTGAATAGTTTGCCAAGCATTGTATTGTTCCACATTGGTCGCTTCATCTTGAGCAGTAGCCCAACCAATCGCCGTTGGATAGAATAACATTTCAGCACCCATTAAACTGGTAATTCTAGCCGCTTCTGGATACCATTGATCCCAACAAATTAATACCCCAATGGTAGCAAATTTAGTTTTGAATACTTTGTATCCTAAATCCCCTGGAGTGAAATAAAATTTTTCGTAATATGCTGGATCATCTGGAATATGCATTTTACGATACTTACCTAAATATGCACCGTCCGCATCTAACACTGCAGTGGTATTATGATATAAACCTTCCGCTCTTTTCTCAAATAAGGAAGCAATAATAACCACGCCTAATTCTTTTGCCAACAGAGAGAGTTCGTCGGTCGTTTTACCAGGAATCGGTTCTGCTAATTTGAAATTTTCATAAGCTTCTACATCACAAAAATACAAGGAGGTATATAACTCTTGTAAGCAAACAATATTTGCTCCTTGCTTTGCCGCTTCTTTAATTTTTTCAATTGCCTTTTGCTTGTTGGCTGTTACATCTGCACTACAAGTCATTTGAACCAAACCTACTTTAACGATTGCCATATTTGTAAATTATAAAGTAATGATATTAATATTTTGATTAGGGATACGTGGTTTCTTTTTTCTAATTTTAATTCTAATTCTTATTATTCAATTTATTTTTCCTAGCTATGTTTTGTTTTGGATAATGGCATCCAAACTGCCAATACCCAACATTTTTTTAGTGATGAATCCTTCCGCATATTGTACCCCAATTTGTTGTCCTAATTCCTTAGCTCTTCCTTTTACAAATTCTAAAAAAGCAGTACTAGAAATAAATGTTTCCGGCTCTTTTGAATTGGGGTCATAAAATTGAGAACTATGCGCTAAAATAGACTCCATCTTCTTTTCCATCTGAGCACTAATATCCACTACAAAATTAGGCGTCAAGCTACGGGATTGGATATAATGAAATACTTGTGTAGGTCTCCATGCGGATTGAGCAACTCCATTATAGGTAGTTTCAATTTTTGCAAGTCCTGCTAAAAAAGCTGCATCTTCAATTAATTGAGCCGCTCGTCCATGATCAGGATGACGATCTTCTGGTGCATTGCAAAAAATGATGGAAGGTTGAAACCTACGAATGGTTTCTATAATTAATAATTGATTGGCTTTATTGTTTTCGAAAAATCCATCTGCCATACCTAAGTTTTCTCTAACGGTAATGCCCAAAACCTGACTTGCTTTCTGTGCTTCCTTTATGCGTTGATCCACTGTACCTCTGGTTCCTAACTCTCCTTTTGTTAAATCAATCACCCCTACTTTTTTACCTTCGGCAACAGCACCCAATAAAGTGCCCCCACAGCCCAATTCTACATCATCGGGATGTGCACCAAAAGCAAGAATGTCTAATTTATGCATGTTGAATAATTAAGGTTAACAAAGGTAAGTAATATTGGCCCCTTTATAGTTCCCTTTTACAAAAAACCCTCTCTTGCTAGGCAAGAAAGGGTTTAATATTGTATAAAATGTACCTTTTAAAAAGTGGTATTTTATTTCTTTTTCGCGTAACGCTTGTTGAATTTGTCGATACGACCAGCAGTGTCCACTAACATGTTTTTACCAGTGTAAAAAGGATGTGAAGTGTTAGAAATCTCCAATTTGATTACTGGATATTCGTTACCGTCTTCAAACAAAATGGTTTCTTTCGTATTAGCAGCAGATTTGCTTAAGAAAGCAGTTCCGTTACTCATGTCTTTAAAAACTACAAAGCGATAAGCTTCTGGATGGATACCTTGTTTCATTATATATGATTTTTAAGGATGCACGGTTTTTGCCGTACAATTTATTAAATAGGTTGCAAATTTAGGTAAAACCAAGGGTTTAGCCAAATTTTAGCGGCTTAAAGGCGTA
>JACCDI011011727.1_pt1 | contig 10398 bp, 8 predicted proteins | sample 7442791 | NCBI WGS metagenome assembly JACCDI01 (sample SAMN15323434, study PRJNA562643) | freshwater metagenome | isolation source: river surface water | place: USA:Blue River Watershed | collected 2017-08-15
AGGCAAGACATGCACGAAATCAAGGATGATTCGAAGAAGGGCCTAAGTGATGCCCAAAAGGCACTCGGCCTTGGCTATGCGGTGCCAATCCTGGCAACTGCAGCTGCAATCATCTTTGGTCTGGTGGTTTATGACGTAACCCGAACCGAGCTTCAGGTTTGGATCTGGGTGATCATTCAGCTGATTGTGGCAACGGGAATTGTTGCGGGCACTCGATTCGCCGCGAAGGCCAAGTCTGCTAAGCCGACCGCACCCAAGCCGCGCACCGCGTTGGCTGCCGGGGCAGCCAGCCTGAACTTTGTACTCTCGATTGTTTTTGCCGGCGTGGTTTCGATCATGTCTTTTGCTTACCTGGGCACCGCGATCTCAAAGCTGCAGCAATGGAACGAGGGCAAGTGGGATAAGAACGGCAACGTCGTGATTGAACCGACTACATACCTTGAGCCGGTCACATTGAAGTGGGCCATCGAAGAGCTGGCCCCTGCCAAAGTGTTGCTGGTGCTTGCCATAGTGGGCATATATGTGACCATCACTCAGCGCAATAAAGAGGTCAAGTAGTTTGAAGTATTTTGCCAGCGGCCTGTTGTTCGACAACGACGGTGTTCTAGTCGATTCTCACCAGGCTGCAATTGACGCCTGGGCGCAATGGTCGGCCGAATTTGCGCCGCACTTCGATTGGAACGACCCGATTCACGCGGGTCAGCGGGCCGAGGACAAGGTGCGCGAGCACATTTCTAGCCCCGATCTCTTTGAAATTGCCAACAACAGAATCAACGAGCTCGAGCAACTCACGGCACACACCACGGTTGCTCTCGGTGGCGCAGTCGAACTGCTTCACTCGCTTGCACTTGGGCACTGGACGGTTTGCACCTCGGCCAATGCGCGCCTCGGTCGCGCACGCCTCGAAGCCGCTGGACTTCCGGTGCCTCCACAACTGGTGACCGGCGATGACGTAAAGCTCGGCAAACCTTTTCCGGACCCATACCTATTGGGTGCAAAGAATTTGGGCTTTGACCCAGAGGATTGCGTGGTCTTTGAAGACGCCCAGGCCGGGGCGCTTGCGGCAATCGAAGCCGGGGTTGGCTTGGTGATTGGCGTTTCGAAAAATGCGCTAGATACCGATGCCGACATCGTCGTGAAGGACCTCAAGGGCATTACATTTGATGGAGAAACTCTTTACATCCCAGATAAGAACAGGCTTCGTTGATGTTTGCCCGCCACGTTGTAGTCGTTGAAGACGAATCGCTGCTTCGCGACTTAATCGCTAAAAGCCTCGAAGCCGCGGGGTTCACGGTTTCTACGGCCGCCAACGCAGCCGATGCCAAGCGCGCCTGTGCCGCTGTTGACCCAGATGCCGTTGTGGTTGACATCGAACTAGGCGCCGGACCAAACGGTTTCGATTTTGCCGATGTGCTTTCGCGCACCTCGCCAGATGTTGGCATTGTGTTTTTGACCAACCTGCCTGATGCCAGATGGGCCGGTCGCGACTCTAAGAGCCTGCCAAACAACATTGCCTACCTGCGCAAGTCGCAGTTGGTCGATTCGCGCGATCTTGTCGAAGCGCTTGAGGCGGTTTTGCACGAGACCGTTTCTTCAGACCAACGCCACGACCTAGATGGCAACCGCCCGCTGGCTAAGTTGTCACGCAAGCAAATTTCAGTTCTTCAGCAGCTGGCCCTCGGCTACTCGAACGCGCAGATCGCCGAGAAGCGAGGCACCACAATTCGTGCGGTTGAGGGCATTGTTAGTCGAATCTTTCAGGCACTTGACATCGATGTTCAAGCCGAAGGCAACGCTCGAGTCGAAGCCGCTGGTCGCTACCTAAAGGCGTCTGGCAAGGCAATCGCCGAAGAAGAATGATTCAGGGCACCGAGACACCTAGGGCTCTAACCTCTGAGGCCTTTCAAAATGCTGCGGGCCCAATCACCTTTCGAAATCGCACCCTTGCTCTTTTCGCGATTCCTTCATTCTCAATAGTCATGCTGTCGAACCCGGCACGCCTGGGTGGTTCGCTAATCGAGTGGTTTCTGATCGGATGCCTGGCATACGTGGTCACCGTTCTGGTTTTGCTCTGCTTCAGGGCGACGTTCTTGCCACAGACCAATCGCAAGCCGAATTGGTGGCTAACCGTAGTGGCATTTTTCGTTGCTGGTGCCCTTCGAGGGTTAGCTGTTTGGTCGGTCGGTCGTGCGTGGGGCATCATTCCCGATAGCGATCTACTGTTTCGCGTGACCAGCGGATTTCTGTTGGTGTTAGGTGGCATGAGCACCCTGGCAATTTATGAGGCCTCGCGAATCAAGCAAGAGGAGCAACTGGCCGCACTTCAGCTTCAAACAACCAGGCTCGATGAGCTTCGAGGCGGTATTCGTGAACGCATACGAATATCACAAGAAGAGTTGGTCGAAAAGGTGCGTGGAATCTTGCAGCCAATCGTGGCTCAGTTGCGCACCGATCTTAAGAGCGCAGATGCCAAGTCGGCGGTGAACACCATTCAAAACGCGGTTGACCAGCTGGTTCGACCGCTCAGTCGAGAAATGGGTTCTGCCGGTTCAGATTTTGAAAAGTCAATTGTCGAGGGTGCTCGAGCCACATCGGCTCGACGACTCAAAGAAACCTGGCCAAAGCGAGTGCAAGTCAGTTCGATGATGGTGCCGGCGCTCGCAGTGTTTGCAACCATGACCACCGCTCCCGGGCCGCTGGCTCTGTATGTGCCAGCCGTGGCGTTCTTGGCCTTTTTGACAGTCACAGTTCTGGTTTTCGCGGTCTTTCAATTCACGCGCGCAGTAACAGCGGGGCTCTGGTTGCCCGTTTGGGTCGCATTCATCTTTAGCCTTGCACCCGCTGCTCTGGCACCACTTTTGGCAAAGACCGTGCTCGACGCTCTGGGCTGGGTTACCCCCAGCGCCAACTGGTTTCAATTCGGTTTGGTCTTGGCCTCGACTGTCGTTATCGCATTCTTAATGCAGCTGGTTCGCACTCAGCGAGCGGGACACGAACAAAAACTTCGAAACGTGGTACGTGACCTAAGCGTTCTAAACTCGCAACTTCGTCAAGAGGTTTGGTTCAACCGCCGCCGCACCGCCGCTGTTTTGCATGGCCCCATCCAGGCATCTCTTTATGCCTCGGCAATGCGCATCAACCCAGCAGAGAAATTGTCGCCCGAAATGGTTGAGGCGGTAGAGCGTGACATCGCAACCGCCCTCGCAAAGCTCGACGGCTCAAACATGATCGAACCTTTCGAGTCGGTGATGGCCCAGATTCAAGAAGTTTGGGAAGGTGTGGCTGAAGTGCGACTCGAGGCCATTCCTGTCGAGCTTAAGCACGTATTCGAAAACAACCCAACAGCCTCATCGTGCTCTCTCGAGATCATTCGAGAAGCGGTAAGCAACGCGGTCAAGCACGGCAAGGCAAGCATCATTGAGGTTTCTATTCGACTGACGGGCGAAAGCTTTTTGAGTATTGAGGTCAGAAACAACGGCAAGATGGTGCCGGCCGATAAGCGAGCTGGCTATGGGTCAGAGATTCTCGACGAGGTGGCCTTCGAATGGTCGCTCGAAAACCTGCCGGCCGGCGTTATTTTGAAGGCTTTGGTGGCGATTCAGAAATGACACTAGCCAAACGCCCAACCTTCAGGTAGGTTAGGAACGTTACGAATTCGTGACAGTAGTCGTTTGCAGTGCATCATTTTGAATCACGTGGCCACCTAAGTGCCACCTCTGAGATGCACCAGTCTTTTCCTCTAAATGAGAATCCGCCGTATTGCGGATGCAGTTCTTGTGTGTGGGTTTAGCAGCTGTTCGACTAACCCACCGGCTCAACGCAGCTACTCCCTGCAGAGCCAACACAATTGAATGAGGAATAACCATGCCTGGATTTGGCAAATCATCGTCGCGCGCGCCTAAGGGCGCTGCGGGCAAAAACTTCAAGCCACGCGAAGACGGCCGTGGCGGTCGCTCTGAGTCTCGCTCAGTAGAAAACGCACCTTCACGCGCGCCTCGCGCTAAGGGTGCCTTCTTTGAGAATGGTCCAAAAAAGACCTATGGTTCAGATGCCCCTCGTGGCGAGCGCCCTTCATACGGTCGCGATGACCGCAATGCAGGTCGCCCATCAGCTGGCCGCACCGGTTCACGCGAAATGAACGGTGGTCGTGAAGACCGCGGTCGCGACTGGTCGCCACGTGGCAACGAGGGCACCGGCGCACCTGGCCGCAAGCCGCGTTACAACTCAGATGACCGCGCTGCCCGTTCGGGTGGTTCAGATCGTCCAACTTACGGTCGCGACGGCGGAGCACCTCGCTCTTACGGCGACCGCGACTCACGTCCTTCATACGGCAACCGTGACGGTGGCGCTCCTCGTGGCGACCGTCCGTCATACGGCAACCGCGACGACCGCGCACCTCGCGGCGATCGTCCAGCCTGGGGTAACCGTGACGGTGGTGCACCTCGCGGTGACCGCGACTCACGTCCTTCATACGGCAACCGCGACGACCGCGCTCCTCGCGGCGATCGTCCAGCCTGGGGTAACCGTGATGGTGGTGCACCTCGCGGTGACCGCGACTCACGTCCTTCATACGGCAACCGCGACGACCGCGCACCTCGCGGCGATCGTCCAGCCTGGGGCAACCGTGATGGTGGCGCTCCTCGTGGCGAGCGCCCTTCATACGGCGACCGCCCACGCTTTGGTGGTTCAGATGACCGCCGTGGTGGCATGTCGAACCGTCCGTTCGAAGACCGCAACGAGTCACGCCGCGACTTCGCAGCTCGCGACGACCGTGGCCCACGCCGTTCATTCGGCGACCGCGACTCGCGTCCGGCACGTGGCTTCTCAGAAGACCGCAACCCAAACCGCCCAGACCGCGCAGCACGCGATGACTCACGCGAGTCAACCTTCCGCGGTGCACGCGACTCAAACCCAAACAAAAAGGCCTTCTTCGAAGATGTCGTTCTTGAGCGTTTAGATGCAGTTGAGCAGTCTGAGGCAATCACCTCTAACTCGTTCGAAGAGATGAACCTTCACCCGAAGGTCATCATTGCTCTAACCGGTATGGGTGCAGAGACTCCGTTCCCAATCCAGGCAAGCACTATTCCGGCAGCAATGTCGGGCCGCGATGTACTTGGCCGCGGCAAGACCGGTTCGGGCAAGACCATTGCCTTCACCGTGCCAATGGTTCAGAAGCTAATCGCTGCAGGCTCAGTGCCTCGCAAGCCGGGCAAGCCACGCGCGTTGATTCTTGCGCCAACCCGTGAGCTAGCCGACCAGATTGACCGCACCGTAAACGGTATCGCTCGCGCTGTAGGTTTCTACACCGCTTGCATCTACGGGGGTGTTCCTCAGCGCAAGCAAGAGAACGCCATGAGCCGTGGCGTTGACATCGTGGTTGCTACCCCTGGTCGTCTTGAAGACCTAATGGCACAGCGCATCATCGACCTTTCTGAGGTCGAGACCATGATCGTTGACGAAGCCGACCACATGTGTGACCTTGGCTTCATCGAGGGCGTTCGCCGCATCATGCGTGCCGCTGGCGACAGCCAGAAGTTGCTGTTCTCGGCAACCCTTGACCGCGAAGTTGATGCACTGGTTAAAGAGTTCTTGCCAGACCCATACGTGTATGAAGTGCCGAACGAAGAGAACGACACCGCAAACATCGTGCACCGCGTCATGACCGTCGACAACGAAGACCGCTCAGCCGTTCTTTTGCGTTTGGTTCAGGGCGAGGGCAAGTCGATCATCTTCACCCGCACCAAGATGACCGCCGAGCGTCTAAGCGAGAGCTTGACCCAGGCCGGTGTTCCTGCTGCGCGTCTACACGGTGACCTAAACCAGAACCAGCGCAACCGCAACCTCGAGCGTTTCACCAAGGGCGCTTGCCGCGTTCTCGTTGCAACCGACGTTGCAGCACGTGGAATCCACGTTGATGACGTTGCTTTCGTGGTTCAGGTTGATCCACCTGAGGAATACAAGACCTACCTTCACCGCTCTGGCCGCACCGGCCGCGCCAACAAGGAGGGTGTCGTAATCACTCTTATCCCACGCAGCCGTCGTCGCCGCATGGAAGACCTACTTCGTCGTGCCGAGCGCGATGGCATCTTCTCGGAGGTTCGTCCTTCGAGCGAGTTGCTTGAGCAGCTAGCTGGCCCGATCGCTCCACCACCGGCTCCTGAGGTTCTTGACTTCGGTGACTCACGTGGCGGTTCATCTCGTGAAGGCGGCCGCGGACGCGGTGGCTACGAGGGTCGCGGCGGTTCAGGCGGCGGTCGCAAGAGCAACTTCGGTGGCTCAGGCAAGGGCCGTTGGGCAGACAAGCCAAAGGGTGAGGGTCGACCTCGCGCTCGCAAGTTTGACTAATCGATAGTCGTTAGAAACCCCGTGTGCTTCGGCAGGCGGGGTTTCTTTTTTGTTCGGCAAAACCCGCTCAAACTTCACAGTCCTCTCACTTGATTCTCACAGAATCGAGAATCTAGATTGCAAAGTGGAGGATCCAAATTGGCAGCTTTGACACAGGCGCAGGCTCAGCGAACGCTGAACAAATTGACCTATGGTCAGTCGAAGGCTTCGGTTGCCGAACTTCGCAGCAAGGGTCTCGAGAAGTGGCTGAACGATCAGCTGAACCCTAAAAAAGCCGAGACCAATGGGTATCTCAAAGACCTCTCGCCGTTTCGCTCGGCCAACATGTCTGTCGCCGAGATCCAATCCAACTTCTTGTTCAAGACCAAGCCAATCTTGCTGGCCAACGAACTCAGCTACCTCACGGTGCTCCGTCGCGCCTATTCTTCTCGACAGGTATTTGAAATGCTCGTCGAGCACTTCAGTGACTATGTTCCTGTTCCCCTTGGCAATAAGCGTTCTCCCTACCGCGGTGACTACGACAAGTCGGTGATCAGAGCGAACGCGCTTGGTTATTACCCCGACCTATTGGTCGCTGCCACTTATCATCCGGCGATGCTTCAGTTTTTGAACGGGGCTACCAACACCGCAACTCAGCCAAATGAAAACTATGGCCGTGAATTCTTAGAGCTGTTCACTATCACCCCATCGGCTGGTTATAAAGAAGACGATGTCAAAAACGCAGCCAAGATGTTCTCGGGCATGGGCTTTGATTCGGCAACCGGTGCAAGCCGCCTTCGGGTCAAGCAGCACTACTTTGGGCCGATCAGTGCCTTCGGTTACCAGGATGCCAACCCGCTGACCTCCAACGAGGCGGTCATCCGTGGTCGAATCGACAAGTTCATTCGACACTTTGCGCTGTTGCCTCAAACTGCACGTGCGTTCAGTATGCGAATGGCAAAGCGATTCGTAGCTGACCAGCCTTCTGAGCAGTTGATTGATCTGATGGCTGCCGAATACCTTCGAAGCAATGGGCACATACCGAGCGTCTTCAAAGCCATGGCGCTAAGTGGTGAGTTCGCGCTAGCCCCGGCCGCAAAAGTGAAACGACCAATGGAGCACCTGGCATCGACAATTCGTGTTCTTGATGTGCCGCTGGTGCGAGAGATTCCGGACCCCAACCTCGAAACCTTCAAAGATTACTTCAAGGCATCGCCGCTGCCACCAATAGCGGTTGCCTTGGCTAGGCAGGGGCACGCTCCATTCGAATGGCCGTTTCCAAATGGGTATCCAGATCACGCCGAACCTTGGATTGCATTGACCAGCCAGGTTCAGCGCTGGAACCTGAGCGCAAAAATCACCTCGAAGAAGATGCCGGCGGCGTTTGCCGGCGTTGACTATTCGAAGCTCGTGTCGGCAGCAAGCTCGACCCCTCAGGCAATACTTACCGATCTGTCGAAGCACATTTTTGGAACAACGTTGCCCGAGGCCGAGCGCGTTCAAATTGAAGCCATAATCGCTGAAAGCGTCAAGAAGAATGCAAACAAGGCAAAGTATGTAGCCGACATGGCGGCGCTCGCCGCGACCCTCTTGCTTGCGCGACCAGATTGGAACCTGCGATGAGCGAACAGCACGAAAATTGTGGTTGCGAAGAGTTTCAGTCACTTCAGCGTGGCTTTAGCCGAAGAGGTTTCCTCGGCGGGGTGCTTGCCTTGGGCGGCGGCTTGGCGATTTCGGTTGAACCCGGTTTCGATTACGCGTTGGCTGCCCCCGGCGAAACCCGTTCCGACGTAATTGTGATGGTCTCGATGCGCGGCGGCATGGATGGCCTAATGGCAGTGCCGGTTCTCGGCGACCCGCTTTTGCAGAGCTATCGACCAACCACCGCGGTTCGCGATTCAGAGAACCTGAGCCTCGACAATCACTTTGGGCTGCACAAAAACCTGAGTGACTTCAAGAAAATGTTCGACAACCAAGAGTTGGCCATTGTTCACGCAGTTGGCACTCCAACCGGCACTCGTTCACACTTTGACGATCAGCTTTCAATCGAGCTGGCGGCCTATGACAACCCCGACACCACTAGCGGTTGGCAGACCCGCTATCTCAAAGCGATCGGTAGCACCGAGGTGCTCACCGGTTTTTCGGCATCGAAAAATAAGGCTGCCGGGTTTACCGGTTCGACCATTGCTGCCACCTTTGACGATCTAACCCAGGTGACCATCGACTCGGTTGGCGCCGACCGCGCAAGCTATTTGCAGCTACTCAAAGAGATGCACAAGAACAGCGATCACCAGTGGGCCAAAACCGGCCTGATGACGATCGATGCATCCGAGCGCTTGCGAAGCATTTCAACCGCCACTTTGGTTAGCTACCCCGAGAGTGCCTTCGGTCGTCGCATGAAACTCTTGGCGACTTTGCTAAAAGCGGGCACACCAATCAAAACCGCAAACATTGATTTTGGCGGCGACCTCGACGTGCACGATCAAGCTGGCGTTGCCGTTGGAACCATGGCCGACAACTTCAAAGATCTAAACGACTCGATCGCGGCTTTCAAAACGGATGTCGGCCCACTCTGGAACAACACAACCATCACCACAGTCACCGAATTCGGGCGTCGACTTCGCGAAAATGCATCGGCCGGGGTAGATCACGGCTGGGGTTCGGCGATGTTTGTGATGGGCGGCGGAGTCAAGGGCGGCAAGGTGGTTGCAAACTGGCCGGGGCTTGAAGAGCGCAACTTGCACAACGGCGACCTAGCCGTGACCCTCGACTATCGACACGTGCTGAGCGATGTGCTGCGCTATCGCGGAAACCTTTCGACTGCCGAAGTGAATGCCATTTTCCCGGGCTTCAAGTTTCAAGACCTAGGGCTTGCGCGTCAGCTCGGCTAGCGGCTAAACTAAGAGCAGCCAAAGACCGTCGGTTTTGCATGTTCGCAAGAGCAAGCAACGAAGGATACGAAAGTGTCAACCCGCGTAGGTGTGTGAAGAAGTTTCAAATTCGTCAGAATTTTTTGCTGCTCCGTGCGCTTGCGCCGGAGCATTTTTTATTTCCCGGGGCTACCGACACAAAAGAAATCAAGGAGTGCCATGGCGACCAAGGTCGAGAAGGTAGCAGAGCTTACTGGTCTATTCAGTAACTCGAGTGCCGTCTTTCTAACCGAGTACCGCGGACTCACTGTAGGCCAGCTCAAAGAGCTGCGCCGTTCAATCAGTGCTGACGCAACCTACGCCGTAGCAAAGAACACACTTCTAGGAATCGCTGCAAAGAACGCTGGAGTAACCGCATTTGACGGCCAGCTGTTCGGCCCATCGGCTCTAGTTTTCGTAAGCGGAGACGTTGTCTCTGTAGCGAAGCAGTTGCGTGACTTTGCAAAGGCAAATCCTCTTCTAGTTGTTAAGACCGGTGTCATGGATGGCCTCGCTCTTTCAGCTGATGAGGTTAAGAAGCTTGCTGATCTCGAAACCCGTGAAGTTCTGCTTGCCAAGGCAGCATCGATCTTCAAGGCTTCGCTATTCAAGGCTGCTTACACGTTCCAGGCTCCACTTGCACAGGCAGTTCGCACTGTCGACGCTCTACGCGCCAAGCAAGACGCCTAAGAACTACACGTTTTAAAACAACGCTTCACAAAATCTGAATCAAACAAGGAGATACATCATGGCAAAGCTGACCACTGACCAGCTAATCGAAGCTTTCAAGGAGCTTTCACTAATCGAGCTTTCAGACTTCGTTAAGAAGTTCGAAGAGGTCTTCGAGGTTACCGCTGCTGCTCCAGTTGCTGTTGCAGCTGCTGCACCTGCTGGTGGCGCTGCTGAAGCCGCTGAAGAGAAGGACTCATTCGACGTCGTTCTTGAATCAGCTGGCGACCAGAAGATCGCAGTTATCAAGGAAGTTCGCGCATTGACCAACCTAGGTCTAGGCGAGGCAAAGGCTGTTGTTGACGGCGCTCCTGCAACCGTTCTTGAGGGTGCAAACAAGGAGACCGCTGAGAAGGCAAAGGCTGCCCTTGAGGGCGCTGGCGCGAAGGTTACCCTTAAGTAATCTCGCTTTTTAGCTCGAAAAACCCGCTTTCAC
>JACCDI012139688.1_pt1 | contig 10398 bp, 5 predicted proteins | sample 7442791 | NCBI WGS metagenome assembly JACCDI01 (sample SAMN15323434, study PRJNA562643) | freshwater metagenome | isolation source: river surface water | place: USA:Blue River Watershed | collected 2017-08-15
AACAAGACTGTTGTTGGCAACCTGATATTCCAGCCCGCCATTGCGCAACAGGTTGCCATCGCCGGTCAGCAGGTCATTGCCATCGCCGCCGGTCAGGGTGTCTGCCCCTTCGCCGCCGGTCAGTCGGTCATCCCCCGCCCCGCCCGACAGGCTGTCATTGCCTGCGCCGCCAGAGATCGTGTCGTTGCCCGCATCCCCCGCCAGCGTGTCGCGCCCCGTGCCGCCTGTCAGGCTGTCATTGCCGCCACCCGCCGCGACATCCACCCCGCCCGTGGTGGCCGAGGCGTCCACCGTGTCCTGCCCGCTGCCCAGCGTGACGCGTTCCACCTCGGAAAAACTGGCGCTGTTGCTGCCCGTCGTGGACCCTTCGACGATCGGCGCATCAATGGCCGCACCCAACCGCACGTCGTTGCTGTAGGGCGCAAAGCTGGTGGATGAGACGACGCTGCCGCTGCCCGTCCACGGATAGCCGCTGGCGCTGATCAGGGTGAATTGCGTGCCGGGGGCAGGGGGACCGACCCAGGATTGCGACACGGGATCCCAGCCGGAGGTGATGACAGAGCCGTCATACCCCCCGATATTGCCGCCGATGTCGATCTTGCCGACGAAATACTGATAGCCCCGCGCGTCTTGAACGACGAACCCGTAGTCCATCTCGACGGTCGCGTTGCTGGCAAAGCTGGTGCCGTTCAGCGTGACGCCCTGCGCCAGCCGGGCATAGGCGATGTCATCGACATAGCCGATGTCCAAACCCGCCTCGGCCCCGGTGTAGCCGTTCAGCGTCAGCGTCGATCCGGTGGCTGCCGATCCGCTGGTGGTGGAATCGCGCAGCATCGCAGAGGGGTCAGTCCATGCCGAACGGTCCAGGACGAACATTTCCATCCGCGCATTGGCGATGTTGGACACGCCGTCACTGGCGGTCGCGGCGCTGGTGCTGCCACTGGCGCTGTCGACGATGGTGCCGCTTTCATTGCCCGTAAAGGTCAGGCGGACGCTGGCGGTCATCGCCGATGCATCCAGAATGTCGCCCGTCGTCTCGCCGCTTTCGCCGCCGATCAGTACCTCACCGCCCGCAACCGCGTAGTCATCGGCATCGATGGGGCCAGAGGTTTGCACCCCGGTGCCGCTGCCATCGTCCGCCCCGACCCAAGAGACGATGAACTTGCCCTCGCCCGTCGCGGTGACCGACATGCTGTCCCAGTCAAAGACATCGACGTTGGAGACGCCCGCACCATCGGCGGTGGTGATCGAGACTTCGCCGGACAGGGGATTGCCGCTGTTGTCGAAGACGCGGAACTTGATGGCGTTGCTGCTGTTGATGCCGTCCGCCCAGACGGCGACGAAGCGCCCGGTCCCATCGTCCAGCGCCTCGATCACCGGGGGGCCAACCCATGTCGCGGCGGGTTCGGTCGTCAGGTTGATCGTGGCGCCGCTGACCAGCGTAAAGCCGGGGGTGCCCGGCGTGGCGGTGGTGTCCAGAAGCGCGAACACCGGATATTCGGTGCCCGCATTCGTCGCGCCGCTTTCGACATAGCCCACGACGACGCGGCCATTGCCGATATGTTCGATGACCAGATTGTCGGTGTCGTAAAAGTCGCTACCGTCCGCGGCCATCGTGCCGACCTGAAACTCAGACGTCGCCGCGGTCCCATTGGCGTTGAAGATGCGGCCCTGCACCGTCATGGTGGCGGTGTTGTCAGAGGTGTAATCCTTGACCCAGACCGCAATGAAGCGCCCATCGGGCAGGGCGGTGACGACGGGCGGGCTTTCATAGAGGGTGGTGTCGCTTTGCTGCATCTCGACGTCCGAGATGACGGCAAAACCGGCAGAGCCGGGGGTGATGGCGGGGTTGATGACGGAAAAGACGGGTTCGTCCCCGCCGACCTCATCCGTGGCGCGGACATAGGCGACAACGATGTTCCCGCCCGAAAGCTCTGTCACGGTCAGGTTCGGGGTGTCGGCGCCGTAGCCGTCCACCGCCCAGGTGCCGATGCCGAATTCATTGGTCGCAGGCGTACCGTCGGCGTTGAAGATGCGCCCCTGCACATCCATCGAGGTCAGGTTGTCCGACAGGCCATTCCGGGTCCAGACCGCGAAGATGCGGCCGTCCGACAGCACCTCCACCACCGGGGGGCCTTCGCTGACGGTGATGTCGTTCTGCTGGAATTCGACGTTCTGGGCGACGTAGAAGCCCGTGCCATTTGGCGTGACGCTGGGGTTGATGATGGAAAAGACCGGCTCATCCTGCCCCACAAGACCCGTGGTCGCGCCGTTGCGGACATAGCTGATCAGCACATTGCCGTTGTTCAGCAGATTGACGTTCAGATGGTCGGTATCATACCCGTCCGACCCGTCGATGGGCCAACTGGTCAGGGTGAACTGGTCGCCCGAGGGCAGGCCGTCGGCCGTGAAGATCCGGCCTTGCAGCGTCATGGAGGTGATGTCGTCGCTGGCCCCGTCATTGGCCCAGATGTAGAGGACACGCCCGTCCGCCAGTTCCACCATTTTGGGCGGGGACTGGTAGCCGCTGGTGGCGGTGTTGACCTGCAATGGATCATTGGCGATGTGATCGGGCAGATCGGCCCAGTTGCCCACCCCACCGATGCCGGACAGGATCAGCCGGTCATCGCCCGCACCCCCGCTGAGGGTGTCGCGCCCCGCGCCGCCATCCAGCGTGTCATTGCCGCCATTGCCCGCGATGCTGTCATCCAGCCCGTCCGCGCCATTGACGCTGTCACCGCCCGCATCGGCCCAAGTGCCGGTGATGCTGTCCGCGCCCGCGGTGCCATCGACCGCCCCTGCGGTAACCGGCCCGTTGATCGAGATGGACCCGGAACTGAACGCCCCGGTGCCGCTGCCATCCGATGACCCCACCCAGTTGATGACGAAATGGGTGCTGTCGAGCGGAACGACGCTCAGGTTGTCCCAGTCGAAGCTGTCGAGGTTGGAGATGCCGCTGCCATCGGCTTGGGTCACGATCATCTCGGGCGACAGCGCGGTGCCGCTGCCGTCGTAGATCTGGTATTTCAGCACGTTGCTTGAGGCGTTGCCGTCAACCCATGCCACGACGAAATTGCCGCCGCTGCCGGGCAGGGCGGCGATCACCGGCGGCCCCACTTCGGTCGCCAATGATGTGGACAGCGCGTTCACCTTGACATCGCCCGTGACCGCAAAGCCTGCGGTCCCCGGTGTCACGGAGGGGTTGATGATGTTGAAGAAGGGGCTTTCCTTGCCGCCCGTGGTGCCGGTGTCGACATAGCCCACCACCACATTGCCGTTCGACAATTGGGTGAGGGTGATGTTGTCGGTGTCATAGGCGTCATTGCCATCGGTCGCGGTCGATCCGATGCGGAACTCGTTCGTGGCCGCCGTGCCATTGGCGTTGAAGATGCGCCCTTGCAGCGTCATCGTCCCGCCGTCGCTGAGGCCGTCCTTGCACCAGACCGCCATCCAGCGCCCGTCCGACAGGGCGGTGATCACGGGCGGGCTTTCCCATGTGGTGGTGTCAGACTGCTGCATCTCAGCATCGCTGATGACAGCAAAGCCTGCCGTGCCCGGCGTGACCGAGGGGTTGATGATGGAATAGACCGGCTCGTCGCCACCCCCGCTCCAGTTGTTGCGCTGGATGCCGATGACGACATTGCCGCCGGTCAGTTGCGTGACGGTCAGGGTGTCGGTGTCATAGCCGTCCGATCCGTCCACCGCCCAGGTGCCGATCTGGAATTCGTTGGTCGAGGCCGTGCCAGTGGCGTTGTAGATGCGGCCCCAGACCGTCATGCCCGTCGTGTCGTCCGACAGCCCGCCCTTGGACCAGACGAACATCACCCGCCCATCGGCCAGAACCGTGGTGACAGGCGGACTTTCGGTGGTGAACAACGAATCCGACTGCTGGATTTCCACATCCTGCACCACGGTGAAGCCTGCGGTGCCGGGGGTTACACTGGGGTTGAAGATCGAGAAGACCGGCTCGCTGCCGTCGCCCTGCCAATTGGATCGGACGTAGCTGACCATGACATTGCCGTTGGACAGCAGGTCCAGCGACATGTTGTCAAAGTCAAAGCCATCCGATCCGTCCACCGCCCAGCCACCCAGCGAAAACTGGCTGGTGAGCGGCGTGCCGTCCGCCTCGAAGATGCGCCCTTGCAGCGTCGTGGTTGTGCTGTCGCCTGTCGCTGCGTCCGTCCAGACGTAGAACAGCCGCCCATCGGGCAGTTTCACCATCTGCGGCGGCGACTGGTCGCCCGAGGTGGTCTGGTTCAACAGGATCGGATCAACGGGGAGGGTCACGCGCAATTTCCTTCGGAACAAGGCTTATCCGAAGTCACAACGACCGCCGCCCCGGCCATGAGAGCATCGCCGGACCTTTGGCGTGATCCCCCAGACCAAGGGCGGTATCCAACCCATCCGCCAGCGCCACGGCCCGTGGGGACCCCGTGGCGCCCCGCCTCCCCGCGTCCCGCGCAAAACCCGGTCCAAGCCGCCCCTTCGCGCGCCTTATTTGCCAAGGCAAAGCCCCGCCGCCCTTGACCGTCACAGGCGGCTGTGCCATGTCGGTTCGCGACCGCCCCGGCAGGGGGCAAACCGTCATCGCCCCCCGCGGGGGGCTGGCCGCCCGGAGGATAGGATGCCCGTTTACCGCTCACGTACGACCACGCATGGCCGCAACATGGCCGGTGCCCGCGGCCTTTGGCGCGCGACGGGCATGAAGGATGGCGACTTCGGCAAGCCGATCATCGCCATCGTCAACAGCTTCACCCAATTCGTCCCCGGTCACGTACACCTCAAGGACCTCGGCCAGATGGTCGCGCGTGAGGTTGAGGCGGCGGGGGGCGTTGCCAAGGAATTCGGGACGATTGCGGTCGATGACGGGATCGCGATGGGTCATGACGGGATGCTCTATTCGCTGCCTTCCCGCGAAGTCATCGCCGATGCCGTTGAATACATGGTGAACGCGCATTGTGCCGACGCGATGGTTTGTATTTCAAATTGCGATAAAATCACGCCCGGCATGCTGATGGCCGCGATGCGCCTGAACATCCCCGCCGTCTTTGTTTCTGGCGGACCGATGGAGGCCGGGAAGGCCGTGGTGAAGGGCAAGGAAATCGCGCTCGATCTGGTCGATGCCATGGTGGTCGCTGCCGATGACGCCTATACCGACGAGGAAGTCGAGGCGATCGAGAAAGAGGCCTGCCCCACCTGCGGCTCCTGCTCTGGCATGTTCACCGCCAATTCGATGAACTGCCTGACCGAGGCGCTGGGCCTGTCGCTGCCAGGCAACGGGTCCACCCTCGCCACCCATGCCGACCGCAAGCGCCTGTTTGTCGAGGCGGGTCACCTGATCGTCGACATCACCAAGCGCTACTACGAACAGAACGACGAGTCCGTGCTGCCGCGCAACGTCGCCAGCAAGAAGGCGTTTGAGAACGCCATGGCGCTGGACATCGCGATGGGCGGATCGACCAACACCATCCTGCACATTCTGGCCGCCGCGCATGAAGGCGGGATCGACTTCACCCAGGACGACATCGACGCCCTGTCGCGCAAGGTGCCCTGCCTGTGCAAGGTGGCCCCGGCCAAGCAGGACGTGCATATGGAGGACGTCCACCGCGCGGGCGGGATCATGGCGATCCTTGGCCAGCTGGACAATGCGGGTCTGTTGCACCGCGACGTGCCGACCGTGCATTCGCCCAGCATAGGGGCGGCGCTGGACCATTGGGACATCAGCCGCACCAATCACGAAAACGTCCGCCAGTTCTTCAAGGCGGCACCGGGCAACGTGCGCTCGGCCACCGCGTTTTCGCAGTCCAAGCGCTATGTCGAACTGGACCTTGACCGCGAGCATGGGGTGATCCGCTCGGCCGAGCATGCCTTTACCAAAGAGGGCGGCTTGGCCGTGCTGAAAGGCAATATCGCGCTGGACGGTTGCATCGTGAAAACGGCGGGCGTGGACGAGTCGATCTTTGTCTTCTCTGGTCCCGCCAAGGTTTACGAGTCGCAAAACGATGCCGTCGCCGCGATCCTGAACAATGAGGTTGTCGCAGGCGACGTTGTGGTGATCCGCTATGAGGGGCCAAAGGGCGGGCCGGGGATGCAGGAAATGCTCTACCCGACCAGCTATCTGAAATCGAAAGGTCTGGGCAAGGTCTGCGCTTTGCTGACCGATGGCCGCTTTTCGGGTGGCACCTCGGGCCTGTCCATCGGCCATGCCTCGCCTGAGGCCGCGTCGGGCGGGGCCATCGGTCTGGTGCGCGAGGGCGACATGATCGACATCGACATTCCGAACCGCACGATCAACCTGCGGATTTCGGACGCCGAACTGGCCGCCCGCCGCGCCGAACAGGACAGGCTGGGCTGGAAACCGGCCAAGGCCCGCCCGCGCAAGGTGTCCACCGCGCTGAAGGCCTATGCTGTGCTGGCATCCTCGGCCGACAAGGGCGCGGTCCGCGTGCTGCCCGAAGGGCTCTGACACGCCACTCAGCGATCCGATCCTGCGAAGGGCGCCCCCGGATGAACACGGCGGCGCCCTTTTGCGTGGAATGCCCAGACTTTCGATGCAAAAGGACGAACCCTTTGCGCCGGACCGTGTTACCATGGCGCCGAAGATCCGGGAGGATGCCATGCGCCTTGTTCCCCTGTGCCTTGCCATGTTGCTGCCGATCCCCGCGCTGCTGGGGCCTGCGCTGGCCCGGCCGGTCGATTACGTCCTGCAGGCCGAAGCCTCGCAGGTTGGCTTCGCCCTCGATTTCGGCAAGGATCAGATCACCGGCCAGATGCCGGTGACATTGGCCGATCTGACCATCGACTTTGACAGACTTGCCAATTGCCGCTTTGACGTGGCTCTGGACGTGACCGGCACCACGGCCAGCTTTCCCTTTGCCGAACAGGCGCTGAAAGGACCCAAGGTGCTGGATGCGGCCAGCTTTCCCGGCATCACCTTCCGGTCCACCGCCGTGCGCGCCGAAGGCGATGGCGCCGCTGTCGAGGGCCTGATCACGATCCGGGGCGTGGAAAAGCCCATCACCCTGACCGCCACGATCTTTCGCCAGCAAGGCACGGCCGAGGGCGACCGGTCCTTGCTGACCGTGCATCTGGTGGGGGCGGTCAACCGGTCCGACTTTGGCGCGACCGGCTGGTCCGACATGGTGGGCGATCAGGTGCGGCTGGACATCCTCGCCCGGATCGAACGGGTCGGCGGATGATCTGGCGCAACGGGCCGACCGGTTACGGGCTGGTCTCGCGTGCCTTGCATTGGGGCATGGCGCTGCTGATCCTTGCGCTTCTGGCGCTGGGCCTGCGGCTGACTGCGCTGCAACCTGACCTCTCCACCCTGTGGCTTTATGGCCTGCACAAGACGCTCGGCCTGACCGTTCTGGCGTTGGTGCTGCTGCGGATCCTGTGGCACCGCATCTCGCCGCCGCCCAGCCCCTTGGCGGTGGGCTGGCAAGTGATCGCGGCACGGGCGGGTCATCTGGCGCTTTACGCACTGATGCTGGTCATTCCCCTGTCAGGTTGGGTCGCCAGTTCCGCCACCGGGATCGACACGCTTTTCGCAGACCGCTGGGTGGTCCCGGCCATCGCACCGGTGTCGGAAACGGTCGAGACGACCGCCTTCGCGATCCACGGCATCGCCACCAAGCTGTTGATGGCGCTGGTGGTGGTCCATGTCCTCGCCGCTTTTCAGCACGAAATGGCAGGGCAGGGCACGCTGACGCGGATGCTGCGCGGACAGCGCTGAGCAGGCGATTGCGCCACATCAAGGAACAACCGCGCCGATGGGCCGATACTGTCTCACACCCAGACAGGAGACCACCATGCACATCACCTTCACCGGAAAGACCGCCCTCGTCACCGGGGCCGGATCGGGCATCGGAGAGGCCATCGCCAAGGGCCTCGCCGCCAGCGGCGCGCGCGTCGTGGTGCAAGACCTGCAGGCGCAAGCGGCAGAGCGGGTGACGGCAGAGATCACGGCGGCGGGCGGTCTGGCCCATGCAGCGGCGGGCGATGTGTCCGACCCCGCCGTGGTCGAAGGTCTGGTGGCCCAAGCCGTCGCTGCAGGCGGGGGGCTGAACCTCTTGGTCAACAACGCGGGCATCGGCGGGCCCTTGGCCCCGCTGGGCGAATACCCGCTGGATGGCTGGCGCAAGGTCATGGCGGTCAACCTTGACGGCGTGTTCTACGGGATGCGCTACGCCATCCCGGAAATGCTGAAAGCGGGCGGCGGGGCCATCGTCAACATCGCCTCGATCCTCGGGTCCGTCGGCTTTGCCAATGCCGGGGCCTATGTCGCGGCGAAACACGCGCTTCTGGGCCTGACCAAGACGGCCGCGCTGGAGTATTCCGCCAAAGGCATCCGCATCAACGCCATCGGCCCGGCCTTCATCGACACGCCCCTGCTGGCCAACCTGCCCGAAGGCGCGAAAGAGGCGCTGGTCGCCGCCCATCCTATCGGGCGCTTGGGCCGCGCCGAAGAGGTCGCCGACCTGACGCAATACCTTCTGTCCGACAAGGCCAGCTTCATCACCGGCTCGTATCACCTGCTGGATGGAGGTTACTGCGCGCAATAGCGCGCGATGGCCTGCGACCTTGCCTCTGGTCCTTCCCCGGTCTGCGCGGTAAACAGCGCGCGGACCGGGACGAAAGGCGCGCGACATGGCACGGATTCTGATCACTTCCGCCATCCCTTACATCAACGGGATCAAGCATCTGGGCAACCTCGTGGGCAGCCAACTGCCTGCGGACCTGTTCGCCCGCTACATGCGCGCCCGTGGGCATGAGGTGATGTTCATCTGCGCGACCGATGAACATGGCACCCCGGCGGAGTTAGCCGCCGCCAAGGCGGGCAAACCCGTTGAGGCCTACTGCGCCGAGATGCATGAGGTTCAAAAAGACCTCGCCGCCGGGTTCCGCCTGTCGTTTGACCATTTCGGGCGGTCATCGTCGCAGCGCAACCACCGCCTGACCCAGCACTTCGCGGGGCGTCTGGCCGAGAATGGCCTTATTCAGGAAGTGTCGGAAAAGCAGGTCTTTTCCATCGACGACAACCGCTTCCTGCCCGACCGCTACATCACCGGCACCTGCCCGAACTGCGGCAACACCTCTGCACGCGGTGATCAGTGCGAGGAATGCACCAAGCAGCTTGATCCGACCGACCTGATCAACCCGCGCTCGTCCATCTCCGGCTCGACCAACCTTGAGGTGCGCGAGACCAAACACCTCTACCTGCGCCAACGCGCCCTGCGTGACAAGCTGGAGGCATGGATTGACTCCAAGACCGATTGGCCGATCCTGACCACCTCCATCGCCAAGAAATGGCTGAACGATGGCGATGGCTTGCAAGATCGCGGCATCACGCGCGACCTCTACTGGGGCATCCCGGTGAAAAAGGGCGACCAGCCTTGGCCGGGGATGGAAGGCAAGGTCTTCTACGTCTGGTTCGACGCCCCCATCGAATATATCGCGGGCACCGCCGAATGGGCCGATGCCAATGGACTGGACGATGCGGCATGGGAACGCTGGTGGCGCACCGACAAAGGGGCGTCGGACGTCACCTATTACCAATTCATGGGCAAGGACAACGTCCCCTTCCATACGCTGTCCTTCCCCGCCACGATCCTTGGGTCGGGCGAGCCGTGGAAGCTGGTCGATTACCTGAAATCCTTCAACTACTTGAATTATGATGGCGGCCAATTCTCGACCAGCCAAGGTCGCGGCGTGTTCATGGATCAGGCGTTGTCGATCCTGCCCGCCGACTATTGGCGCTGGTGGCTCTTGTCCCATGCCCCCGAAAACTCGGACAGCGAGTTTACCTGGGAGAATTTCCAGGCCTCGGTGAACAAGGACCTTGCGGATGTCTTGGGCAATTTCGTCAGCCGCGTGACCAAGTTCGCCAAGTCGAAACTGGGGGAAACGGTGCCTGCGGGCGGCGATTTCACCCCGGCCGAGACGGCCCTGATCGCCGACCTCGGTGCCCGCATCCGCGACTACGAGTCCCTGATGGCGCAGATGGAGGTCCGCAAGGCCGCCGCTGAACTCCGCGCCATCTGGGTGATCGGCAACGAATACCTGCAAGCCGCCGCCCCCTGGTCCGCCGTCAAGACCGATCCGGCGCGGGCAGAGGCCATCGTGCGCCTGTCGCTGAACCTGATCCGCGTCTATGCCATCCTGTCGCGCCCCTTCATCCCCGACGCCGCCGCCACGATGATGACGGCGATGGGCTCGGACGACTGGACCTGGCCTGCCGAGGTTCAGGCGGCAATCCGCACCCTGCCTGCAGGCCATGCCTTCACCGTGCCGGAAAACCTGTTCCGCAAGATCACCGACGAGGAACGCGCCGACTGGCAACAGAAATTCTCCGGCATCCGCACCTGACCCTGCCGCTTCTCCGTTGCTGAAATATCC
>JACCDI011233544.1_pt1 | contig 10396 bp, 6 predicted proteins | sample 7442791 | NCBI WGS metagenome assembly JACCDI01 (sample SAMN15323434, study PRJNA562643) | freshwater metagenome | isolation source: river surface water | place: USA:Blue River Watershed | collected 2017-08-15
GGAAACACGGTTTCGCGACAGCTTTCTGCGCGGCGCTGATCTGGCCAGCCGGCTGGGCGCAGCACGGCTGCATGTCATGGCCGGCGTAGCCAAAGGGCCGCAGGCCGAACAGGTGTTCGTTGAGAACCTCGCTTGGGCAGCAGCACAAGTGCCAGATCAGCGGCTGGTGATCGAGCCGCTGAACCCCGATGACATGCCGGGGTATTTCCTAAACGACTTCGATCAGGCCGCGCGAATTCTGGATGATCTGGGCTTGGCGCAGGTCGGCCTGCAGTTCGACCTGTGGCACGCCGCCCGGATCGAAGGGCACGCTCAAGCGGTCTGGGACCGTCATAAAGCGCAGGTCTCCCATATCCAGATCGCCGGCTTTCCCAGCCGTAACGAACCGGGCGGCGGCGGGTTCGATTTGACCGGCCTTTGCTCCGAGGTTGACGCCATGGGCTATGACGGCTGGATCGCCGCCGAATACCGCCCTGCCCGCGCCACTGTGCATGGGCTGGCCTGGCTGCAGGCCCTAAAAGCCCGCGCGCAGCCGATCGGCAGCTGACCGCGCGCAGTCGGCACGCCCAGCTTTTTTCACCCCAATTTCATCTTGGCCCAAATACTCCCGCCGGAGGCGTCCTCGGCCAGCCGCTGCGCAACGGTTCAAGACCTTTGGAGTGGCACGCGATCACGACAGCGCCGCCAACAGATCCATCGCGGTGATTTGATCGAACTGCACATGGCGCTGCATCATCGCCTCGGCCGCGTCCGCATCACGCGCCTCGATCAGTTGGGCGATCGCGCGGTGTTCACGGGCCGATTGGGCGATAGCCCCCGCATAGTGATAGCGCGCCCGGTAATAGGCCAAAAGCTTGCGCGCATTGGTCTTGATCATCTCGGTCAGGAACGGATTGCCCGCCGCCAGCGCCACGGTTTCGTGGAACCGCAGGTTCAACTGATAATAGCCGTCCGGATCGGAATCGCCCTTTTCAGCCGCATGGGCCTCGCAGGCCAGAACCGCTGCCTCAAGCCGTGCGGCCCATCCGGTGGACAGCCGCCGTGCCGCCAGACCCGCTGCCTGCCCTTCAAGTTTGGCATGCACCTCCAGAATGGCGAGGAACTCTTCCAGCGTGGGCCGAAACAGCGTGGCCCCTTTGCGGGGATGGCGGCGGATCAGGCCAACCGCCTCAAGCTGCAAAAGCGCCTCGCGCACCGGGGTGCGGGACACCGAGAACTCGGCGACCAGTGCGGCGTCGTCGATCAGATCGCCCGGCTTCAACCGCCCGATGTCGATCCACTGCAAGATCGTTTCGATCAATGTCTCTGTCTGTCCAGCCATACCGCTGAAAAAGCCCGAAACGCCGGGCCAGTAAAGCAGAAATCACCTCCGGCACCCTAATTGGGCGTGACAGCCTGCCCCGACCCTCGAAGTACGCCTTCCAACCGCGCCATCTGACCAAGGACCTAGGCAGGGGTTCACGTGGCTAACTGTCGCCAAAAAGCCATAATAACCACATCATTTCTGACTAAATGTGACCAAATATGAGCTTTTTCGCAGTCAATACTAGAAATTGTGTTCGTTCCCGAATATTGATCGTGCCAAGCGGCCCGCAAAAGACGGGCCCATAACAATATGCCGGGCACATCAGTTCGGTCTTGAGGCGGAGTGGTATTATGGTTGCAGCGATTGATTTCGCTGTCCGCGATTTTGCGGGCGGTTCCCAACTTGGCAGCGTGGCTGGTGAGGGTCAGGGCAATTTCATTCAGGTCGGTTCGGGCGACAGCATCTCGCTGAACCTGTCCAGAGCCTCAATCATCGGGTATGAAAAGCAGGGCAATGACCTTGTCATCCAGCTTGCCGATGGGCGCAGCATCCTGCTTTCGGGCTACTTCGACGAAGCCGCCGCGGGCCAAAACAAGCTTTATCTGTCTGACAACGGCACCATCACCGAGGTTCTGATTTCGAACACCGGCGATGGCGCGCTCTTTGCCGAATACGGCGCGGTGCAAGGCTGGGATAAGTGGAGCCCGCTTGATGATCTGCGCTTTGCGGATGCTGATGGCGTCGCGGGGGCCGTTGGTGCCTCGGACGAGCCCGCCGGTATGGCAGCTTTGGTGCCCGGCCTGATGGGCGGCGCCGGTGGCCTTGGTGCCGCAGCGGCAGTTGTTGGCGGCGCGGCCGTGATCGGCGGCGGTGGTGGCGGCGGCGGAAGCAACGGCGGCGGCACGGGCGGTGACGGCGGCGGCGGTGACAATGATGATGATGACGACGACACTGGCGGCGATGATGATGATGATGATGATGATGATGATAATGACGACGACACCGGCGATGACGATGATGATGATGATGACGGCGATGATGATGGCGACGACGACACGCGCCGCCCGCCGACCGTTGACGCCCAAGACGCCGATCCGTTAACGACCAACACCACCAACCCTTCAATCACCGTGACCGGCACGGGCGAGCCCGGTGATCGGGTCAAGGTAACGATTGGCGGGGTGATCGAAGAGACGACAATCCGTCCAAACGGCACTTGGTCGGTGACCTACCCCTCTGACGGGTTGCCCGGCGATGGGTCGCACACCGCCTCGGTGGTGGTGAGCCAACCCAATGGCGTGACGCACAACCTGACCGGACCGGGTTTCATCATCGATATGACGCCCCCGGCCGTGCAGACCAGCTTTGGCACGACCACGCAGAACGACATTGAAAACCTTGCAGAATATGCCAATGGCGTCAGCCTTGGCGGCACAGGGGAGGTGGGCGCCGAGATCAAGGTGGTCATCAACGGTCACACACAAACCACCACAGTCGGCCAAAACGGCCAATGGTCGGTCACCTTTGCCAAAACCCAGATCGCGGCTGGACAGTATTACGAACTGCCCGCCGTCATCACGGCCACCGACGCGCTGGGCAACAAGACGGTGCTGAACCAGACCATCGCCATCGACACCCTAGCCGAGGTGGATGTGACCGCCGGGCAGATCGGCGGCGATGATCGCATGACCCTGTCGGAACGCCGCAGCTTCAACCTGACCGGCACTGCGGATCCGGGGGCGACGGTGAAAGTCACGTTCGAAGGCCAATCCATCACTGTCACCGCCAATGGCGACGGCGCTTGGACTGCCCCCTTTGCCTTTGCCAACTTTGGCCTCACCACCCGCACCGGCACGGTGCAGGTGCAAGCGACAGACACCGCTGGCAACACGGCCACCACCAGCCACACGATCCAGATCGACACCGAGGTGCAAAACTTCCGCCTGACTGCGGTGGATGACCTGACAAGCCTTGCAGCCGGCGCCGACGCGGTCAACGCAATGGAGGCGCTGAACGGCGTCACCATCACCGGCACTGTCGAACCCGGCTCCACTGTCACCGTGAAATGGGGCGATATGACTCTGCCCGCCAGCGCCGTGACCGTCGGCGCGAACGGGGTCTGGACGGCCACGGTTCCGGCATCAGCCATCCCGGCGGGCCAGACATCGGTGCAAGTCACGGCGACCGCCCGCGACCAATATGACAACCTGTCCAGCACCCTCACTCAGAACGTCGCGATTGACCGCATCGTCACCCCGCTGACCCGTGGGGGCGGCCAAATTGGCGGCGATGGCTACATCAACGCCGCCGAGGCCGCCGCAGGGGTGACCCTCACCGGCACGGTGGAGGCCAACTCAACGGTCTGGGTCCGCGTCAACAATGGCGCTCCGATCGAGACGACCGCCACCGCCAACGGCACGTGGAGCATCACCGTTCCAAAAAACCGTCTGCCTGTGGGGGATGATGTCCCGGTCACCGTGCAAGTCTCGGCCCGGGATTGGGTCGGCAACGTCCGCCATCTGGACGCTGAAACCGTCCGGGTCGACACCGTCGCTCCGGCAGACCCGGTGCGCGTCGGCGATGCGGGGATGGGCAACCAGCTGATCGGCATCGCCACCGCTGTCTCGGCCGATGATTACACCTATCACACCGTCAACGCGGCGGGCACGGCAACTGAAATCACCCCGGCGTCCGAGTTCAGGGGCACGGTAGAGGTCGGCGGCCAGACCGTGAACGCCAACTGGGCCATGTTCGGCGCGGCCATCCCTGATGGGACCTACCTTGTCATCAACAACGAGGATGCGGCGGGCAACGAGTCCAGCACGCTTTACCTGCGCAACACCACCGGCGAAGTGGTGGTGGACCTGTCGCGCAGCGGGCTGCAGACCTTTGACTTCGGCACGATCGACCTGTCGGCAGCAGATGCCAACCTGACGATCACGCCCGCACAGGTTCTGGCGCTGACCGGGGCAGACAAGCAACTGACCGTGGTGGGTGGAACCGATGACATCGTCAATATCTCGGGTGTCACCAGCGTCGCCAATGCTCCAGACGGCTTCAAGCTTTACACGCTGGGTGCCAACGGGCCTTCGGTGCTGATCGACGAGGACATCCAAGTCAACGCAACCGGCGTCTGATCGCCGGCGGAGACAGGCATCATGCCCATGGACCGCATCATCGGGTCCGGCGCGGGGAGCAGACCCCCTGCCCGGACACTGGCCGCGCTTTGCCTGACGGCTGCCCTTCTCGGGGGCTGCGTCGGTTTCGGCGGCGAGGGCGGCTTTGCCAGCCGTGCCAACCAGACCCCCGCGGGGCTGGCGCAGGGGGGAGTGGACAGTCCGGCCGAGGGTGGGTCTGCCCTGATTTCCGATCTGCAAGCCCGCCGTTCGGTCCTGCCGCCCGGCGGGGCCTATGCCCGGGTCGCTGATGCGGTTCTCAAGGCCGATTCCGGCACTGCCGCGGCTGAATTGCGCATCGCGCGGCTGCGGTCCGAGGCGCGGGCCAAGAACTGGCTGCCCAAGCTTGGCCCCACGGTCAGCCTCACCTCGCTGAACGGGCTGGCGGCGGGCCTGTTGCTGGAACAGGCGCTGTTTGATCACGGCCGACGCAAGGCCGAACGCGCCTATGCCGCCGCCGATGTCGAAGTGGCCGCCGTCACGCTGTCGACCGATATCAATCAGCGCATCTATGAAGGCCTGACGCATTACATCCGCGCCGAGCGCGCCCGCGCCCAAGGGGCGCTGTCGACCAAAGCCTATGGCCGCATGGAGGGCTTTGCCGAGGTGATGCGTCAGCGCGTCAGCGGCGGCATGTCCGACAACACCGAACAGCAAGTCATCTCCCAGCACCTTGCCGAAATGCAGGCCACCGCCGCCACCGACCGCGAGGCCGAAATCTCGGCCATGGCCGAGTTGAACGCCATGTCAGCGCCGGGGCTTGCCGGGCTGCGCGGGATTGATCGGCTTGCCGTGCGAGGCCATCGCAGTGAACCGCTTTCAGTCGTCAAAACCCGCGGCGAGGGTGAACGCAGCATCGCCGAAAGCCACATCGCAAGGGCGGGGCTCTTGCCCGGGCTGAGCGCCAACGCAGACCTGACGGGCGATGGCTTGACCCCCGGCCTGCGGCTTGGTGGTGCAGGGCTTTTGGGCATGGGCACACGCGCAGAATTTGCCGCGCTCGACGCCACCGCCGATGTCGTCGCCCGCCGCAGCGCCGAGGCGGCCGAGAGCGCCGAACGGCGCATCGTCGCGCTGGAACGCCAGATCGCCCAGTTGGAAAGCCGTATGGCGCAGGGGGCCACGGTGCTGGCCCAGACCGAAAGCAACCTGTCGCTGTTTGTAGAGCAGTACAAAGTCGGCCGCCGCAGCCTGCTGGAACTTGTCAGCCAATATGACAGCTTCGCCAGATTGGAGCGCGATCAAGTGGCGCTGCAGTACGAAATCGCTTTGCTCGAAATTGAAATCGCCCGCGACCGCGGCCTGCTTGTCGATGGGGCACGGCTGTGACGGATAAGGTTGTTGCCTTCGAGATGAACGCCACCAGCCGCGGGCCCGCCCTGCGGCCCGCCGCCCCAGACCGCCCCAGCACACCGCGCCACAGCAACCGCGCGCTGGCCCGCGCGCAGCTGGCCTCGGTTTATGCCGGGCTGATCGGCCATGATCTGGCCGTTGCAGATCTTGTCGAATCCTTGCAGCCCGACCCGACAACGGGCGCGCTTGGCTTGGCGGACCTCTCTGCGGCACTTGGGGCTTGCGGGCTGACGGCCACGCTTGAGCGGATCACGACGCTTAGCGAACGCCACCTGCCCGCCTTGGCCGAAATGACCTCGGGCCAGATCGTTCTGGTCCTGTCACGCGACGATGCTTGCGTGCAGATCTACGACACCACCTGCCCCGACATGCGCGCCGAAGTCCCCGCATCGGACTTTGCGCAGGTCTTTACCGGACGCGTCCTGCGCGCCAAGACCACCCTTGCCGAGCTGGAAAAGCGCCACGAGGTCAGCGCCCGCAAGCGCCATTGGTTCTGGTCGGAACTGCAGCATTACCGCCGCCAGATGCTTGAAGTCGCCGCCGCCAGCCTTGTGGCGAACCTTCTGGCGGTGTCAGTCTCGCTCTTTTCCATGCAGGTCTATGACCGCGTGATCCCCTATCAATCTCAGGCCACGCTTTGGGTTCTCGCCCTTGGTGCGCTTTTGGCCATCGGGCTGGAAGGCGCGTTGAAACTCGCCCGCTCTGGCCTGATGGACATCACGGGCAAACGTGTCGAGTTGACGGTGCAAAGCCGCCTCATGGGCAGGCTTTTGGGCATGAAAACCGGACCTGGGCAGACATCGCCCAGCCAAGTTTTCACCGCCATGCGCGAATTCTCTTCGGTGCGCGAGTTTTTCACCTCTTCGACAATCGGCACGCTGGCTGACTTGCCCTTTATCTTGATTTTCCTTGCCCTCGTCGCCTCGATCGGGGGCAATCTGGTCTGGGTCCTTGTGATCGGTGGCATCTTGATGGTGCTGCCGGGTTTTCTGTTGCAAAAGAAGATGATGGCGCTGACCGCCGCCAGCCAAGGTGCCAGCCAGAAATCCTCGCGCCTGCTGTATGAGGCGGTTTTCGAGGCCGAAACTGTCACCACCCAGCGCGGCGAAGATCGCATCAAACGCATCTGGAACGAGTTGACCGCGCTGTCCGCCGCCAACTCGGCCGATCAGCGCAAGATCACTGCCATTCTGGCCTATTGGGCCGCTGCCGTGCAGCAGGCAACCTATGTCGTGGCGGTGATCTTCGGGGCCTTCCTTGTCTTTGTCGGCGACTTCACCGTGGGCACCATCATCGCCATCGGCATCCTGACCGGGCGCACCCTTGGCCCGCTGGCCGGACTGTCTTCCACGCTGGCAAAATGGACCAATGTCAAATCCGCGCTCGAAGCGCTCGACGCCATCGCCAACGCCCGCCAGCATGAAGAGGAAGGCCGCCACTACCTGCGCCGCAGCCGCCTTGCAGGCGCCTATGAGCTGCGCAATCTGGAATTCCGCTATGACGCGCAATCCGCCCCGATCGTCGAGATTGGCGCCCTCGCCATTCCCCAAGGCCAACACGTCGCGGTGCTTGGGGCAAATGGGTCGGGCAAATCCACCCTCTTGCGGGTTCTGGCCGGGCTTTATGAACCCGGCAAGGGCCGCATCCTGTTGGACGGCGTGGACATCGACCAGCTGCACCCCCGCGATCTGCGACGCAGCGTTGGCTATCTTGGTCAGGATGTGCGCCTGTTTGCCGGCACGCTGCGCGACAACCTGAACCTTACCCAACTTGAACGCGACGACACCCGGCTGTTCGACGCGCTGGATTTCTCAGGCCTCGGCCCCTTTGTGCGCAACCATCCGCGCGGGCTGGATCTGGAGATCAAGGAAATGGGCGAGGGCCTTTCGGTCGGCCAGCGCCAATCCATCGGCTGGGCGCGCATCTGGCTGCAAGACCCGGCGGTGGCGCTTTTGGACGAGCCCACCTCGGCGCTGGACCAAACGCTTGAAAACACCCTTGTGTCCCGGCTTGGCACTTGGCTGCAGGGCCGCACAGCCATCATCGCCACCCACCGCGTGCCGATCCTTCAACTGACCAGCCGCACGCTGATCTTGCAAAACGGCAAACTCGCCGTCGACGGCCCCCGCGATCAGGTTCTGGCCCATCTGGCCAAGGCTCAGGCAGGAGCCAAGGGATGACCGCACTGGATTATGAAGACGAACTTGTCGGGCGTAGCCGGGGCCCCAGCGTTGTGATCTGGGCCATCGCCGCGACCCTGGTCATCTTCATTATCTGGGCCGCCTTCGCTTGGGTGGACGAAATCGTGCGCGCGCCGGGGCAGGTTGTCTCGTCCTCACGCCCGCAGATCATCCAGAACCTTGAAGGCGGCATTCTGGCAGAACTGAACGTCGCCGAAGGCGATATTGTCGAGGACGGCCAGATTCTCGCCCGGCTTTACGGCACCCAGTATCAGGCCACCGTGGATGAATTGGACGACCAGATCGCGGCGCTTGAAATCCGCCGCCTGCGGCTTGAGGCCGAGATGGCAGGCGAGGCCGATTTTGACCTGCCGCCTGATTTGGACGCCCGCGTGCCCGCCATTGCGGCGTCGGAGCGCGCGCTTCTGGCCGCGCGGCTGACCGAATATCAGGCCCGCGTCGAAGGGACCGAGGCCGTGGCCGAACAGACCGCCAAGGAACTGGAGCTGATCCAGCGTATGTTTGACCGCGAAATCGCCCCATTGATCGAGCTCACGCGCGCCAAAAAGGCCCATTCAGACGCCAAAAACAAGCTGAGCGAGGCGATCACAACCACTGAAAAGGAACGCGCGACCGACTATTCAAAAACCCAGGGAGAGCTGGCCTCCTTGCGCCAACAGCGCAAGTTGTCGCAAGATCAGCTGTCGCGCACCACCCTGTTGGCCCCCCTGCGCGGTGTGGTCAACAAGCTGTCGGTCACCACGATTGGCGGTGTGGTGCGCCCCGGCGAAGAAATTCTGCAGATCATTCCGTTGGACGAAGAGCTGTTCGTCGAGGCCAAGGTCAAACCCCGCGACATTGCCGCCGTCCGCATGGGCCAGACCGCCACGGTTAAGCTTTCGGCCTATGACTATACGATTTTCGGCAGCCTCAAAGGCACCGTGACCTTTGTCTCAGCCGATACCTTCAAGGACGAACACGCCCGCAACCCCGACGCCGAGGCGCATTACAAGGTGACGCTGGCCGTGGACCGCGGCCAATTCACCGAGCGCCAGAAATCGCTGGAAATCCGTCCGGGCATGCAGGCCGAAGTGGAACTGCAGACCGGCGGCAAGACGATTCTGACCTATCTGACCAAGCCGCTTTACAAGGCGAACGAGGCGCTGCGCGAACGCTGAAAGGCCAAAGCGCTGCCAAATTCCCTAAAATGCCGGGCCTTAACCCGGCCTCAACCCTGATCCGCTAGACCTGATCCCGGGTGTGAAAACATGGGTGTGTGAATGGCCGGGCAGGGGAATGCCGCGCCAGTCATCATCAAGCGGAAGAAGGTCGTTCAGGGCGGCGGGCATCATGGGGGTGCCTGGAAAGTCGCCTATGCTGACTTTGTCACGGCCATGATGGCCTTCTTCATGCTGATGTGGCTGCTGAACGCGACAACGGAAAAGCAACGCAAAGGGATTGCGGATTACTTCAATCCGACGATCCCGGTGAACCGCGTCTCGGGCGGGGGGGATGGCGCCTTTGGTGGCGACAGTACCTTTACCGAAAACACGCTGGCCCAGAACGGCACCGGCGCCACCGCAGCCCATCCCACCGAATCCGCTCAGGCGCGTGGCGAATCCGGCAACGCCGAAGCCGAAGGCGGGACAACGGCCGATAACGAAGCCTTGGCCGAGGTGGAACAGGCTCTGACCGCCAAGGGTGGCGAGAGCATGACGATGGAGCGCCTGCTTCGCCACGTCGTGACCCGCATCACCGATGAGGGTCTGGTGGTCGAGATCTTTGACCTTGAAGACGCCCCGCTGTTTGCCATGGAAACCGCCACCCCGACCGCAGTGACCAAAGAAATCGCCATGCTGCTTTCTGATGTCCTTGGCCTCGCCACCAATGAGATTGCCGTTAACGGCCATGTCCGCAGCTATCCCGTCACGCTGCGCCAAGACCCAACATGGGATCTGTCTACCCAGCGGGCGCAGGTCCTGCGTGAGCTTTTGGAACACAACAAGCTGCCCACCAACCGCATCGCCCGAGTCACGGGCCACGCCAACCGCAAACCAGCCACTGCCGATCCGACCGCGCTGCGCAACAATCGGATCGAGATCGTCCTCTTACGCCGCAACCGCTAACGGCAAACGCCGCGAATTTTAGCTGTTAGGTCGATCTTAACACGGCTGCCGCAGGTTGGGCTTCACCTGAAGTCGAAGCTGCAGAAAGGCGCCATCGATGACCATTTCCTCCTCGCTGAATGCGGGGGTGGCCGGGCTGAACGCGAATGCGAACCGGCTGGCCACCATTTCCGACAACATCGCCAACTCGGCCACCTTTGGCTATAAGCGGGCGCAGACCGATTTTCATTCGGTGGTCATTCACGGCAATTCGAA
>JACCDI010929558.1_pt1 | contig 10395 bp, 7 predicted proteins | sample 7442791 | NCBI WGS metagenome assembly JACCDI01 (sample SAMN15323434, study PRJNA562643) | freshwater metagenome | isolation source: river surface water | place: USA:Blue River Watershed | collected 2017-08-15
GATGGCTTGTTCTTCCACCCCATCAACCACCACAGAAGCAAGGGCAAGATGGATAACAGTGCCCTCCTTAACAATCCCACCACATACTTTATGTTTATTGCAAGAACGACTGCGATCGCTCGCGTTGATGCCAACAATCTCAACGTGAGTGTTGACAATATTTGAGGGTATTTTTTTCATATCAATGCTCATTTGTGGAGAAGTATGGAGTGCCGCACATCGTTGGAAAGCTTACATCAAGCTGGATTGATTGGTGATGCGAATGCGTGTGAGAACCGGTTGATTTTCGAAGAAAAAAACAAATGTACATAGGAAATTGATAATAATTGAAGGTGGTTCTTATACTCCGTGGTTCTTTTACCCCAAGAAATACGGTAGAAACATAATAACAAGACAAAAAGAGTGTACAAAAATGTTCACAGGTACAAGTTTAATTAAGGTCAAAATTAAGGTTGAATAGTGTTGTCATTTCTATTGAACCAAAATATGAATTATTGGTGATGGTGATCTTGGGAAGAACATTTGCAGTGTTCTTCAACTTATTATAGAGGAAAGTAAAACTGTGTATTACAATAATCAAGGCTGGGAAGAGTTCAGACTAAGTGGATGTTTGCATTGAACAAAAATGAAAAAGATGATGAAGATTATTGAGTATTGCAATCACAATTTTCATACAATATTATGACAAGAAGTTAAAAACTAAAAAATCAAAAATATGTAGAGTGTATTTTACAATGATTGAGTTGTGGTTGTGTTAACCAAATAATTTATGATCATGTGTATCAAAATTCACAATGGATATCTTGCATGAATTTGTCAGAAAAAGAAAAATATCAAAATGACCAAAAATCTAAACTGTCAAAATAACACAAAAAATTATATTGATCATGGGTATGAAGAATACAATTATGATTTACTGATGTTTTTGTACAGAAAAATGAAATATCATTGGAAACAATGTAATAATGAAGACATGTAGGGCGCATATCATGATATTGATATCAACTAGTACAAAAATTGGACAAGTAATCAAATTATGCATCAAGTGCTCCATTTTTATCATGATCTATTTAGGACTATTGATTAGTTGCACATTTTCTTATTATAAATTGTTGAGAATTGAGATGCTATTCAATCATAATTGTGAAAGAATAAGGACTCCTTACTTTTTGATGTGGTAAATGTAAGGAGTCTTAAACCTGGTTAAAATATTGAGTCCATTGTTACTCATTATTTGGTATTTTAATAGAAGAAGCCGTGAGTCTAAAAATACTCATTTGGAATGGGGTGAAAAAGTAAGAATGTTGAAAATACTGTACTGGGTTTTGTGACAAAATTATCAAAAGCAACCATGATGTATGGAAAAATAGCAAGAAATAGAAACGCTTAGTAAAAATGTCAAAGTAATAATGACACCAGAAAGCAATGACTAAAAAGACTCCCTCTCAAACCCTGATCATATATATATCATCCACATCCACCAAGATCAATGAGGAATTCTTTTTGGGTCCAAGGGAAGGCCCACCAGTAAAAACTTTTATCCATAGATTGGTTTGACTTTATTGGATGTGTGCCCAAGTGCTCTAATCCCTATTGCTTTTGCTCAATATTCTTTATCAAATTCAGGACCAATTAAATTGCATATCTTTTCCTTATTTGGGATTCAAATACAGGCATTTATATCTACTGTTGCTACCTTTTGTGAATCATGTGATACAATCATCATTGCATACTTAGTGTCTCTCTTGACACAACACTGGTATATTGATTTTAACTGTTGTGATGGTTGTGTATCCTTTGTAACTAACCTAGACTTGTGCTGAAAATCTTCCATTTTTGAATCAATATCACATTACATTTGATGAACTGATATCTGATCAGCAAACCTTCCTCAATGACATCAAATGCCACACAGACATTCTTCATCTCTTTGGCATAGAATTTCCCCAGTAATGTTGCAATTCTTTGTATCCAATACAAGTGTATCCTCCATAGGTTTGGTACATTCAACCCTGATGGGTTATCTCAAGTTGATAGCTTTATCCTGAATCAATGTCTATTTGGGTGGTTGCTTTGACAACACAAAACATACAACCTCCTCTGAATCCAATAGAGCAGAAACTGTGACCCAAAAACTGAGATATCTACATTGTCAATGTTGCTGATGGCAACAAATATTGCATGGAAAAGAGAGCTATTAGTGACTAGTTTAAGTCCAATTTTATTTCAATTACATTCAAATTAAGCATATGAAACTGATTATTGCTCAGTTTTTATCCTCTTGCTGAAAATTTTTCAAATGAGTGCACACCACAATAATTTTTGCAAAACTAATTTTGAATTTTTATCTCAACAATCAACATTAAACTTAGCATAATATTGAGAGAAAAGAAAAACCTAAACTCTAGAAGTCTTGTTCCTTGTTCATAGAAATGACTGTACTGATGTAAAGAAAGGGGGGACTGAGAATCATGCCTTATCCACCAAAATAACTGAATAAAAGTCAAATTTATTGAGACCATACCAATTCTTCAGTCTAGATTAATCTAAAGGAAGTAGATACTTCTTGCACAGAATTTGAATGATGTACAATGATAATCATATTTCCAATAGGAATTACCTAAAATAGCTTCAAATAACTGAATTAACTTCATGATTTGGGTTGTTGGCTATCCTAAATGATATTTTACTTGTCATTCTTCAGTTTTTTATGAATTACATAACTATTTCTCATCTCTTTTGTTCAATGATACTGACATTGACTATAGTGCCAATAAGCATCAAGCCATTACAACACTTACTAAAAGATTTCGAAGTCTTAAAAGGATTTCCAAACCTAAAGCCCTACAATTCTCTCTTGATTATAATCAAAACATTTTGAAAATCTCATTCTATGTATGGGCTCTGATGCAATTTTGAACATTCTAAAATTTACAAAAAAAGCAATTTCTCAAAACATGATTGGGAGAAATAAAATTGGAACTTATTCATTCTTTCAATTGCTAGTGCTTTGGCATCTCCAGTTACATTATTGCATTTTTTACATCCTGTCAAAGTTGCTGTCAAAGATTACACCAGCATTGCAAAGGACTTCTGTGTCTTGAATTATAAAGACAAACAATCAATATTTTATTTGCCTGGCTGAAACAATTGATATTACAGAGAGTAGTTCAAATAATTCTTAGTCGGAAATGGCATGGACATTTTGTACTGCTGACCAGATGTTGTTTGACATTTTTTGTTAGATATTTTCATGTAAAGGTCATACTAGATGACAACACCAAAAATTGGCAATGACACTTTTAGTGCATTTTGAGCTCTTTACAATGAGTAGATTACAATGCACAAGCAAAAAATATGAGAACAGAAGTATGTTTTGTGTTCTTTGCCCTAATTAGTGACTTTTCCAGGTTTTGTCAGGTATATCTCAACATGTCTGGAGACAGTATTAGTGTTGTCAAATTTGAGATGTTGCAACATAAACCTTCACCAACTAAGGAATAATTTTAAGTACATAACATAGTAACTTTGACGTGAATGGACATTGCACTGTATCAGAATTGGATCATTATTTCTTGTATTCTCTTGAATTCATTTTTTTGCAAATAGCCATAGTGATTTTAGAAAAATAAGATTTAGATTTAGTTAATAAACATTTGTCTTTATTTGAAACAGCACTGATTGACAATGTTTCTGTGTGAATTTTCTTCTTGGTTTGATCATGGTAGTTCTGCATTGCTTCCATCTGAGTCTGATCCATTTCCATACCATCCAAGCCATCTTCTCCCAGAGATGAAAGTGCTTGCCAACCTTCTCTTCTTTCAGAGGGAATGCTCTATTGTCTCCATTCTTCAGATGGAGACTTTCAACTTGGCCTTTCCTTTTTGTATTCATCCATTTCATCTTCCATATTCAATGGGAGAATCCCTGCCATTTTACTCATATGACAACCATTGTTTCAAGATTTAGAACAAAGTCTTTGCCCACAAAGTAGACACTAAAATACCAAAATGGTGAGAGTGAGTGTATTAATTAAACCAACTCATCTGTCCTCCATCAGATTAGAATCTTTTGATCACCATCAGAAATTACTTGAGTTAGATGTCAATTTCCTGCTTACCTTCTATTCAAGTATATTACCTGAATCTTTGTGAATACCTTAAGTCGTCATAATTTAAGTCAGATGAAAGTTTGAAAATGAAATATAACATCATTTCATCTGCATTATAGTCGCTCTTTTCATATAATATATAAAATCATCTAATCACGTGAAATGATCATCATTAACACTCACACATTCTCGAATTCATTTGCACCATAATTACATATTTTTCGATGTCAAACAAATAAACAATAGAATCATGCAATTCTTCAGGTCTAGTTCACTGCATTTGAGAATTGTCAAAAATTTAGCATAATTGGTTAGTCATTATCAGAACGTAAAGGCGAGAGCTCTTCGTCATTCTTTCCATTCCCTAACTTTTCGACACTCCTTTGCATAATACTAATATTTTCTGCCATGTCTTTCGCTTTGTACACACCGCTGCCACTAACGATCAAATTTGCACCGGCTTCAGCCGCCATGTCAATTGTTTGTGGTTTGACCCCTCCATCAACTTCGATGTCTAATTTGGGGTATGCTGCCCTGATTGCGCGAACCTTACTCATACAATGCTCAATAAAAGACTGCCCTCCTTTCCCAGGATAAACAGTCATGATGAGAGCCACGTCAATCTGATCTGCATATTTCAAAATGGCTTCCACTGGAGTATCGGGACTAATCGTCAATCCCACCTTCATTCCATTCGCTTTGATCTTATCAATCACGTCTTGTGTGATTCCCCGTGGTTCCGTCGCTTCGTAATGAAATGTGTATGAAATTTGCGACCCCTTGTCTCCAGTGGCTTTGGCCTTGGCAACGGCCTCGACCCACTTCTCGGGCTCGCTCGTCATCATGTGACAATCGAAGTGACAGTCGGGGATATGGTTGCGAAGACATTGAATTACATATGGACCGAATGAAATGGTGGGAACAAAGTGCCCATCCATGACGTCGAGGTGCAGGTATTTGGCTCCAGCTGCCAGGGCCTTTTTGGCTTCGGATGCGAGAGAGGCCATGTCGCAATCCAGGACGGAGGGGCCGATTTGGGCGGGGCAGCAGTGGTATGGCATTTTTGAAGGTGGATGAAGCTAGGGAGTGACGAAATTAGAGGCGATAATTTGAAGTGATTGCCACGAAGCAAGATACAAAAGATAGAAGATAGAATTAAACAACTTCGAAATTCGTTCGCTGTTGTGAATGATTTGTGAATGATAAGAGAAGACGACAGATAGGTGTTACTCCCCCCCTCGATGTTGGGAACTATTGAGAGAGAGACTCACAAGCAAGAAAAATGGTGGGTCGAGAATGATGCTGAATACACCAAGTGTTTTGCGCACAGCCATCAATTTTTGACACATTTCCAGACGAAAGTCGAGGTTCTGTGATGTTGTGACATGAGATCCCACCACGTACTTCGTGAAAATGCTCACATAGGAATTCAAATGGATCATTTCATCAACAAATCAAAATAAAAAAATTACACATTCAATTTTTTACTTTGTTACGAATAGAATGAATTATTAGGAGTATTATTTTTCTCTACTTGGGTCCGATGTGCAATTTTGGATGATACATCATAAGAATTAAAATGATAGTGTGAAGCCTTTTATAGGACTTATTGGCCATTCGGAATAAAATAATGATTTAGTATTTAGCATTATACTGTAGTGGTGCCATCGGAAAGATTTCATTCTTCGACTTCAAACATGTCCTTCATCAATTCCACAATCCTATCATAATCATGCCTAAATGCAATTTCATCATCATTCATCAAGTGAGCCCATCCAGTATCACTTCGAATATCAACAGTTTTACTAATCTCATTCCCTTCTTCCAAAAATTGGGGATAAACATGCATATCCATCACGCTATCCAAACCTTCGATTTCCTCTAAAACATCATGTCGTATCCGCGAGATCTTGCCTTCAACGTAACTGACGAAATGCAGTATTGCTCCTTTGGCGCGAATGCTTGGCATGGTCGGAACAGAATCCCAGGCGAGGCGGAAACGTACCATTTCGTGAGGGTAATTGTAGTGTTCGTCGCCCCCGAGATGAGCTGCTAATACCATGTCTAGTGCACCGTATCCTATGCATGCATTTGTCAGTGGGCTGAAGTCTGTGTTGTGCTGACGACTGGAATATGAATATCATAAATAATGTGATGATTGATCGGGATTTTCAGCATGTGGACGTTGAAGATCCAAATAAAGAAAACCAGAAAGCATAATCGGAGAAGGAAACGCTGTGCTCTTATTCATTCACGTGCACTAATCACTCACCAATTCACCTCCACAAGCCTCACCCGAATCCTCCCATCAATCTCATCCGCAATAACCTCCACATGGGAAATTCCCCACCTAACACCCAATGCATCCAACGCCTCAAACACATACTCGCAAACCGCTCGTTCAACCTCACTCTCTTTCTCAGCCGCTGACACCAACTCTGTCCCAAAATACACAAATGGAGCTCCATTTGCAGCACGTTTGTCATAACGCCATAAAGCCGCTACTTTTCTTTCCCCATCTTTACATACGACGTCTACGGCGTATTCAACTCCGGAGGCAAATTCCTGTAGGAGGACTCGCTCGTGTTTGGAAGCGGTGGGCGATCCAAATACGGGGCTCTGGTGGACTTTATTGAAAGCCATTCGGACGGATGCGAGGTTGGAGCAGAGGTGAACGTCGTCGGAGGCGACTCCTCTAAGGGGTTTAACTACCACCATCTTCCTCTGGGTTGCTGAGTCATCTTCCCTCTTTTGTGGTCCCAAATTTTCTTGTTTTTCAACTTCTTCCTCGTCCTCAACGACGCCCAAATCTCTGGCAAACTCCAAAGCTTCGTTCAAATTCTTACAGCTTTGTTGTTGTACCACTTCCAACCCACCGACGCTTTTTACCACTTCGTTCATCAAAAACTTGTCTCTCCTCGCTTTGTTGAACCCATCATGATATCGGGGATACAACCCCAACGCTACCCCGAAACGTTCGGCATCTTCCAATCCTGAGTCGGACTCGCAGTAAATGCCGCAAATTTGTATGTCGGATGGGAGACTGGATTTCCAAGTCTGTAATTCCCCTTTTGCTTCGTCATTGGAACTCTCACCACCATAGCTATTGTCACGTAAACCGAAATTTAGACCAGACAAATCGGGAAGGCGACTCGACAAATGCTCCATCTGTCCCTCGACCTGAAACAAATACCGAGAAAAAAAATCGGAAAGGACGTGAATGACCGCAGCTCCGTAAAGGTGTCGGGCGGCATGGGCAATGTATTGGCCATGGTAAGGGGAGAATGCGTCCATGAGTATGATTGCTTTGGTGGTTGATTTTGAATCAGTATTGTATTGTGGATTGTTGGTTGGAGTTGGTTGCGATTCATCGAAATCGCCCAGGGTGCCGGTGGGGGCGTCGCGTTCTCGATGTATAGATTGCACGTCTGGCGGGTATTCGATGGAAGGAACGGCTGGAATGGTTGCCCACTTATTCCGCAGCAGTTCCATTTCATCTTTGTCGTCATTTTCGTAGGAATTTATACCAGTTTTGATATCACTTGCCTCTGATCCAAGACCGTCCTCTTCCGTTCTCGTATCATCATCGTCGGCGAGGTCTATCTCTACCGAATCGTCGTAATCGTTTGCAGTGCTGATAACTTCGCTGCCACAGTTCTGATTGTTTGTGTCTTTGTTATCGCCGTCGCATGATGTCCCATCGGCAGAGCCTCCTCTGACTCTCAAAACACGGCGTATAGACGTTCTGAAGGAACCTGATGTACGCGACAAGCCATTGTTTAGGATATGGTTACTGCTCTTTAAGAGCAATGATTCAGTGAATTTCAGCCGCGTGTCGGATGGCGGCAACATCCATGATGAAGGGGACGATGACTGCGACGAAGATGCAAAAGTCCATGCAGAGGAAAAAAATATTGACGTCTTGTCATGATTTCGTCGGACGATTACATCGTCGCCGTGAAATATGGCCAGTGCCAACAAAGCCAGGAAGGATAATGTCCCTTGGTTGACCGATGCTTGATTCCTCATGGTCGCCTCTCTCGAAATAGGGTGAGAACGGTAACTGGTTGGCTTAATTTTCCATGGGATGGATTTCATAAGTTGTAAACAAAAAACTACCATACCACCTGTTGTCAACAAACGAAGACTGACGTCATTATTACGCATTCAATATTTTAAAAATCAATAATTTGAATAGAAAATATTTTCTTCCTAAAACAATACAAAAAATATAATCAATAAAAGTCAAAAATTAGAATTAAACTTTATCATATTGTAAAATATGGACGGAAATTGTCACCTACTCCCACAATCTCTCCATTGCTCCCGTTGTGTCTGCAAGTATAAAATATTTTAGCAACTTACACCACGCTGAATGTTGCTATTTTTTTCACACACATATATATATTTTAAATCGAGACCGAACAGCATTAGCATTCACGACATACTGAAGTATTATCGTTTGAATACGAACGAGACTATGCAACAACGAATCCTCTTCGCAACCACCACCATGATACTATACTCCTCCACTCGCCTCGCCGCCGCCAGCCTTTCGTCTGCCCCTCCTTCATTCCGAGGCATCGGAAGCACAGCTTCACGTGCCGTCGCATTTTCCAGACGACGACGAGTTGCGCCTTCTCCGTCGTCTTCAACTTTGTGGGTGTTGCAATCCTTGCGCGGAGGATATGACGGGAATTCCACTTCCGCTTCCATTTCAACAAACGCCACTGCTTCGGCGTCTGGTGTCAGGAAATTCAGTTCGGATACAGTCACTTGTGGAGACGGAGAAACCAAATTTGTGAAGCTTGCTGATCCCGCGCCTGGTTCTCGTAAGTTCCAGTTTTCCAGCTATTCTTGATTTGTGTATTTTTTGTTGATCTCGGCTAGACATTCATCAAAATTTGAAATGCTCACGTTCCTTTATTCCTGCTTCCTGCGCCCTCCCATCACTGTCCTCGAAACATCTATCAACTATAAATAACTCGAAATAAATATCATTCAACCCCAAAACGAAAAAATCTCGACAAACGACAAACGCAGCCTTTCACTACGCGTTCCCCGTCCACTCCCTCGCCGCAGCCAAGCACTTCTACGGCTCCATCCTCGGATGCAGCGAAGGGCGCTCCTCCTCAAAATGGCAAGACTACTCCCTACACGGCCATCAAATAGTGTGTCACTGGGTCGGAGACAACTACCGCTGCATCGACTACTACAATCCAGTCGACGGAGACGAGGTACCCGTCCCCCATGCGGGGTTGGCGCTGACGGTGGAGCAATTTCATGATTTGGCGAAGAGGGTCAGAGAGGCGGGGGTGGAGTTCATTATCGAACCGCATTTGAGGTTTGAGGGTATGCCAGGGGAGCAGTGGACCATGTTTTTTAAGGATCCATCGGGGAATAATTTGGAGTTTAAGGCAATGACGAAGGTTGAAAATTTGTTTGCCAAGTACAATGTGGAAGATTGAAGGAGATTTCGATGCAGTCAGCTAGATTACTCTCGGTTCATTGGGAATTTAAACCGGGATTCATGAAACTCATTGACACGGAATATTACCGGGATTTTATGCCATATGCAAGTTTTGGAAATGACCAATATCCAAAATATTCAACTTAGAAAACGACAATATTCGCCTGGACATACCTGCTCACTTGTTCATAGCTTTTAGGAAAATATGCATCAATACCGCAGAGACGTTATTACCAACCAGTAAGTCAAAAACAGCGACAGATCTCCAGACAGAATTCGTCTCGTTGAAGAAATAAGTTTTTGGTCTACTTTGGATTCTGTCGTCCGACACGAGCTACAGCTAGAATATTAATTTACTGCAAGTCATGAAAATAATACAATGGTTAATAATGATGTTACCAATAGAATCCACTTTGACCACTTGGTTTTCTTCTCGACTGGTTCCCAAACGAGATCATGGCACTTAGCATCTTCCTCGCAGTTCTCACTCGTAATTCTCTGGAGTAATCGAATCCTCCTCTGAATCAAGCTCTGACCACGGCAACTTCTTTTGCCTCAAATAATTCCTCCTCTAGATTACATAATGAAAAGTAGAAGTTTGCTTGTATTATCAATTCTACCTGCTGCATGGTACTATTTCGCATATTCATACAATTCTGTCGGGCTCTGGTCCAGATTCTACTGTGCAGCCAAGTTGGAACTACTTATTGAAACCCATCCTCATCTGCAGTACTATCTTGGTAATCATAATCGGGGGCGGTAATGCTGTCAAAGATAAATACCACAGATCCATTAAGAAAAGATACTTTCCTAC
>JACCDI010801482.1_pt1 | contig 10391 bp, 8 predicted proteins | sample 7442791 | NCBI WGS metagenome assembly JACCDI01 (sample SAMN15323434, study PRJNA562643) | freshwater metagenome | isolation source: river surface water | place: USA:Blue River Watershed | collected 2017-08-15
CCCCCACCAGGATCACGTCGGGGTCTTCCCGCAGGGCAGCGCGCAGGGCGGCGGCGAAGCTGCGGGTGTCTTCCCCCAGCTGGCGCTGGTGGATCACGCTTTTGGCATTGCGGAAGCTGAATTCGATCGGGTCTTCGATCGTGAGGATGTGCGCGTACTCGTTTTCATTGACATGATTGACCATCGCCGCCAGCGTGGTCGACTTGCCGGAGCCGGTCGGGCCGGTCACCAGCACGAGGCCGCGCGGCTTCATCGACAGGTCGGCGAAGATCTTCGGCGTGCCGAGGTCCTCCAGCGTCAGTATCTTTGACGGGATCGTGCGCATCACGGCCGCCGCGCCGCGGTCCTGGTTGAACGCATTCACGCGAAAGCGCGCCACGCTCGGCAATTCAAACGAAAAGTCGACTTCCAGCGATTCTTCGTAGCGCTTGCGCAGCCCGTCGTTCATCACCTCGTAGATCATCGCGTGCACTTCCTTGTGCGACATCGGCGGCAGGTTGATGCGGCGCACGTCGCCGTGCACGCGGATCATTGGCGGCAGGCCGGCCGACAGGTGCAGGTCGGAGGCGCCATTCCTGACCGAGAAGGCCAGCAGTTCGGATATGTCCATCGGGTTCGCGCGCAAGAGAGGAGTGTTCGCGCGATTATCTGGCCGTGCTTTTGTCCGCCTCAAGCGGAACAGCAGGGAAAAGCCGCCGCTGTTGCAGCGATGCGGCAGTTCAGCGAAAAAAAACGTCCGCCGAAAAGGAATCAGCCGAGCGCGACGCCGGCAAAGACTGCCGCGCCTAGCCAGTTGTTGTGCCTGAATGCGGCGAAGCAGCGCAGGCGGTCGCGGCCGCGGATCAGCGTGTAGTGATAGCCTGCGATGCCGGCGGCTGCAACGAGGCCTGCATAGAACATCGGCCCCAGATGATACGAAGCACCAACCAGTGCGATTAACAGAAGACTTATTCCATAGCAGATCATCACCGCAAGTACATCGAAGCGGCCGAAAGTGATTGCTGATGTGCGGATACCGATTAGCAGGTCATCGTCGCGGTCTACCATTGCATATTCGGTGTCATAGGCGAGTGCCCAGAACACGTTCGCGACCAGCAGCACCCAGGCTTCGACCGGGACGGTGTCGAGCACGGCTGCATAGGCCATCGGAATGCCGAAGCCGAATGCAATGCCGAGATAGGCCTGCGGCAGCGCGAAGAAGCGCTTGAAGTACGGATAGGTGCCGGCGACCAGCACTGCCACGACCGACAACTGCTTCGTCAGTCCATTGAGCGGCAGCACCAGCAGGAAGGAGAGCAGCGCGAGCGCTGCAGCGACGGCGACCGCTTCCCATGCGGCGATGCGGCCCGAGGTCAGCGGACGCTCGGCGGTGCGCTTGACGTGGCGGTCGAAGTCGCGGTCGGCAAAGTCATTGATGGCGCAGCCGGCCGAGCGCATCAGCACCGTGCCCACGCTGAAGATCGCGACCAGCGTCCAGTCCGGCTTTCCGCCCGAGGCGAGCCACAGCGCCGACAGCGTCGGCCACAGCAGCAGCAGGCTGCCGATAGGCTTGTCGAGGCGGACGAGGCGCGCATACAGCGTCAGGCGCTGGCGCAGGGGCGATACGGTGGTTTCCATGGAGCGCAGTTTAGCGCGTGGCGTTCCGCGCGAGGTTGTTGTGTTGGTGGATCAGACATGGATCCCAGCTTGCGCTGGGATGACGATTTTAAAACCGAGGCATCATAAAACGTCATTCCAGCGCAAGCTGGAATCCACGGCCGTAACTTGATCGGCTACTTCAACTGCCGGATCAATTCTCCGCCAGCTCCGCGTCAGGCAGCATCGTCACCCCATGCAGCTTGCAGTCCAGCACGGCCTGCCGCACCGCCTCGATCGCGCCTTGCCGCGTGAAGCTCTTGCGCCATGCGATCACCACGCGTCGCGAAGGCGCGGGTTGGTCGAAGGGCTTGTAGCGCAGGATGTCGTTCTTGCTCTGCGTCTCCGGCACCGACGCCATGGGCAGCACGGTGATGCCGATGCCGGAGGCGACCATGTGCCGTATCGTTTCCAGCGACGATCCTTCGAAGGTGCGCGCGATGCCGCCGCCGGCGGTAGAGTAGCGCGACATCTCCGGGCAGACTTCGAGCACCTGGTCGCGGAAGCAGTGGCCGGCGCCGAGCAGCAGCATGGTTTCGCTCTTGAGCTCTTCGCCGCTGACGGACCGGCGCTCGGCCCACGGATGGTGGCGCGGCAGAGCGACCATGAACGGCTCGTCGTACAAGGGGCGCACCATCAGTCCCTGTTCGTTGAAGGGCAGCGCCATGATCGCCGCGTCCAGCTCGCCGGCGCGCAGCAACTCGAGCAGCTTGACCGTGAAATGCTCCTGCAGCACCAGCGGCATCTGCGGCACGCGCTCGATCAGGAGCGGCACCAGCTGCGGCAGCAGATACGGAGCGATCGTGTAGATCACGCCGACGCGCAGAGCGCCGACCAGCGGATCCTTGTTTTGTGTCGCGATGTTCTTGATGTACGCGGTCTGCTCGAGCACGTGCTCGGCCTGTGCAATGATCTGCGCGCCAATAGGCGTGACCGATACCTCGGACCCGCCGCGCTCGAAGATCGCGACGCCGAGTTCGTCTTCCAGTTTCTTGATCGCCACTGACAGCGTGGGCTGCGCGACGAAGCAGGCTTCGGCCGCGCGGCCGAAATGCTTTTCTCGCGCGACGGCCACGATGTATTTTAGTTCGGTCAATGTCATGCGCTTGGAACCTGTCTCGTTAGGCCGCTGGCGGCGTTGGCAGCAACTTGCCGTATCTCTCGTGCTGTCTGCGTTGCTGCCGCCTTGCCACCGGCCTAACGAGACAGGTTCTTAGTTTCGCATAACAATCAAACCCGCAGGAAGTCTTCCTTCGCGCCCAGCCAGCGCGCCAGGTGCGCGTCGGCGATGTCGGGCTGCTGCGCCAGCAGCTGCTGTGCGAGGTCGCGCGCCTGCTCGACCAGCCACTGGTCTGTTTCCAGATCGGCAAATCGCAGCATAGCCTGGCCCGATTGGCGCGCGCCAAGGAATTCGCCGGGGCCGCGGATCTCCAGGTCGCGGCGCGCGATCTCGAAGCCGTCGGCGGTCTCGCGCATGATGGCCAGCCTTTCCTTTGCGACCGGGCCCAGCGGGCTCTGGTACATCAGCAGGCAGGCGGAAGCCGCCGCGCCGCGCCCGACGCGCCCGCGCAGCTGGTGCAGCTGCGACAGGCCGAAGCGCTCCGCATGCTCGATCACCATCAGCGACGCGTTCGGCACGTCGACGCCGACCTCGATCACGGTGGTTGCGACCAGCAGGTGCAGCTCGCCCTTCGCGAAGGCGTCCATCACCGCCTGTTTCTCGGCCGGCTTCAGCCGACCGTGCACGAGGCCGACCTTCAGGTCCGGCAGCGCAGCCGTCAGCAATTCATGGGTCTCGGTCGCGGTCTGCAGCTGCAGCGCCTCGGATTCCTCGATCAGCGGGCATACCCAGTACACCTGCCGCCCTTCGAGCGCGGCCGCGTGCACGCGGGCGATCACCTCGTCGCGTCGCTCCTGCGCGACCATGCGCGTGACGACCGGCGTGCGTCCCGGCGGCAGCTCGTCGATCACCGACACTTCGAGGTCGGCGAAATAAGTCATGGCCAGCGTGCGCGGTATCGGCGTGGCCGACATCATCAGCTGGTGCGGCACGCTGGCCACGCCCTTGTTCCTCAGCGTGAGCCGCTGCGCGACGCCGAAGCGGTGCTGCTCGTCGACGATCACGAGTCCCAGCTTCGCGAATTCCACGTCCTGCTGGATCAGCGCATGGGTGCCGACCACCAGCCGCGCCTGGCCGGATTCGATGCGCGCGCGCGCGTCGTCCTTTTCCTTTTTCTTCAGGCTGCCGGTCAGCCACGCGACGTTCACGCCCAGCGGTTCCAGCCAGCCGGCGATCTTGCGGAAATGCTGCTCGGCGAGGATCTCGGTCGGCGCCATCAATGCTGCCTGGTAGCCGCTGTCGATCGCCTGCGTCGCCGCCAGTGCCGCCACCACGGTCTTGCCGCTGCCGACGTCGCCCTGCAACAGTCGCTGCATCGGGTAAGACGCCTTCAGGTCGGCGCGGATTTCTTCCAGCACGCGCTGCTGCGCGCCGGTCAGCGCGAACGGCAGCGCTTGCAGGAAGGCTTGCGTCAGTTCACCGGCCTTGCCGAGCACCGGTGCACCCTGCTGGCGGCGCGCGGCCTGCGCCCGTTTCATCGACAGCTGCTGCGCGAGCAGTTCGTCGAATTTCATCCGGATCCACGCCGGATGCGAGCGCTCCGCCAGCGCGTTCTCGTCAACGTCGGCCGGCGGCTTGTGCAGCAGCCGGATGGCCGGCTCGAAGGCCATCAGTTTCAATGTCGCGCGCAGCTCGGCGGGCAGAGTGTCGTCCCAGGCGATGCGCGTCATTGCGTTCGAGATCGCCTTGCGCAGCAGCGCCTGCGACAGGCCTTCGCCGGCCGGATATACCGGCGTCAGCGCGTCCGGCAGCGGCGTGTCCTCATCGACCGGCTTGACGGTCGGGTGCACCATCTCGTCGCCGAAGAATCCGTGCCGCATCTCGCCGCGCACGCGCAGCCGCTTGCCCACCGCCATCTGCGTGGCCTGGCTGCCGTAGAAATTCAGGAAACGCAGCGTCAGCAGGCCGGTATCGTCGGTGATCTTCACGACGAGCTGCCGGCGCGGACGGTACTGCACGTCGCAGTCAATGACTACGCCCTCGACCTGCACCGCCAGCCCGTGGCGCATGCTGGCGTCGCGTATCGTCAACAGCTGCGTCTCGTCCTCGTAGCGCATCGGCAGGTGCAGCACCAGCGCCATGTCGGACGACAGCCCGAGCCGCGCGAGCTTGTCGGCGGTGCGCAGGCTTTTCGGCGGGCTGGCTTTTTTCTTCGGGGCTGGCATGGCTACGGGGTTCGCACGGGCAGCGTAGAATACCGGCTTTTTCGTGGCCCGCCCTCGGCAATTCAAAGACGCGGGATCCCGGCCTGCGCCGGGGTGACGAACCGTGGGCCTGATGGCCTCAAAACCGTCATCCCGGCGCATGCCGGGATCCAGTGTCTTTCGCAGACCTTCCAATGTACTCCCTCTCCGACTTTGACTTTGACCTGCCGCCCGAGCTGATCGCACAGGCGCCGCTTGCGCAGCGCAGCGCATCGCGGCTGCTGCAGGTGGAACCTGATGCACTGACCGACCGAGTGTTCGCCGAGCTCATCGACCTGCTGCAGCCCGGCGATGTGCTGGTGTTCAATGACACCCGCGTGCTGAACGCGCGCTTCTTCGGCGTGAAGGAAACCGGCGGCAAGGTCGAGGTGCTGGTCGAGCGCGTGCTCGATGCGAGGACCGTGCTGGCGCAGGTGCGCGCGTCGAAGTCGCCGCCGGCCGGCACCATGCTGCGGCTGGCCGACGCATTCGACGTGCGCGTCGGTGAACGCGCCGGCGAGTTCTTCACGCTGCACTTTCCATCCGATGCTATTCCGCTGATTGATCGCTATGGCCGCCTGCCGTTGCCCCCCTATATCGAGCATGCTGCCGATGAGGTCGACGCACAGCGCTACCAGACCGTGTATGCGAAACACCCGGGCGCTGTCGCCGCGCCGACCGCCGGCCTGCATTTCGATGACGGCTTGCTGCAACGTCTGAGGGACAAGGGAGTGAAGCTCGCGTGGCTGACGCTGCACGTGGGCGCCGGCACCTTCCAGCCGGTGCGCACCGAAAACCTTGCCGAGCACCAGATGCACAGCGAGTGGTACAGCATTTCGCCGGAAACGGTCGCCGTGATCGAGGAGGCGCAGAAGGCCGGCCGCGACGTGATCGCAGTCGGCACCACCAGCCTGCGCGCGCTGGAGTCGGCGTCGGCATCGGGCCGGCTCGTTGCCGGCAGCGAAGACACACAGATCTTCATCACGCCGGGCTATCGCTTCCGCACCGTGACCCGCCTCGTCACCAATTTCCATCTGCCGAAATCCACGCTGATGATGCTGGTGTCGGCATTCGCCGGCTATGACCGGATCCGTAGTGCGTACGCGCACGCGATAGCGCAGCGCTACCGCTTCTTCAGCTATGGTGACGCGATGCTGCTGGACAGGGAACAACAACCATGAAATTCACCTTACTGAAAACCGACGGCAACGCGCGCCGCGGCCGTCTCGAGGTCGCGCACGGCACGATCGAGACGCCGATCTTCATGCCGGTCGGCACCTATGGCTCGGTGAAGGCGATGTCGCCGGATGAGCTGCGCGAGATCGACGCGCACATCATCCTTGGCAATACCTTCCACTTGTGGCTGCGCCCCGGCCTCGACATCATTGGCAAGTTCGGCGGCCTGCATCGCTTCATCGGCTGGGACCGACCGATACTGACCGACTCCGGCGGCTTCCAGGTGTTCTCGCTGGGCGCGATGCGCAAGATCACCGAGGAAGGCGTGAAGTTCGCGTCGCCGGTCAATGGCGACAGGCTGTTCCTGTCGCCGGAGATCTCGATGCAGATACAGCGCGTGCTGAATTCCGACATCGTGATGCAGTTCGACGAGTGCACGCCGTACGAAATCGATGGTCGTCCTGCCACGCGCGAGGAGGCCGGACAATCGATGCGGATGTCGCTGCGCTGGGCGAAGCGCTCGCTGGACGAGTTCAGGCAGCAGGAAAACCCGAATGCGCTGTTCGGCATCGTGCAGGGCGGCATGTATGAGGAATTGCGCGACGAGTCGCTGGCCGGCCTCGAGCAGCTGGATTTTCATGGCGTCGCGGTCGGCGGCCTGTCCGTCGGCGAGCCGAAGGAAGACATGCGGCGCGTGCTGTCGCATATCGGGCCGAGGCTGCCCGCGCACAAGCCGCATTACCTGATGGGTGTCGGCACGCCGGAAGACCTGGTCGAGGGCGTCGCGAACGGCATCGACATGTTCGATTGCGTGATGCCGACCCGCAATGCGCGCAATGGCTGGCTGTTCACGCGCTACGGCGACCTGAAGATACGCAATGCGCGGCACAAGGACGAAGACCTGCCGATCGACGAAAGCTGCGACTGCCATGCATGCCGAAATTTCTCGCGCGCTTACCTGCATCATCTGCATCGTGCCGGCGAGATCCTTGGCGCGCGCCTGAACACCATTCACAACCTGCATTACTACCTGCAGCTGATGCGGGAGATCAGGGCGAGCATCGACGCCGGAAGCTTCGTGCAATTCAGGGCCCGCTTCGCTGCAGACCGCGCGCGCGGCGTTTGATAAAAAATAAACTTCACCCTGCCGGCGTCATCAGGATTTTTCTGAAAATGGCAGCCGGCCGGAACCCCGTCCCTCGTTTTTCCCCTCATCGCTGACGCTTCGCCTTTCAGCCGCAGGCTCGTGAAATGCGAAACGCCGGCAGCCACGCGTCTCCCCTTCGCGTGGCTGCCCTCATTCACCTACCGATGCGGAGTTGATGATGGCAAGAGCGGCTTCAGGTTCTGCGGTCAATTGGGGCCGGCTATATGGATCGGACGAGGAGGACTATCTGCCTCCGCATGATCGTGACCAGGAATACCTGCCGGATCATTTCCTCATCCTGTTCGATGAGCACGGCAGTGACCGTCCCGAATGCCTGACTGCCTGGTTAGCCTGCCTGCCGCCGCTGGCCCGGGAAATGCGCAGGCTGACGGTCGCCGGGCTCGGTGTCGATACGATGCTGGCAGAAGCCAGGCGGGCACTGACGGCTCCCGATGCGGACGTCGCTGCGATCGATCCGCACTATGGACGTAGCGTGCTGCACTGGGCCGGCATGCTCGCGCATCCTTCGCTGGTGAGCCTGCTGTTGCAGCATGGCGCCGAGGTTCATGTGAATCATGTCGACCATCACGGCTACTCGGCCTTGGGCTGCGTACATGCGTTTCGCAGCATGGCCGGCGGCGGCGACGTGATCGATGCATTGCTGACCGCCGGCGCGTCGCTCGACACGCTGGCGCATGAGGGCGCGGAGCTGTTGTATCGCAAGGACCTGCCCGTGCCGCTGGTCGAGAGGCTGCTGCGATTCGGTGCCGATGTCGACGGTGGCGGCGCTTTCGAGACCACGCCCTTGCTGGGCGGTTGTGGCAGCGTCGACTGGGGCGCTGCGTCTTTGCTGCTGGACTTTCACGCCGATATCCATCGCCGCGGGGCGTTCGGCATGTCGGTACTGCACAACCCGCACATTCCGGTCTGGCTGGCCGAGCAGTTTTACCGGCGCGGCGCCGATGTGAATGCGAGGGACATGCAGGGCGACACGCCGCTGATGATGGCCCGTGCGCAGGGCAATGCTCCGCTGGCGCGCTGGCTGGTCTCGAAAGGGGCGGGGGCGGATCATGTCCCCGATCCTTTGCGGTCGGCGCTCGACGAAGCAGCGCAAGGGAGGCGGAAATGAGAGCAGATGCAGAGTTTCAGTGTCCTCCGGATTTTCTGGTGTATCCGCATGACGGATCGGTGATTCACCCGCCGCAGGCCTGGTCGCCTTCGAGTTCAGCGCAGCAGCCCATTCGACAATCCTCGTCGCCGGCGGCCGTGCCTTGCATTGCGCGGCGAACTCGCCTGACCCGCGCGTGCTGGCCCGCCTGCCGGCCGCTCTTCCCCCTGAGGCTCAGCAGCGGCTGCAGATACTGGATGCTGTCGATGCGCGCGGCGATACCGCACTGCATTAGGCGGCGCGCGCAGGCGTTCTCGGTGCAAGACTGACAATCATTGCGGCGCGGACCGAATTCCCTGTGCTTTCAGGAATTCGACGATCTTTGCCGTTCCCGGACCGGTGCTGCCCGGTCTCCCCAATGCTAGAATCCCGGGTTATTAAAAAAATCAACCCGGAGTAATTCATGTTTATCTCGAATGCCTACGCGCAGGCCGCAGCGCCTGCCGGCGCCGGTGGAGGCCTGATGGGCCTGCTGCCCATCATCCTGATGTTCGTCGTGCTGTACTTCCTGATGATCCGCCCGCAGATGAAGCGCCAGAAGGAGCAGAAGGCAATGATCGAAGCGATCGGCAAGGGCGACGAAGTCGTCACCGCCGGCGGCCTCGTCGGCAAGGTGACCAAGGTCGGCGACGCGTATGTGACGCTGGAAGTCGCGGACGGCACCGAAGTCGTGATGCAGAAGGCGGCCATCACGATGCTGCTGCCCAAAGGCACCATCAAGACTCTCTGATATTGCGCATCACGCACGGTCCGGCACAGGTTGCCGGACTTTTTTCATTCTAGGCAGGCTGCCATGAACCGTTACCCCCTCTGGAAATATCTGCTGATCGTGCTGGTGCTGGCCTTCGGCGCGCTGTACACGGTGCCGAACTTCTTCGGCGAATCGCCGGCCGTGCAGGTCAGCAGCGCCAAGGCGACGCTGAAGCTGGGCCCGGATGCCGTCGATCGCGTGCAGCAGGCGCTGCAGGCCGCCGGCGTGCGTTCTGAAAACGCCTTCTTCGAAGACCTCGGCAATAACGGCACGGTGCGCGTGCGCTTCGCCAGCACCGACCTGCAGTTCAAGGCCAAGACCGTGATCGAGCAGGCGCTGAACAAGGATCCGTCCGATCCGACCTATCTGGTCGCGTTCAACCTGCTGCCGAACACGCCGGTCTGGCTGCAATCGCTGCATGCGCTGCCTATGTATCTCGGCCTCGACTTGCGCGGCGGCGTGCATTTCCTGATGCAGGTGGACACGAAGGCGGTGATGGCCAAGCGCATCCAGTCGGTGCAGATGTCGGTGCGCTCGCATCTGGTCGAGAAGAAGGTGCGTTTTGCCAGCCTGTCGCGCAATGGCGATGCGGTCGAGGTCCGCTTCCGCGATCGCGAGACGCTGGACGCCGCGCGCAATGTGCTGGCGGGTGAACTGCCCGAACTGGCGCTGGCCGAGTCGCAGGATGCGGAAGGGCTGGTGCTGCAAGCGAGACTGAACCCGGCGGCGAACAAGCGCACGGTTGAGGAGGCGGTGCAGCAGAACATTTCGACGCTGTCCAAGCGGGTCAACGAACTCGGCGTCGCCGAGCCGGTGATCCAGCGCCAGGGCGCGGACCGCATCGTCGTGCAGCTGCCCGGCGTGCAGGACGTGTCGCGCGCCAAGGACATCATCGGCCGCACCGCGACGCTGGAAGTGCGCATGGTCGATGAGTCGGTTCGTCGCGGCACTGAGGAAAGCTCATCGGTGCCGCCAGGTTCCGAGCTGTTCAAGGTCGGCAAGGGCGTCCCGGTCGTGCTGTACAAGGATCCGGTGATCACCGGCGACTACATTTCCAACGCGGGCGCCGCATTCGACCAGAACCAGCAGCCGTCGGTCAGCATCGACCTGAACGGTGATGGCGGCCGCAAAATGCGGCAGGCCACGCGGGACAAGATCGGCAAGCTGATGGCGATCGTGCTGTTCGAGAAGGGCAAGGGGGAAGTGCTGAC
>JACCDI010725906.1_pt1 | contig 10390 bp, 2 predicted proteins | sample 7442791 | NCBI WGS metagenome assembly JACCDI01 (sample SAMN15323434, study PRJNA562643) | freshwater metagenome | isolation source: river surface water | place: USA:Blue River Watershed | collected 2017-08-15
AATAATACGGTTGAAATTGCGATGGTTTTCTTTACTGTAAATCTTATTGAAGTATTGGGCTGGGCTAAACTAAATACATTTTCCATGATCATCCAATCGTTAGATTGTGGATGAGGGTAGGAAGTCTCTATGACAGAACAATCACATAATCTTCAGTGAAGATAAACTTTAAAACTACTTTAAGTAGCTCTAAATTACTTAGTTGCTGTAAGAGTCACAACCTTGGTCTTTGTGCCGATCTTGATAGTGATTGTGTACTTACCAGCGACAGAGAATTTGATTGAAGGAAGTTTGATTGTTCCCGCACGCGCTGCCGTCACCTTAGCAACAGTGAGGCTCTTCCCCTTTGGATCTTTCACAACCATGATCAATTTCTCGCCCTTCTTTACTGAAGGAATCACTGCTTGGAAATTCGCCGATAATTTAAGTGTTACCTTGCTCTTTGCTGCAGTCAGAGTCGAAGGTCGAATCGCGCCAGTGACCTTGCCACCCACTACAAAACCATTTGGCTTCACAACCGCTGGCGCTGAAGGAGATGCTGTTGGAGAAGCTGTGGGCGAAGGGGTTGGTGAGGGTTTTGGCGTTGCACTTGGGTTTGAAGATGCCGATGGGGTTGGTGAAGGTGAGGCATCGACCTTTGCCATCTCTGATTGTGTAAGAAGGGTAATGATGCGACGCGGAACCGAACCACCGCGATAACCAGCGCCCGCAACATCAAATGTTCCAAAGGTGATACGAGCTCGGTATTCCTTGTATTTTTCGGGCTGTCCTTTAATGTACGTACGAATCAAATACTCGCCATCATTTGCCTCAAAATCCAACGCACCAGCTTTGTTGGCACAGATCGGCCCATACTCTTTATCGCCCTCTTTTAAGCGATGAATGAAGGTTGCGCACGCGTTACCGGGATATGGCTGCGTTGGCGCCTCTGGATCTGAGACAAAGAGGTTGAACCATGTTGTTCCAACTCCCCCTCCGCCACCAATACTCGGTGCTCCGCCGCCAGTAGAAGGTGGATTTGAAGTAGGTGGAGTGGTCGATGTTGATGTATCAACTGGAACCAACCGTGTCACATTGATCGCTGTTGATTCCAAAGAGAACGCCGATGTGCCAACGCCATTTGTCGATGCGACTTTTGCAGAGTAAGAACCTGTCGCTAATCCATCAAAGACAGTTGAGAGATTGGTGAGGTCAGTTACTACTCGTGATACTAAATCAACACCACTTTTAAGTAGTTTAACGGTGTAACTGACAATCGCATTTCCCCCATTACTCGCAGGTGCTGTCCAAGTAACTCCAGCCTGACCATTAGTGGCTTGTGCGACCATAGTGGGTGCTGACATCACAGCAGGAACCGATGGCAGTGTTGCTGCATCAGATTTGGTTGAGGTTGTGCCCGTTGTGTTTGCCGCGTTTATTGCCGTTACTGTGAACTCAACCGAGGATCCGGCAGTCAATCCAGAGATATTGGCAGATGTTGCGGTGGATGCGGCTGTTACTGATAATCCTGATGTGACTTCACGAACGATGTATGAGGTGATATCAAAGCCACCAGAATCCGAACTTGCTACAGCAGTCCAGGAGACAGTGGCTGTGCCAACGCCAACAGTCACCGTTGGCTTGGCAGGCGCCATGGGAGCAGTCTTTGGCACTGTTTTCAGAGTATCGGTGCTCCAAGGGCTGGCTTGATCCACCACAATGCTGCGTACTTGAACTACATAACTCTTTCCGCCCATAAGGCCAGTGAACTGAGCTGAGTTGTTCTGTTCACCAGTTACGGATTGACGTTCAGTCGTGCGGTCATCCTCTCGAGTTAAGAGAACGGTATATGCATTCGCGCCAGTTACAGCATCCCAGGTGACCGTAATCTTTCCATTGCGATATTCCGGACTCGTGTCAACAATAACCTGAATATTTGTCGGTGTTGCCGGTGCAGCATAAGCGTTTTCAATGCCCATAAGTGATTGAATAAGCAGAAGAAGAGCAAGTGGTGCCCGTAGAGATTTCATCATGGGTTAATAGTGATGGTGATATCTGCGCTGCTTGTGGCGGCATTACTTGGAGAATCAGTCGCCAAAGCATATTGACCATTGGATGCTGAGATCGGCTCGATTGCTTTGATAGTCCAAGCAAAGCTGCGATCGAGATTGAGTTCATAGTAACCATTAGAACCAGAGACGGTTGAAACCATCTTTGTCGAATCGTTATCTCGAACAGCGGTGATGACAACAGAGCCAAGTCCAACTGCGCTTTGATTACGGACAAAACCACTGACATTTCCATTTGGAAGAATTACGGTTGCAACGCCATTGAGAACAGATGTTCCAGTGACGACGCTAGCTGAATCGACAGAGAGAAGGATTTCCTTCTCGACTCCAGCACTTATCTTTCCTGGCCAGAAATGAACTGTGTAATCACCTTGTGGCAAAAGCAGTGCACCTCGCCCTTGATCATCAAGGTAGCCATCCTTGAAGTATTCATACTTGCCGTTGCCACCGTTGTACTTACTTACTTGATACCAGCCCCACATATTTTTCGCGCCAGCGATGTTGCGCACCTGAAGCGAGATATTTGGGCGATCAAAGGTAATAGTGATGGTTGGAGAATCGATAGCTGAGAAGCTCTCAACTTCAAAGACCTTAGGGCTAAATAGGGCGTAATTGCCTTCGCCTGGATAGGCAGTAAGTCGGTATTTTTCGCCTACATCGAGACCGAGACCGACAATTCCAAGTTCGTTGGTGTGGTTACTTGGCATCCATTCATATTGTGAACGCGCAGGGCTCCATTGTTCTATTGCAACATATCCATATCGATTTGCAGTTGTTGCTGATCCATTTCCAGGAACACGCACCTGAACACGAGTTGAGACTCCACCGAGAGCCTTATCACCGATATTGCCGATTGAGTTAATAGAGTAATTCTTGGACGAGAACTCTGTTGATTGATAGTAACCCAATTGAAGAGAGCAATTTGCTGGACAATTTGGATTTAGTTTATCTACATAGGCGGCAAAGATTCCATCACTGCCTGTGTGAGTGTAAAAGTATTCGCCATCAATCCAGATATTGACGTTCACACCACTTACAGGGACTGGATTTGCTCCCGGCGTTACTACACGACCAAAGAAATTAGGTTCGCGTAATCGCAGGGTTAATGGCGACGCAATGCTTCCGTTTACAACGACTACGGTCTGGGTTTCGGATTTTCCAAAACGGGATTGTTTTCCAAAAGGAACAGCTTGAAGAACATAAGTCCCATCTGGAACGGTAAGAGAGAAATTACCATTTTTAGCACTGTAAGTTGAGTACTGCCAATTTCTGAAAGTAGCATCTGTTCCAACTCGGATCTCAACTTCTTCTACACCTATAGTTGAACTTCCTGGAGCGAGCACTCTTCCTCGAATAGCAGGCATACCAAGAACAAAATCATAGGTACCGTTCACAGCCGTGACTGTTTCACTGCTACGCGTATTCCGTACTGTGGTAATCACATTATTTACTACTTGGATTTCATATATGTTCTCTGTATAAGTTCCTCGAACATCCCAATATGGAACAACAGTGATTCGGTACTTTCCGTCTGCGAGATTTGATTTAAAGATGCCACTATTTACGCGCACCTCCACATAGTCCCAGCGACCATCGTCTGAGGTTCGATAAAGATTGATGTATGCCTGGCGATATACCGCCCCATTCTCATCGACTATTCGACCCGATAGGTTTCCTGAAGAGAGGGCAACATTGCAAGATGCGGTGCCACTTTCAGGAACAATACAGTTATATACAGTGGTAATTACTGGACCTTCGGTTGCTCCATAGTTATACGGATCCACAACCAGACGGTAAGTACCGGGTGCAACATTTAAGCCAAATTCTCCGCCATAGGTCCACCGGCCCGCAACTTCGTTCCACCACCCATTGGCGTTGGATTGGACGCGAACAATTGCTGCCGATGTATATGGGCTGCCATTGAAAGTTATTGCACCTCGGAGATTTGTGAGCTTCGGAGAAAGTAAGTAAATACCGTCTACTGCAGTCAAAGTCTCACCACGTTCGTTTTCAACCTTAGTAACTGCACCATTCTCGACAGTTACGTTATAAAAACTTCTTGCGTAGATTGCTGATTCATTAGGTCCGTGTACTTCTACACGCCATACCGCATTCTCGAGATAACTAGTAAATACACCATTACTGTTTTGGGAGATTTGAGGATTGGTAGTTGAGAGATTGCTATCGTATTGAGCAGCATAAACTCCAATTTGAGCATTCTGCATCAATGTCTGGCTGCCTGGCACGACAACCTTCATCGAAATATTTGATGTGTTGACGTTAATGTCGCATGTGACAGATCCCGTGTTCAAAACTACGCAATCCTGGCTAAAGCCACTCTTAATTCTGCTCCATCCATTTGTGTATATGGTCGCGATAAAGCGATATGTGCCAGGTTCTAGGTAGAGACCAAAGCTTCCTTGTGAATTAGCACGCAGATCGTAGACACCGTAAGGAGCGCTATTTTTACCATACACATCCCGACGTTGGACATTGATATAAGTTCCATCAATTGCGCCTTCAACTCCTCGGATAGTTCCGGAAACATTTGCATCGCGAAGCGAGAGAACAAGTCCATTCTGAGGTTGACCACCATTGATAGTGACAGCAGTCAGATCTGACTTACCCTTTGTGATGTCATCTGAATTTGGTCGGGCGTATATTTGGTACTGCCCATCCGGGACATCACCGAAGCCGAAGTAGCCGTTGTTTCCTGTCCATACTCTTGATCGTTCGCACCAAGGACAGACTTGACCATCAGCAAAATAGCCAACCATGGCACCCGGTGCTGGAGTTGTCCCATTAGGTCCAACGACGGTGCCTGAAATTGTTGGCTGACCCATCTGAAGTTGGTAGATGCCGTTATTTTGTACTACAGGCAAACCTGTTTTGAGATCAATTATCGCTGTGACTGTGCCACTCTCTACAAGAGCTGAATACTCTTTAGGAGTTCCTATTTGGGCATTATTTGAGCGCAAACCTAGATAGTAATTTCCGTCAGAGAGACGGAATTTAATCTGGCCCGTTGAGCCCCTTAGATTATTTCCGTATCCAAAGTAGTTTTTGCCTTCTTGCCCCTCAAGTCTGACAACTTCTATCGTAGAGTTTGCTTCATTTGTAGGGTTAGTCTGGAGCACTCCACTTGCTGAGACAACTTGAATAGTTAGGTTGACACTTGGGATCTCAATCCCAACATTTACCGTCGAGGTATCACTGATCGCAAATTCTTTTGAAGTGAAATAGAATTCATCATCCCACGAATATCCACGAGCACGATAGACGCCATTTGCTAGATTAATGACCCAGCCAGATTGATTTGAATAGGTGTACTTCCCAACGTAATCAAAAATGCCACTCGCATTTTTCTTCTGGATTTCAACGTATCCGTAGACAGCACTGCCAGCTTTCGTAAATGTTCCACGTACATTTGGTGCAATCAAATTAATATCACAGGTGACAGTTCCTGTCTCGGGGACCGTACATTTAACATCACGAGCCGCCGTGCCACCTGTGTTGGCATAATCATCATTGGTCGTAATGGAGTAATCACCCGGATCTAATCTAAAACCGTATCGTCCTTGACTATCAGTGCTCTGGTTGCCCCAACGCAAGTACTCTGATTTTCCATTTGGGGTGAGGCGATAGATGTTGAGCCAGTTACCCTTTGAAACACCCAGTGGCCCTCGAACAACTCCGATCAGATTTGGGGTTCGAAGCGGAACAGTAATGGCCGTTCCTACGCCATTTGTCACAACCACATTTATTTTTGCTGACTCACCATAACTTGCATTTCCGTATGGTGCACGGGCAGAAACGACATAAGTGCCATCAAGAACAGTAGATCCTAAGTCGAAATTGAAGTAGCCACTTGAATCAGTGACGTCGTAGTACTCGCGGCCGTTAATCTCTGCCCGTACCTCGGCGTCTACGATGCCAGTCGTTCCATTTGGAGCAACAACTCGACCCGAAACTGCTGGAGATTTTAGCTTTAATCTGTAAGCACCATTTACAGGTTGAAGAATTTCCGTGGTTCCTTCAATTCTCATATTTCCAACTGAACCATTAGCGACATCAAAGAGATAACGCTCAACATTTCCTATATTGGAATCTTTGTAATTAGGCTGAATAGTCAATCTATATGAGCCATCTGCGAGAAAACTAAGATAGTTCTTATCGCTATTTCGTGTCCCGAAGTTATTTAAAGAGGGATTCTTATTGTCATCCTTTGCATCAGTTATGACCTCAAGATTGCCACCAATGTTGGATGTTAGTTGGGCAACTCCTTTGTAGTCATAAACTGAAAAGTTTAGATTTGAACCTACAAAATCATTCTCACACGTAACGGTTCCTGTTTCGGGAACATTGCACTCGCTTCCTACTGCATAAGTACGCACACTAGTTCCTGCCGCATCTCTAAAATAGATACCAGCAACTGGACGATACTTTCCTGGCGCGAGATACGCCGCGAATTTAGCTGACTCTCCCCAACCGTCAATCGCTCCAAATGTGAAATTTCTTGCATCAGCTTTCACGAACTGGACATAGTGATAGTCATAGCTCTTACCGTTGATCTTGAAACTAGCAATGACATTCGGAGCCTTCATTACAAAGTTGCAAACAGTTCCTGTCTCAGCCACCTGACATGTTTGGTTAAGTCCAACGACACCCAAGTTATATCCGCCACCGATATTGAAAAAGTTTTCCCCTTGAGGTAGATAGACGGAGTATCGACCATTGGAATCTGTCGTTGTCCTAATTTCGTACCAATACCCGAGCTTTTTCATTTCATAGGAAGAGATGTTGATTGTTTGCCCCACCAGTGGCCCTGATGGTCCGGTTACTGTTCCAGTCACATTTGGGGCGTTTTCGTGAACTTCAATCCTTTGTGCCACCAAACCATTTAGTACTGTGAAAGTCTCTCGCTTTGACTCGACCCCAGTGATCGTGGAACCCGACGGCAAAGGAGTGGTCCATAGCGTGTAATTTCCATCTGCTAGACGTTGAGTGCCAGTAAATACGTACCCCCCTGAGAGAGTTGTGGTGCCAATTGAAGTAGTGCTTCCATTTGGATACCTCAACCAAACACGAGAGTAGTAATTCACTGCACCACCACTATTTGTAAGCAAAACAACTTCAAACTGTGGTTTGGCTAGGCGCAATGTATAGAACCCGTTTACTGGTGAAATTGCCGTATTGGATTCGACTGCAACCATAGAAGTAACTTGATTGTTTGCAAACTCAAATCTAAATTCACTCGTCGCCCCGATTGCGGCGGAATTACTATGCGGGTCTAAAGTAATTGAGTACTTTCCTGGAAGCAGCGGATAATTCAAACCTGTCGCAGGATTATATTTAAATGTTGTTTTGTTTCCAGCTAAGAGCGTCGCGGTATCAATATTCTTAATTGTTATCCCAAGAGTTCCTGAGAAATTCTGTCCATCGTTATTGAGAAGCTTGAACGACAATCCAGGTGCAAAGGAGATATTGCAGGTTGCTTTGCCAGTGCTTGGAACTGTGCACTTGCCCGCAGTAAGCGAGTACGTTCCACCTAAAGCTCGAACTGTTACCTTCATTAGGTAAGTTCCGGGATTGATGTATCCGTAGTACTTACCGTCACTAGAAATATAGGCAAAGACATTCTTGCTTGTGAATCCCCAATTGCCTGGAGAGACTTCGCTCCAAAACGAGACATCTCCACCTGTTATATCAGTGAGGCCGGTGATTGTTCCAGTTACGGTTGGTGGAGCTAATGCAATATTGCAGAGATTGGATCCACTCTTTACAACACAGGTGATTGATGTGGTATTGAATTTCGACCGGTATCCACCCTGCACAATGACTGTGTAAGTATCCTGTGGAAGTCCAACATTAAATTGACCGTTGCTATTGGTAATGGTTGTGAATTGGTGACTATTACTGCCGCGGTAAATGGAGACCGGAATGTTCGCTAGTCCAACTCCTTCGAGAGTCACCACTCCGGTGACATTGTTTTCTGGCAGCGAAATAGATAGGTTCGATACCGTCTTTGTCTCACTGGCTTTATAGGAAAATTGTGTAGAGATTGCTGTGGCTCTAATTCCACTATCCCCGTATGCGTAAACCTTGACGGTAAAGGTCTCAAAGCGTTCATCTGGTTTCTGGAACCCAAAGTGACCATCGCTGCTTATTGGTGATTTATCAAATCCTCGGTAATAAGAGTTATTCACCAACGGTTGAATCTGGGCATATGAACCTGGACCATAACTTCCAGTTAACTGCCCCGTGATTTTTGCTGCAGGTGGATTAATCAGGAAGTTGAATGTGTTTCCTGCTAGTTGTGTGGCAGTGAAAGTCTCTTTTGAATAACCGCGCTTAGCCCAATCTTCGGCTTCATTTGCATAGATATAACCTACTGCGTTGTATCGTGCCGAGGCTGTGATGTAAATTTTATTATCTGATCGAATTGGGGCGCTGAGATATGTGCTCATATAAGCGGCGGATGTCTTCTCGATTGAGAATTGATACCTCTTACCTGCGTAACTGACGCTCGAATTCACAGTTCCGATTGCACTTGGAGAAGCCAAACGCAATTGATAACGAGAATTCGATAGTGTGATAGCAGAGCTAGAGGCAAAATTGGTAAACGAAGTTACAACTCCGTTAGTGACAACAACTTGATACTGCACCCGCCGAATACCAATTTCACTGTCATCATCCGGCGTGAGAGAGATATATGAAGTTCCATTAGGAATAGAGAGATTTAGCTGACCGTTGGTTCCGACCGTATAGCTCTTCACCAATGGACCTGTATGGAGATCAACGCGAGACGTTGTTGATGTCTCATCGAAATCCTTAATCTGCAGGGCTACAGATGTCGTCGATGGAGTAGTAGCGGTGTGGTTTGAGATCGCTCCATTTGCAGTGTAATTCGCAGGAAGGCCACTAGTAATGACGCGTTGACCATTAGTTACCGTCATCACCAGTTGAGTTCTGCCAGCTAACTCACCATTGCTGTCAAAACTTACTGGGCCAGAGATACCGTTGTATTTCTTTGTATTGATAAAGGTGTTGACTGTTTGGGCTGTCGTATTTCCTGCCTTAATTGCCTCCAAGACAAAGCGCATGGCGTCATATGAAGGAGTGGCAAAGGGGCCCTCCATATTCATATCAAGGCGTTCGCTATATGAGTTGTTAGGCGCAAAAACCCACGATGGCACGCTAGTGGCCAGAATCCTGGCGCCTTCTACTCCGGTGTTATAGAAATACTTTTCATCAATATAGGCAGCATCCATATTTTCGCCAAAGACGAGGCCTGTGCATTGTGCGCATACCTCACTGAACTCACCTACTAGCGGCCAGGCAGAGCCTCCAGCCTCCCAATACGTAGGTTCAGGATAATTGCTAACACCATTAAAGAAATATCCGTTGACTCCTCTTGCCTTTGCGTGAGCAATAATCGCGTTCCTCGAAGTAACCGTTGGTGTGCCGCGTTTCCATTCGAGAATTGAGTAGAGCGGAGCTATCGGATTACGAACCCATCGTGACATCCGACTTTCATCTTGTTGATCATCATCTTCAAATATCGCTGGCTTCGTGATGCCCAGCGCTCTCAAAGTAAGAATGGATCGTAAATCTTGCGGGTCTTCTGGCAGAACAAGCCGATGAAATGTTGAAGCACCGATGGTTGTTAATCTCGGATCGGTTGCACTTGGAGAGAGAATTGGAATTCCGGCAGCTGTATAAATCGGAATAACAGCCTGAGCAATAAATGATTGTGTGGGACCAATCAGCGCTACAAAGCATGGATTTGCTGCCCATTCCCGCGCTTTATTTACTGCTGTCTGGGTATCGAATAGATCGTCAAATTTTTCAATCGTTGGTGTAACAGCTGATGGATTAACGCTCCTAAAATCTTTAAGAGCAATATCTGCCATCTCAATCACAGAGAGTGCTGTGCGAGTACCGCGCTTCCATTCAAGCATCGTTGGAAGCATTTGATTCAGAACTGTATTGGTGCCACGTTTCCAGTAGAGATTTGCTTCCGGAGTTGTAAGTCGTGCTTGGCTGTATTGGACACCAATAATTCTTGGCCCGGTACAGGCATCGGCTGCATATGATGCTGAATTACTGAAACCGATTACAGATGTAAAGAAGGGCAGAATCAAAGCCATGATGACGGCGCGGATTACCCGCGCTCGTCGCTGGCTATTCATCATTTAAACTCCAACCATTTTCAAGGCCGATTGGAATCGTCCTACATAACAAGTGTAGATAGCCTCAGCCGTACTAGCCATCCCACCTAAGGGGGTGACTAGTCTGACTATTTACTTAGTAGCGGTCAGGGCAACAATCTTGGTCTTTGT
>JACCDI012174520.1_pt1 | contig 10390 bp, 10 predicted proteins | sample 7442791 | NCBI WGS metagenome assembly JACCDI01 (sample SAMN15323434, study PRJNA562643) | freshwater metagenome | isolation source: river surface water | place: USA:Blue River Watershed | collected 2017-08-15
AAGCAAATAGGTGTTGGCATCGAAATAAGTAGAAAATTTATCGCCTTGATGCCGTAAATAACTCTCGACCTCGAATTCAACATCAAAGCTAAAGCGATAATCATGTGACTCGCCCTCAGGGCGCTGCAATTCGCGCCCAAACTTTTCCGCCATATCGTCATCAGATAAATACGTAATGTGCCCAACCATGCGCGCTAAACGCAATCCTCGTTTGGGTAGCACACCATGCTCATAATAATTTCCACCATGAAAATCTGGGTCAGACAAAATAGCGTTGCGCGCCACTTCATTAAAAGCAATATTTTGGGCGCTAAGCTTTGGCGTTGAGGCAATGATGACGCAATGCGCCAAGCGTTTGGGAAACTGAATTGACCAAGCGAGTGCTTGCATACCCCCAAGACTGCCACCCATCACAGCGGCAAATTTACGAATACCTAATTTATCGGCTAAACGCGCTTGAGTATTGACCCAATCCTCAACGGTAATGACTGGGAAGTCTGCGCCGTAAGGCTTACCACTAGCGGGATTAACACTCATTGGGCCGGTTGAGCCAAAACATGAGCCTAAATTATTCACCCCAATTACATAAAAATGATCGGTATCCACCGGTTTACCGGGGCCAATCATGTTATCCCACCATCCAATATCCTTTGGATCATCGGGATTTGGCCCAGCCACATGATGGGATGCATTTAAGGCATGACAAACCAATACTGCATTACTTTTATCAGCGTTTAACTTGCCGTAAGTTTCGATCACTAGATCATAGCCATGTAATATGGCGCCACTTTGCAAAGGCAAAGGCTCAGCAAAGTGGATTGTATTTCTTGAGAGGTGCAGCTCGCTCATTCGGATAGGAGAACTCGTAGGCTGATATCAGATGCATCGGTTGGTAGTTTTTTAAAACCACTACGAGCAAATCGATGCCAGCGCCCTAAAACACAACTCATCAACATTGCAGCACGGACACTCACCTCGTCTTGGCTAACGTTTGCCCATGCACCCCCCTGAGTTTGAGCAATCCGCAACGCTTGCTTTAGGGAAGCTTCGACGCGATCTAATACTTGGGTAATGCGCTCTTGCAAGCGATCATCTTCTTGCAGCAATGCATCGCCCAATAGAACTCGCGTCATGCCGGGTCTTTTCTCAGCAAACAATAGGAGCATCTGTAAAATACCACGCGCTTGTGCATGTCCTGATTCTTCCTTCTGATTAATTTGATTAATTAAACCAAATACCGTTTGCTCGATGAAAGAGATAAGACCTTCAAACATTTGTGCTTTACTAGCAAAATGTCGATAGAGCGCTGCCTCAGAAACTTGAATTTTTGCCGCTAGCGCTGCAGTTGTGACGCGCTCACCTTTTGGGTTTTGCAGCATCTCAGCAAGCACCTGAAGAATCTGGAGGCGCCTCTCACCAGGGCGGGGACGCTTGCGTGTTGTAGCCGTATCAACAGTGCTTGCTTCAAGTTCTGAAGTGGGCTCAAAAGAATCACGCATGTTTGTCTCTTTTATTTTTTGTTCTTAACGCGAGCGAATCATCGTTCCAAAGGCTTGCTCAGTCAGAATTTCTAACAATAAAGAGTGCTCGATTCGTCCATCAATAATATGAACTGAATTCACTCCACTCTTAGCAGCGTCTAATGCCGAAGAAATCTTAGGCAACATTCCGCCAGAAATTGTTCCGTCAGCGAATAGGCCATCAATCTCACGCGCAGTAAGATCAGTTAACAAATTGCCACTCTTATCCATTACACCAGGGATGTTGGTCATCATGACTAACTTCTCAGCATGCAAAATTTCGGCCATCTTGCCAGCGACTAGATCAGCATTAATGTTATACGCCTGACCCTCTTCACTAAATCCAATCGGAGAAATGACTGGGATAAATGCATCATCTTGTAAGGCCTTAACAACCGCAGGATTAATGGCTTCAATTTCACCCACAAAACCCAGATCAATGGTGCCTCCAGCAGACTTCTCATCAGCTACTAACATTTTCTTCGCACGAATCAAGCCACCATCTTTACCAGTCAAGCCAACTGCTTGGCCGCCAAAATGATTAATCAACATCACGATATCTTGTTGAACTTCGCCACCAAGAACCCACTCCACCACTTCCATGGTTTCTTCATCCGTAACACGCATCCCTTGAATAAAGGTGCCGCTTTTACCAATTTTCTTGAGCGCCTCATCAATTTGTGGGCCACCTCCATGAACTACTACAGGGTTCATGCCAACCAACTTGAGCAAAATCACATCACGCGCAAAACTTTCCTTAAGGCGTTCTTCCACCATGGCGTTGCCGCCGTACTTAATAACGATAGTCTTGCCGTGATACGCACGGATATAAGGTAAAGCTTCGGCCAAAATCTCTGCCTTTAATAAGGGCGGGATTTCACTGATAGATGGTGATTGCTTGGTCATTGCTGCTTCTAAATTAGATGTAAATTAATCGCCAAACAATTTTTGGCGCAGCTCACGACGCTCTTGCGCTTCAAGAGAGAGGTTGGCAGTTGGACGCGCAATCAAACGGTTCAATCCAATGGGCTCCCCAGTCTCTTCGCACCAGCCGTAATCGCCAGACTCAATACGCGCTAGCGCTTGCTCAACTTTTTTCAACAACTTGCGCTCACGATCCCTAGTACGTAACTCGAGAGCATGCTCCTCTTCAATCGTGGCTCGATCAGCAGGATCTGGCACCAAAATATTCTCACGAAGATGCTCGGTAGTTTCAGAAGCATTCTTTAGGATATCGTCTTTCAAGGCCAGTAACTTTTGACGGAAAAAATCCAACTGGGCAGCATTCATATAGTCCTTTTCGGACATCTTGAGCAATTCTGCCTCTGTTAAGGGGGCGCCCTTGCTAGCCTTGGTGCTAGCGGCCTTAGCAGGGGCTTTTGTAGCGGCCGTAGATTTCGCTGGTGTTTTTACCGTCATTTCATTCTTTCCATGGATTTGAACCATTATTACTTCATTCTGCCAAACTTTTACTACCACTTTGCCAATATTCTGCAATATTGCCCGTGGCGGCGGATTGTACTTTAAATTTTCTAAGCTAAACAGCCTTCAAGCCCAGCCAGCAGGGTGTCCTTGGGTAGATCAATTCCAATAAAAACCATCCTGGTTTGCTTGGGTTCAGTACCCCATAAACCCGCTAAATCGCTCCCCATCATCTGATGAACCCCCTGAAACACGACTTTTCGATTACTTCCCTTCACATAAAGGACCCCTTTGTAGCGCAGCATTTTCTCTCCAAAGACCTCCAAAATACCCCCCAGGAAGTCCTCTAATTTTTTATGATCAAAGGGTTTATCACTACGAAAAACGAAGGATTGGATGCGGTCTGTATGCCCTACATGCCCATGATGATCATGGCTGTGGTCATGTCCGCAAGTGCTATGGTCATGGTGATCATGACCGTGATCATGACCACAGGTGCTGTGATCATGGTCTGCTTGCTCTAAAAAATGAGGGTCAATATCTAGTTTGGCATTCAAGTTAAAACCCTTGAGGTCTAGAACGGCCTGTAGTGGAACCACCCCTTTAGAGATTGCCTGAATCGGGGCTCTAGGGTTCATATGCATTAAACGAGCCCTTAAGGTCTCAACCTCTGCAGGTGTGACCAAATCAGTTTTGGTAATAAAAATTTGATCTGCAAAGCCTACTTGACGCTGCGCCTCTTCATGCTCAGTTAATTGCTGCTGACCATGCTTAGCATCCACCAAGGTGACGACGGCATCCAACACATAATGGTCAGCAACATCATCATCCATAAAAAAAGTCTGTGCCACTGGACCTGGATTGGCTACGCCAGTGGTCTCAATCACAACACGTTCGAAGCTAATTTTTTTATCTTTGCGTTGCTCCCATAACGCATTGAGGGCCTCGACTAAATCACCTCGAATAGTGCAACAAATACAGCCATTACTCATCTGGACAATATTTTCTTGACTATCTTGAATCAAGATATCGTTATCAATATTCTCTTCGCCAAATTCATTCTCGATGACGGCGATTTTTTGACCATGTTGCTCAGTCAGAATATGTTTGAGCAAAGTAGTTTTACCACTACCCAAAAAGCCCGTAAGAATTGTCACTGGAATTAACGCCATATTCGATCCATTCAATATCTATCAATATCTCCCTTATTCGGGAAACCTTCTATCTTACCGAGTTCCTCATTCTTTGCCAGCCTTTGCACGAGGATGGGCTTTATCGTAGGCTTGAGCGAGGTGCTGAAAATCTAAAGAGGTATAAATCTGGGTGCTTGCAATGCTAGCGTGACCCAACATCTCCTGAACAGCGCGCAAGTCTTGAGAAGATTGCAAAACATGACTGGCAAAACTATGGCGCATCATATGCGGGTGCACATGTGTTGGCAGCCCTGCCCGCATGGCCAGGGTTCGCAAGCGCGCCTGAACAGTCCTAGGAGATAGCCTAGCGCCTGTTGCCGAAGTAAATAGTGCATTCGATGCTTGTACTTGGCTCTGTTGCTGAACTTGATCCCGCAGATCACGCCAAACTTTTAAAGATTGCAAAGCGGGAGCTCCGATCGGCACTGAGCGACGCTTACCACCTTTACCTAAAACGGTGACCTCAGCCGCATCCCAATCGAGCCAACCCGCCGACTCTTGTTGACGATCTTTGCTCTGCATCACATCAATGCCCAAAAGCTCAGATAAACGCAGGCCCGAGGAATACAGTAAGTCAACAATCGCTGCATCACGCACTGATTCCAAGTCTTTCTTCTCTTGAGCTTCTCTGACGGCCTGATTAACTAGGGAAAGGGCTTGCTCTACTGAGAGCGCCTTAGGCAAAGATTTGAGTCGCTTAGGAGCTTTAACATCATCGACTGGATTGGCAGCCAACTTCACCGCCACATGTCCTAGCTGCGTAACACTGCGTGCATCCTTCTCTGTTAACCAGTCATACCACCCACGCCATGCAGAAAGTGCACGCGCAATTGTGCGGGATGACTTTGCCTTGGAATGCAAACGGCCAGCCCAACGACGTATATGAGCATTTGTTACTTTAAGAAGATCAACAGAATCTTGTTCTGCAAATGCCTGCAACCCACTTAAATCCATCCGATATGCCTTGAGCGTATGAGGTGAAAGCTGTCTTAATACATGCAGCTCATGCAAATATTCCTCGATAAGAGGATGTGTCTCAGCTAAGGCTTGGCTCATAAGCCTGGATACGATCCAAAGCTGCTGCAGTTAACTCGGCAATTTGACGAAGATAAAAAGCGCCCATATCTGCTGTAAAGCGCGTCTCATCTTTACTTGCCAATAGCAATACTGCAGGGGAATGGGTTGCACCAATGCTCTTACCCAAGGGTATGCCAATCGCCACCATACTCTGCCACTCAGGATCAATCTGAACTTGGGTTGCCAAAAGGTCGACGCTGGCAGCGCTCAACTCCTTAACGCTGCCACATAAAGGCGTGTCTACCCAAGGGCCAAAAGCAGGACTGGGAGATAAGAGTTGTGCAGACTCAACCTCAAATACTTCAGCCAAACCCTTTGTAACTGCCGACTGAACATCAGCCTTGTTATTTGCCTGCATTAAACGGAGTAACCACGCCACTAAACTTTGCTGAGTTTTGTCATTGCGGCTACCAAAGTGCAACATTTCACTAAGACGACGATTGAGCTCTTGGTTTTGCGAACGCAACATTGTCATTTGACGTTCTTGCAAAGAAATAGCACGATCCTCATGGGGATGCTTTAAACGAATCTCGTTAAAAAGATCTGCATAGCGCTCAAAAAAACCTGGGGTAGCGCGCAACCACTCTGCCACCAACTCTTCTTGCTCAGCCTGCTTAGGATCAATTGCGCTCATTTTTTTCTCGCTTACATTTATTTGGCTTATTTATCAGCCCAGTTTTTTACGAAGCAGCTCATTTACTTGACCAGGATTAGCCTTGCCTTGAGAAGCCTTCATGATTTGACCAACTAAGGCATTAAAGGCCTTCTCTTTGCCGGAGCGAAACTCTTCGACCGACTTTTCATTTGCTGCCAAGACCTTATCAATCATGGCCTCTAACTCACCACTATCACTAATTTGCTTCAAGCCTTTGGCATCAATCACTTGGTCAACCGTGCTAATCGCCTTACCAGCAAGCGCCTCTTCCCAAAGAATTGCAAAGATATCTTTCGCGATCTTGTTTGAGATCGTGCCATCTGCTACACGGGTTAATAATGGGGCTAAATGCACTGCTTTGAGCGGTGCGTTGGCAGCAGAAATGCCCGCTCTGTTAAGAGAGGATGCAAACTCGCCCGCAATCAAATTCGCAGCAGCTTTTGCTAGAGATTTACCAACGATCGCCAACAACTCTTCAAATATTTTTGCCGTATCGCGATCTTGCGTCAGTAACTGCGCATCATAGGCACTCAAGCCAAACTCAGTTTGCCAATGCGCGCGCAGTTGTGCTGGAAGCGCTGGCATTTTGCTACGCACCTCCGCAATCCATGACTCGTCTATTACTACTGGCAACAAATCTGGGTCAGGGAAGTAGCGGTAATCATTAGCATCTTCCTTGCTACGCATACTCCGCGTCTCTTGACGATCTGGGTCATATAAACGCGTCTCTTGAACAACGGTTCCGCCATCTTCGATGAGTTCAATCTGTCGACGTACTTCATATTGAATCGCTTCTTCTAAAAAGCGGAAAGAATTTAAGTTTTTGATCTCACAGCGAGTGCCAAACTCTTGTTGTCCAAGGGGGCGAACAGAGACGTTGGCATCACAACGGAATGATCCTTCTTGCATATTTCCATCACAGACACCTAACCATACGACTAAAGTATGCAAAGCTTTTGCGTAGGCCACCGCTTCGGCAGCACTACGCATTACGGGCTCAGTCACAATCTCCAATAAAGGTGTACCAGCGCGGTTTAAATCGATGCCACTAGATGCCTCACCATGCGGCCCGATAAACCCCTCTTCATGAACAGATTTACCTGCATCCTCTTCCATATGGGCGCGGGTGAGCTCAACTATTTTTACTTGATCACCAACCAATATTTCTAGATGGCCGCCAACAACAACCGGGATCTCCATCTGACTAATCTGGTAACCCTTAGGCAAATCAGGATAGAAATAGTTCTTGCGCGCAAAAATGCTTGCCGGTGAAATTTTTGCACCTACCGCCAAACCAAAACGAATCGCATGCTCAACTGCTTGACGATTGAGCACAGGCAATACTCCAGGCAAGGCTAAATCAACTGCACATGCTTGTGTATTTGGTCCAGCCCCAAAACGGGTACTAGCTCCGCTAAAAATTTTGGATTGCGTCTGTAGTTGTGCGTGCGTCTCTAGACCAATTACCACTTCCCATTGCATCATGCCACCTCGCTAGCAACGCGCATGTGCCAATCGCTGGCCTGCTGATATTGATTGGCCACCTGCAATAGTCGGGCCTCAGAAAAATAATTGCCAATTAACTGCATGCCGATTGGCAAATTATTCGCATTAAATCCACAAGGAACGCTCATTGCTGGTAATCCTGCCAGGTTAGTAGAGAGCGTATAGATATCTTCAAGGTACATTTGTACTGGGTCTTTTGATTTTTCACCAAGACGCCATGCAACATCTGGTGCTACTGGGCCCAAGATCACATCGCACTTTTCAAATGCAGTCTGAAAATCTGCAGCAATAATGCGCCGAATTTTTTGCGCCTTTAAGTAGTAAGCATCGTAGTAACCATGTGAAAGAACGTATGTACCAATTAAGATGCGTCGCCTGACTTCTGCTCCAAATCCTTCTGTGCGTGATTTCTTATACATATCGACTAAATCACGGTATTCATTGGCGCGATGTCCGTAACGTACACCGTCAAAACGACTTAAGTTACTTGAGGCTTCAGCTGGTGCTAAGACGTAATAAACCGGGATCGATAATTTCGTTTTAGGCAAACTCACCTCTACTAAGGTTGCCCCAAGGTTTTCTAAAATCTTAGCCGCTTCATTGACTGATTTCGCAACATCATTTGCCAACCCTTCCGCAAAAAATTCTTTTGGCAAACCAATGCGCAAACCTTCCATTGGCTTTGTAGCATTTGCACTGCCCTCTCTCCAGCCATGATTAAGATAACGGCCGTAATCTTCGCCTGAGTCTGCTAAAGAAGTGGAATCGCGAGGGTCATGGGAAGACATTGCTGTGAGCAAGAGCGCGCAATCTTCGGCAGTTTTACCCATGGGTCCTGCCTGATCTAAAGAGGAGGCATAAGCAATCATCCCGTATCGAGAAACGCGCCCATAGCTTGGCTTGATGCCCGTCAGCCCACAAAATGCGGCAGGTTGCCTTATCGAGCCTCCAGTGTCCGTGCCCGTTGCAATTGGCGCCAATCCAGCCGCAACGGCCGCAGCTGATCCCCCTGAAGATCCGCCAGCTACATATTCACAATTCCAGGGATTTAAAACGGGTCCATATGCTGAATTTTCATTAGAGGAGCCCATCGCAAACTCGTCCATGTTGGTCTTGCCTAGGCAAACCATACCAGCGCCATTCGGGTTATCTTCGCCTGGAATACCTAAATTTGCGACCACAGTGGCATCAAACGGACTTAGGTAGCCCTCGAGCATCTTGGATGCTGCCGTTGACTTCCAACCCCGTGTCACAAAGACATCTTTGTGGGCTATGGGGATTCCGGTTAATTTGCCGGCTTTTCCAGAAGAAAGTAATTTATCCGCTTTAGATGCTTGCTCTAAACTTAAGTGAGCGCTTACATCAATATAGGCATTAAAGCGTTTCTCAGCCTCGATTCGATCTAAAAAGTACTTTGTTAATTCAGTGCTCGAGATCTCTTTTGAAGCCAGTGCTTTTGCCATTAAGGCGATCGGGGTATTGTGCCAACTCATTCAATAACCCTCGGAACCAAGAAATAGCCATCCTGCACTGCGGGGGCTGATTGCATATTTTCAGTGCGATGATCTGCTTCGGTAAGAGCATCTTCACGCATCGGTTGCGCCAAATCACGCAAGAAAAGGATGGGGTGAGCCAAGGGTTCAAGACCGCTGGTATCAACTGCTTGCATTTCTTCAACAAGGGCAAAAATAGCCTGCAATTGAGGCAGTACCGCCTCAGCTTCTGCTTGGTTTAACTCAAGACTGGAAAGGTGCGCAATGCGCTGGACATCATCAAGTTTCATGGGGCGCTAGAGTATCATTCCTATATATATTTTTTAACACCTACTTATTTTCCCACTACATCATGTTTGGTTTTTTCCGCAGCTACTTTTCGAACGACCTAGCCATCGACCTAGGCACCGCCAATACCTTAATTTATATGCGCGATCGGGGTATTGTGCTTGATGAGCCATCAGTTGTGGCAATTCGCACAGAAGGCGGTCCAAATGGCAAAAAAACCATTTTAGCGGTAGGAAAAGAAGCAAAAGCCATGCTGGGACGCGTTCCAGGCAATATTGAGGCAATTCGCCCAATGAAAGATGGGGTTATTGCTGATTTCACGATCACCGAGCAAATGCTCAAGCAGTTCATCAAAATGGTGCACGAAAGCAAGTTATTAAAACCCAGTCCACGAATCATCATTTGCGTACCCTGTGGCTCAACCCAAGTTGAGCGTCGCGCGATTCGCGAATCCGCCTTAGGCGCGGGCGCTTCACAAGTATATTTAATTGAAGAACCCATGGCGGCAGCCATTGGTGCGGGTTTGCCAGTCTCTGAGGCTGCTGGTTCAATGGTTGTTGATATCGGTGGCGGCACAACCGAAGTTGGCGTGATGTCATTGGGCGGCATGGTTTACAAAGGCTCTGTTCGTGTTGGCGGTGACAAATTTGATGAAGCCATTACCAACTACATTCGTCGTAACTACGGCATGTTAATTGGCGAGCAAACTGCTGAGTTAATTAAGAAAACAATTGGCTCTGCATTTCCTGGTCAAGAAGTACGTGAAATGGAAGTTAAAGGGCGCAATCTTTCTGAAGGCATCCCACGTAGCTTTACAGTTACCAGCAATGAAGTTCTTGAAGCTTTAACAGATCCATTAAATCAAATCGTTACAGCTGTTAAAGCGGCACTCGAACAAATTCCGCCTGAGTTGGCATCTGATATTGCCGACCGCGGCATGATGTTAACTGGTGGAGGTGCATTATTGCGTGACCTTGATCGCTTGCTGCTCGAAGAAACAGGATTGCCAATTCATGTTGCCGAAGACCCACTAACTTGCGTTGCGCGAGGATGCGGTATTGCGCTGGAACGCATGGACAAACTGGGCGGCGTATTCTCACAAGAGTAATTGACCTAAGCGTCGATTAGGGAATTGCAACATAGCGCTCCTCCTCTTTTCAGACAAGGCGTTCCGGCTTTAGTCAAACTGATTGTCTGCCTGTCGATCAGCATCGCATTGATGTTGATCGATTTTCG
>JACCDI011613285.1_pt1 | contig 10387 bp, 11 predicted proteins | sample 7442791 | NCBI WGS metagenome assembly JACCDI01 (sample SAMN15323434, study PRJNA562643) | freshwater metagenome | isolation source: river surface water | place: USA:Blue River Watershed | collected 2017-08-15
AAATTACTCATTTTCCTTTGATGAAATTTGAATGCAATCTTCTCACTCCATTTTGCATTTCATGATATACATAATACAATAAAGATTCATTGATTTTCAGCTTATCTTGCAGTGTAACCTTTGGTCAAGCTAGGCTTTTCGTCAATGTCCAGTTAATCTGCCACAAATCAATATGAAAAATTGTCAAATTCTATCCTGATACCCAAAGAATTGTACTAGGCATTATTTGTCTGAGTCTATTCTTAAGTTCTAGATCCAGTTTTTATTTTCTCCTGAAACAAGCGAGATCATCTAGATCACTTTTCGATAAGCCTGCCATCAATATGGCCGTGATTTTTGGAATGATATACTTTTTTGGTAACGAAAATTACCCAACAGAACAAACATCGATCGATCATTTTCCATAAAGTGAATATTTGCCTTGTGAAATATACCTATTGCATTGTACACAATCATAGACATGTTACTAACGGCTTCATAGAAAAATCAACAGGACTTCGCCGTTACCGTTTCTTCTCCAAATTCTACGTAGGAGAATTTTCCTTCTGGTCCAGTACAAGCAGAGAAACAAATGATATTTTTAGTCATTATGGTGCCGTACAGCGGTCATGAAAGGTTGAAAAACGCCAACAATATTGAAGAGATTGCACGTATATTCTGCTCTCTGCTCTCTGTAGACTGTTAATTGTTGTAGCCACATGGGGATCTATGCCTTAAAAAAAAGACTGCGTCAAAATCAGAAACTACTATGCTCAGTTTCACAATGAAATAGAATGTGTTATCAAAATCCACGTTGTGGGTGATTTTTTACATGTTGGAGACACACACTCTCTAAACGGTCTAGTTTCCGTCACCACTTCTTACGTCATTTATTCTTTGCACACTCAAATATGGCATGGAAACTCTCGCTTCATCATCTCGTCTCGCTGATCTCAAGGATGATTTCTTTGCCTCGGGTTTCAATATTACTTCATAGCGCTTTTCGTCATCGGAGTGAGAAACTATTGTACAGGGCACCATGAAGACATCCGTGCTTGTTGGCGAGGATGCTGCGACGACATTGCACAAGCTTTCCGAACTTTCTTCTTGGGCTTCGTAAGCATGAATCATTTTCTCGTCTACATTTTCCATCACAGATTTTGTGATTCCATGGATCAGGGTATATTTGTAGGAATCTTCGTCTGGGTCATACACGGCGGCGGTGACTGTGGCCGGGAAGGCGAATGGGGAGTGGTTGGTGGGATCGTAGATTTCAACGAGCGCACCCACATCGAATGCGGGTTCCACCTTCTCGGCCTCATATTCATCGTCGTTATCGCTTGATAGTGACGTGGATGAGGATGATGGCAAGGGGTCATCGTTGTGAACAATTCTCAAGATTTTGGAATGAGCCCTCATGGAAAACCTAATTTCTCCTGATTCTTCGTCGGTATAACGGACGGAATACCAGCCTCCGTTGCCATCTTTATTCGATTCGGGAGACAATGCGAGGACCGTGCAGGGAATCAAATGGGCCTCGTAAGCGGTGCCTTCGTATCCGTCGTGAGTTGATATCAGAGCCCCGAAATCGCAAATGGCAGATGTACCGTATTCAAAAGGCCGGAGTGGACGAATGACCGATGGCGGAATGAATGGAAGAGTCTCGAGGCCGAACCCAGGGAGGATATCGTAGCTGGATATCAACTTTTCGTCTTCATCGGCGTAATGGATGCCTTTGATCTGAGCGGCGAACGCATAAGCCGAATAATCATGATTCGAAGTTGGGTCGTAGATTTCTATCACATCGCCTATTTCGTGTTCCGTTTGGGGGGCCGACATGACGCCAGCGGCGAGGGAAAAAAGCGCTGTTATGAAGAATAGTTTGGGACGTGTTTGGCTAGACATACTGGTGGAGGATGATTTGTAACTTGGTTTTTCAACAGGTCTCGGTGTCTAATTTATGAGTAAATATGGTAGTGAGAGTTGAGAAAATATTTTTTAACATATTATAATATATTGTAATGAAAATAATCAAGTCACAAGCTCTAGGCATGTCGGCTACTCCGGCTAACTCTAAAAGTAAATATCTTAGTCACTACTTTTCGAATGTGTGAGAGTTGTGACTTGGTCTGGAGTTGTCTCGGCTTTTCTCATATGTATTGCAATGAGCACATCGTTTTCATGATTGTTTCACAAGTATGTAGTACGGTGATACGAAATTTTAATTAGAATACCGGACTGAATTGCGTAGTAGTGTCTCCACAAATGCATTTGTGTTCCGTAGTGAATCTCGCTCGATTTACTACGAAAAGGCAACGTACAGGTATCGTCAGCAGGACTATTTTTAGAAGTATATTTTCTTACGAGCATTAACTCTCTACCCCAGTGGCGGGAATGATCGTGAATCGAGAGACGAAGTTACACTCACGATTGTCTTTAGTAGATGTCAGGAAAAAAGGTATTTTTCACCCTATCAATTGTAAATTTTGTAGGAACTTGATTGAACTCAACAACACATCATATTGAAGGAAGATAGTAATGACCTCATCTACAGAAAGAAATGAAACAAAGATACACGTCAATATTTTTCACGACTATCTAACTATACGATACGTAAATTACGGAGTCAAATTCGTTTTGTTCGGGGTAAGACGTACGACATACAGTCTGTTGATGCGCAAAATAAAATAGTGTGTAATTCAAAAAAATGTAAAATTAGGATAAAAAAGGTGCATTTTTTAACCCCCCTTTCCCCAAATAACTCGTCCTCTTGAAGACTTTCATCTTTCAAAAAACGTCTCCAAAAATTAAAACAAGGAAAAGTTATTTGAAAATCATCAAACCAATGAATTGACAAGAAATGACCTCTAATGCACATGTTTTGACATCAAAATAGAGATTTCCAAAAAACCTATTTATGGCAAAAGCATCTTCTAGAAAGAAAATTCTTGAATAACTATTCATTTGTTCAAAATAAAATTTTCTCAGAATCTGGCGATGGGGTAGGTGGTGCACATACTATATTGAAAACCAAAAACTGGTCCACAAGAGGACAAGTTTTTTTGACAGTTTTCAAAACTCATTTGTAAAAGAATAATTTGTGAGTAACTTGTATTCTAGAGGATGAGTTTTTTGTAAATGGGTTAATTATGTGGGTGTTTTTGCTTGTTCATGAACATGAGGCCACAAGTTCATGTTGTATGCCCTCATGTCTCTCTCTCTCACACACTGGGTTGTGTGGATTGGGATAGATAATACACAAATTCTTATTCCTTGGAGATTTTATGTGATGGCTGAAGTGGAATCTTTTGTGAAACATAGTACTTCTGTAGAAACAATGATTCATTCATGAAATTGCACCTTATCAATTGTGTTTGCCTGGTTCAAATCAAAATTACCAATCAACTTTAAATAAAAATTTAGAAGATTCATTGAAAAACAAAAAAATTACAAGGAATTTAATTTGATAAACAAGTCACCTCTCCAATCTTCTCCATCACCATCTCTCATAGACTTTCAAGATGAATGCAATGATAGCTTGGAAGTTCACTCAGGTTGGAATATGGAAAAAACAAATGGTTGTAAGTTTTGAGATAAGAAAAAAACAATTATGATTGATGGGATCAAGACAACACAAATAACATTCTGTTTGGTTGATATTTTCTCATTTTGGTGTGATAATGGACTGGCACACTGGTTTTGAACAGGAAAACATTAAAGATAGGGAGATTTCATCAGATTCTTTGTAGTTGGGGTCCATAATCTATAAATAAAAAATACTCCTAAAATTCAGATAGAATTTAGTGCTCAACATAAGTTGGTAGCTTTGAAACCCAAGCACCCTGAGTCACTTAATTCAAGTCTATTCCTATGAAAATTTTTAAACAGAAGCATTTGTGATATGTCATTCTGGATGTCTGTCTTCTCCAAGCAATAACAAATATTACAGTGTTATTCTTGTTCCTTCTTTACTTTGATTGTAAGAAAGTACTCTAATAGGCAATCAACTTCATCAGCATCATTAATTTGCTACCTTTACTTCCTCAAGCATCTGATGCTGAACTCACATCAGGATGTTCTATCTCCTCTACCTCTCTTCTTAAAAAGGGTACAGTAAACCTTCCTCACCTTTGCAAAATCCTTTAATTTTGATGTGAGATCATTTATCTCTGGTTAAACCAGACTGTTAAGTTCATGCTGATTGCCAAAGTTCTCTCTTCTACACAGTAGTATCCCACTCCTACTACACTACCCCCAATGTCATCTTCAATATTTCCCATCCTATAGTGTCAACGCATGTAAGCTATTACAAGTCTGGTGATCATCTGCACAGTTAACCTACTTTTGTAGAACAACCACAAATTCCTATGTAAGCACTGTGAAACTTGACCACCTCAGACAATGATCAATAATTTAGACATGATGGTTTGCTAATTCTCAATAAATACTCTGCCAAGATGTAACTAGTAGTTCAACAGTTCCTGTGAAAACATCATCGCTGGCACTGAAACATCCACCCCAAAAAGAAATATGTAATCACTTTATGATTTTGTTTCCACCCTTTTGTGTTAAAAATACAACTTTCATCTCAAACTAAAATTCAATACTATCAATTAAGGCATTTTAGATAGAAATCATGTTCTCCTTGATCCCATCCTCCACACAGTAATTATGTGTCCATCACACAAGGTTTTCACTTTATTTCCCCAAATGAAAATATCAATCCATACAAGGAATCAATGCTTTTGTCAAAGCAACATACATGCAATGCTTGAAAAATACCTGTTATTGTAGATATTTTGGGTTATTAGGGTTGCAACAGTGAATTTGTGAACAAAATACAATGTCATGTGTAGATTGATAATTTTTTAGTAACTTCAAAAGAGATCAAAACTTTTCTAAAAGTGAAGCTTATTCCACGTGCTTAGATCGAAAAATATAGTACCTTTTTCTGCGCCCTTTTTCTTTGGTGTAAAAAGGATCTGTGTACAATTCATAAATATCAATGGCACAAATATGTGAAGGTTCTAAGATAATGAGACTCAATATCTTCATGTGCCAAGACTAATTTAGAAAGAAAATCATATCAGATAGATTTCCAGATTCCAATGCTTTTTAGAAAGATTATAATAATGTTTTAGATCAAAAGTAATGTCAATACAACATGAACACCATTATTTAGATTTACTTTTAGCTAAATTGGAACTGATTTTGGACAAATCATAATTTTGACAATATTGGTTCATTGTAACTATATCATTGCTTCAATTTTGCTTAATAATAGCAATAAACGAGTCATTTTTTTGTGGAATCAGATATAAATAACAAGTAGAGTGTGTTATCCATTATGTATTGTTAATCTTGTTATTTTGACAAATGACATTTTTCCAAAAAATGTGAAATTCTTTACTCTCTCAAAAAAGTGAAAAGGCTGTTAATGTAGATGTAAGATTAGAATAAGGCATGAGAATCATTCTTGAACTAGAATGAGAACCATAAAACCATGGTTCCATCATTTTTAGAACAATCCTAAAATAGAACCCTTGAAATATTTCCTTTTCAATAGACGTATCGGAGTGCGTCCAGTCTAAGTAATCATTTCATTTTAATTCCACGACTGTACAATAGACCTTCTGTAGTACTTACGATACGGTATTGGCTAATGCTAATTGTATCTTGGGTAAGAAGCTGAATAAGTGAAGACCTCAAATTTCTCCGACCTATTATGGAACTCTCTCCTAGAAAACAAAAAAGACAACCACTCACGCTTGTGAATCAAATTCAACGTCAGTGATTGCATATCCAATTTTATACAACGCGCAACTCATGACTTTCTTCAATACCAGACGCATATAAACTTGAATACACAATGGTGGTGTACACAACAATACGACAAAAAATAATAGAGGATAAAAAAGAACGCAAAAGAACTCTCGCACTGGAAACAACAAATAACATTCCTCTCTACATTAGCAGATTGTCTGAAGACGCTCACGCGATCACCACTCACGTCTAGGCTCATCACATATCCACGGAACATTCCACTTCATTCCTATGTTGATTTGTTTTATGGTGTATGAGTAATGTATGTAGGAATTCAAATAGTGAAAAAATATCCCGGAGAATTTGAAATAGCTTTTAGTAAAGGACAACGCACTGCCTTGAAATCTTTGGTACATGACACCATATCTCATTTTCAAGCCACGACCGATGCAGGTGGTAATGACTATTCAGAGTGCTCAGCTGCATTGGCCAGATCACTCAAAGGATGGGATGACAAAAGCCCAATCATGGTGTCATTTGATGATATTTTATTCAACTCAAAGTGCAGGGAGTCATGTCCCACACATGACCCCACCATTGACATTGATGTTGTGGTAAATGAATTATTCCAGGAAGACAAGGATTGGGTAGATAGGGAAACATTATTTCAAGCAGTGAAGTTTGTTGGAAAAGCTCAGGGATTTCATATTACAAGAAACAACAACACATACAATGCAACAGAGTTGGTCTTGACCAATCAAACAGAAATTTCACCAAAGGCCCTCTTCATGTTGGGTGTACATCCTGTCTGACACTGAAAGTTTGTCAACTAGATAGATACATCCCAGAGGGAAAAAAGAAAAGAGGAATTGGAATTACCCTATTACAGAAATCTCATAATTCTGTAGTCATGGGGGACAATGTCATCCTGGGAGGCAGAATAGGACCACTGCAATGAAGAGGAGTGGACATTTAACAGACTTGCTTCCTCAAAATGTTATCTTCACTATAGGCAATTTCCTGGAGAATAGTGGAAAGTTGTCATCTGATGTGATATAGAGAGTTCTTGTGCCAGTAATGCCATGCTCCAAAAATTTGATAAATAAAACCCTTTTCAATGTTCAGGTGAGAAATATGAGACTTCTTCCATCATTTTGTCAATCAAGACTACTTAGAATTCAAGAGTGTAACAAATGACCAAGAATTTATTGATGGGATTGAAAATGATGTTTCATTAGGTGACAATGAGGTATTACAATTGGAGCAGAGTCTATGGATGGATGTCATGTCATCAAATGAGAGTGGGGGGCTGATCAATTCATTAATTTTATAGAATACATGGCACTTATGAAACAACAGTACAAAGGCTTTGTCTATGAATATGGCAGGGACCCTTCCAGAAAGAATGTTGGTGTGATATGGATGACTGCTATGATGATGAGGAGGAAAGCTATTTGGTTCCTTCGCAAATCTTGACTTCATGAAGCATGCACTGAATTCTCTACTATGGCCTTAGGTTTCTGTAGCAATCTACAATGAAATGAGATAAATCTGTGTTGGTTGTGAGGCTATTTTATGTGGAAAGAAGAAGCCAGTGTATGAGTTTCTGTGTGAGTTTCTGTGTGATTTTCTTAGTAAGAATGCACCAGGCAGGGCATTTGAATCTGTGAAGGTTGTTGCCAACAATGTGTTCTTCAATCAAGAAATAATATTTGAACTTGGATTCACAAAGACCAAATTCATCTTTGATAGATGGTACCTTCTAGATTCAGGTTTGAAAGGCATGATTCCCACAAGTTATGAACTCCTGAAGAGTCACCTATTTTAGTGGTTCATGCATCCAGCAAGTCTGACATTGAGTGCATTCTACTCTCTGCCAACAACTTATTAGATGCAAAGTTATCCAAGAAAAAACAGGACAAAGAAGATCCAACTTGCTTCTAATCAATACGCGGCAACTATGCTGAGTACAAGCTTAATGGGGGATGACACAGATCTGCGGTATCAGAACAAAATCAAGCAAGTGTTGTAATGTACTTGAAAAATGGATTGAGAGGGCAGAGGATGTACTACCACCACCCAATCATCTTATTCAAAGATTTACTATGTAGACAAAAATTGCATTCCAAAAAACCAATGGACTCTTATTCGGTCAGACAAAGAAATTGGAAGTCCAAATATTTCCCTTGAGAAGGATCAAGCAACAGTCATGAACCAGGAACTCCTAAGAGCTACATACAGATTGAACTTCATTGAATATGAACATCATCATTCATGACACTGATGGGAATTGTCCTATTGCTGTCAAATTGTTGAATCTTTACTTCATCAGATGACGTTTGCAGATGCACAACAAGGATATCAGAAGAGAGAATGTGCATACATGATATCAAGTGGAAGAGAGATCCCAAGAATGTTGTTTTCAAATGTATCATTTCCAAAGGGATTATGTTGAGGGATCTCTTCATATTTGGGTCAAATCTTTACAGACAGAAACAGATTCAATAATCGAATAACAGGAAGATCTCATTGTTGAATCCAGAAATTGTAGTGATGTAGATGAGGCTGAAGTGGATGAAATGTCAATGGATTGTCCCAAGGACTTAGAAGTACCTCCAGGTTACTTGCAAGACACCAGTAGTTCAATAAAACAACATGACATAAAAACAGAAATAATGATTCTATCATCTGTGGCTGGTGCATACACCAAATGCTCCAAAGAGATAAAGTTTGCAATGTCCTTGCTGGTAATCCAAATAAAAAACAGTTACTGAATGAAACTGAAAATTGCCAAACTAGTATCAATGCAAATTACAACCAACAAGAAGTAGAAAAATATATTCAAAGTATCAAACCAACAGGGAACATACAACATGATGAAGTAATAAAAACCCCGCCCAATTCTTCCAGAAGTCAACTGAAACTCTGTTTGAAACCTTCACATGAAATACACAAAAGAAATAAGTTTAAATTCATCATTCAAAATGCAGATGTTTTGGAAACTATTACTGATGGAAAAAATTAGCTTTTAATTAATGGCAAAACAAGTCACAAAATGACATGCAGCTTCTGTTCAAATAATCACCCTTACACAAGTTGCCCTAAGTGCAATGAACACAAATAAACTTGAATGGAATTCATATTAACCACAGAAAACCAGTCACAAAGGTGTCCCTATGACAAAGATTGGATTCAATACCAGTAATCTATTTTCAGATGAATAGGTTGTTGTTTGCAGATGGAGTTATGGTGAGAAGTCAAATTTTCATCATTCACGAGTGTCATGAAATGAATGGCATAAGTAATAATGAAATAGTAGAAGGAAGAGGATACTGTGTTAGTTTTCTTAAATCTGATGCCACAGTTGATGGAAAGGGAAGCGTTTTTATCAGCAGAAGTGTGATGAACAAACGTGTGTAATATAACAAAGTGAAGAAAAAGTTTGTGTATAAGGAGACTGTATTTTTCAAAGATTTGAGGAGAACTATGAATGTTTGTAAATAAAGGTAAATGTTTTATTATTGACTGATGGTAAACAGTGATTTCAGAAGAAATAATAGATAACATCACTGCCAAAAACAAACACAAACATCATTTTTTGTAGTTATCATCAACCTTAGGGAAACAGCCATCAGCAAAAACTGGACAGGACTCCTTTGTGATAGAACCTGATTTCATGTTTTAATGTATTTTTTCAATAGAAGGAAGAGAACACTGAGGATGATTATTAATGATCTTTATGTGATTAGTAACATGAAAAATGTGTACTGTGAATTAATGTACCAAAGTGATCAACAAATATATTTTGAAACTGGAATGTCATGCCGCTCTATAACTTGTTCTTCAAATCAAGTCAGACTAGCTGAGTTGTAGTTCAGTCTAACAACTGCACTCTTCAAATAAAATGATACACAGTAAATGTCTAATTTCTTGTTGCAAATTGCACTGTTTGCATATGGATTGGTTGCATCAAAAAGTAGCAAATCACCTGGCCGAAGTGGTACTGCAAAACCCAATCAAGGGAAATTGAAATACGAAACCTTTTCCCCATCTCCTTGTTTGACTTTTTAGTTCTGATCAATAACGTTGTGATGGAGTCACAAAAATTAAGGTCATCATGAATCTTCTGGTGAACATTAATTCCAGATGCAATTGAACCATACAGCCATTCCTGGTAACCATTTGCAAACATTGTTCGAAAATTCAATCCATTCCTTGCTTCATATAGAACCGCCACTTCATCATTAGGAATAAATTTCTTCATCATATTGTCACATTGCTGTAAATGATCAATGATGGTCTCTTGGTGGTCAGTAGTCATACTCAAAAAGTGATAGGTTTGTGCTGACACACCAGTACTGGCTCTGTTTGGTTGAATGCCAGCAATGCAGTACTTGTGTTCATTTTCAGTGAAGACGACAGGAATGTCCTTTTGAAAACTCTTGTATTGAGCATGTTCCAAGTCATCAAGTGCATCACAGACCTTGTTGTGGTGAGCTCTGTCTCCATTTCTGATATCAGTGGAATAAAGAACCTTGTTCCTTGGCAACAATGCAAATATCATTGGTGTTATACTTTAACCCCAATGATGGATGGGCATGGTAAATTGTCAGTACAAATATATTGCCATTTCTAACACTCAATG
>JACCDI010144117.1_pt1 | contig 10386 bp, 8 predicted proteins | sample 7442791 | NCBI WGS metagenome assembly JACCDI01 (sample SAMN15323434, study PRJNA562643) | freshwater metagenome | isolation source: river surface water | place: USA:Blue River Watershed | collected 2017-08-15
ACGCAACTAACGACCCAAGATTATTCAATTCCCCGCACGCACAGCACATCACATTAGATAGACCTCCAATCACTGGCCAAGTAAAATTAAATGAAATTTACGATGAGAAATTTAGAAATTATGGAAATATCAGAGGTGGATATTCTTCCGTGAATGATGGTCAGATTCTTTATTACGTTGGAAAAGAAAGAGAACAGGCATATTTTGCCCCAATATTCTCTTCTCCAGCATCTGTAACAACGTCATTCTACAAAACGCCCATGAGCGGTATAGTTCCGGAATATCAGAGAGGATTCCAGCCATGGGTTAACCCTACGATTGACCCTAAGAATGATTGCGCCCAATTCTGTGGAGCTTTTGTTCACGATGAAGATTTTCACAGGCAAGAACTCTTCAGTAATTACGAAATACAACAAAAGAATCGTATTTTTACGAGAAGAAAATAAATTAGAAACATGTAAAATATTTATTATTTTTCTCAATAATAAATGGAGAAATGCAATAGAACAGATTTAGAAAATAAGAAATTAGTTCATGATAATTATCTTATTATTTTTATGCATCAGAACAAAGGCGATATTATTTATGAATGTTTCAGTTTGAAAGAATTAATGGAATTATTAAATGAAATGAGCATACGTTATGAGGATGGAAAGGAGGATTTAGATTATTTCGTTCTTCCGTATTCTGAAATAAGAATTAATTATGAACAGCTTGTTAAATATTTAATATGGCAGAAATTTAACACGTTTGAAATATTGTCAAATACAACTGATGATATATTCGATATCGTTCCTGTATCAAGAAAAAAGGTAACGGATATGCCACATTCCTTAAGCCAGTGGAGTTATCCTGCTGCAACGGAACTATCTCCTGAAGAATTTGAAGAAATGAATGAGATGCGCGCAATGTTAGATGGAATAAAATACGGAACTAAATATGTGCTTGATGAAACAGTGACACGATTTGATTACCCTGTTGGAGAAGGAGTGAATATGGAATTGCATAAGATACCTTCTATAATGCGTCCTCTAGAAGGAAAAGCTGCTCTCTTTAATCCAAAAGCAACGTCTTTTAATCCGAAAGCTTCCCCGTTCGTTCCGTCCAAATAAAATATATATTTTTGAAATATATATTTATGAAATATAAATGTCAAGATGCCGCACACCTCCAACATATATTGATAACGGATTGATTATCTTTGTTCATTCTACATATGAAATATATGAATGCTATGATATCTTAGAAATTTCAGAAATTTTACTTTTTGGTAATGAACAATACGTTACCCTTCCGCATTCTAAATATAAAATAAATAGAGATCAAGCAACTAAATATATTTTAAAACAGAATTTTAATACGTTCGAATTAGTCTCTCTCCCTATACCTAAATACGTTAAAGTTGGGGAATATTTTAATAACGTTTATTTTGATTTAAAAATAATAGATAGATTTCTTCTTTTTGATGGAGAAAGTGGAAATCTGTCACTCCCATATCGTGAAATGTCAAACACTCACATGCCAATAAAACATGAGGAAGATATTAAGGAAGCAAACGAGATTCTTCAAGAATTAAAGAATAATAGAATTGAAGATGAATATGATGAATATAGTACAGATGTTTCAGAGAGATTAATTAATAAAATAAAAAATTATGCTGTAAATATTGATAAACAGACCCTTCCTCTAGATAGAACATTAATTATTTTTGTTCTTCCAAAATCGTATGACTATCAATCTTATGGAAGAAAAATAATGTGTTACACTGTTGAAGAATTATTGAGAATGACTGTTACTAATCAACATATTAAGGAGGGAATAAAATATATAACGTTGTATCTTCCATTAACAAGCTATATAGTTGAATATAAAGAGTTTTCTAGACTTATTTTTTCAGAAAGATATAATACGTTCTCGTGTATGTTATCAGATTTGAAAAGCCATAAAATTGTTCTTCAACCGATTGAGAGAAAAGATTTAATAGGATTAGATACATATTCAACGTGGATGGAACCTAAATCTAGATTAGAGAGAGATGCAGATATTGTTAATTATGAAACTAGAGAGCGAGCTGAACAACAAATTGCATCAACAAGAGAAATAGAAAAAATGCGAAATGAAGTAGTATCAAGATTTGACGAAATTGTGAATAATTTGTTAGATGCTGAACAAGAAGAATATTATAGATTTAGTGGAAGAAGTAATGATTCAACTCCTATCTCTCATCCGACAAAAAAACAATTACGTTCAGTAGGAGGAAACAGTCCTGAAAGTCTTGGAAAACGAGGACATGAAAATACTTCATCATATAAAACTAGAATTCAGCCAGTATTAAATAGAATTGGAGCTATACCAGCGAGAACTGCGACAGTTCAACCAACTACAGTTCAACCAACTACAGTTCAACCAACGACAGTTCAACCAACGACAGTTCAACCAACGACAGTTCAACCAACGACAGTTCAACCAACGACAGTTCAACCAACGACAGTTCAACCAACGACAGCTACACCACAATATTATTTTATGGCAAAATGTGATTTTAATTTTTCTGATGCTAGAATTAAAGATATTAAAAACTATTTTAAAAAAAATGAATCAGTTACTGCATTTAATTTAATATCTGATTATCTCGGCCAATTAAGATCTTTAAGAGATGCAATAAATAAAAAAGAACGATACGATACTATAAATAATTTATGGAAATGTATTCAATTGGTACGAAACAAACTTCCCAAAAATATTGTAGATTATCTTCGTTCTAACAATCTATTTTGTGAATAATATTTTAAAATTAAATATTATTTCTCCTTACATTTTTCGACATCTTCACATTCAAAACATCGTCCGTTATCTTTAAAATTTTTTATAAATTTTTCAACTTCAATATCATCATTGGCATAAATTTCACATGAATGTTTTGTTACACGATTCTGTATATTAGGTGCCAAGTAAGGCATGTATTTATATTTTTTAGACACGTCATGTATGTATTCGAAAGTAACAGTGTATTTTTTATTAATTGGATTTAATACATTTAAAAGTGTATCACAAAAGTTATACGTTATATTGTATAATCTTCTTGAACATCTGTTCATTTTTATTGTGTCTTCCAATAAAAATTATTTTCATTTTTCTTTACAAGATTTCTCCATATTACCACAATCCCAACATTGTTTCTCTCTTTTAAATTTATCAATATATTTCTGAACATCTTCGTATGAATCCATATAAAGTATGTGAGATAATTCCTCAGTGTAATGTGTTGTTGTAAAAGGCATAAATATAATTACTGGGTGCGTGGATATTAATCTATTTTCAGTAGTTTCTCGAGGGAAAGTAAGTCGATACGTATAAGTTATTTGAAATTTATCTTTCGTCGGATGAATATTAAAACATTGCCATAAACATTTCCTATACGTAATATCAATTAGCCTACGAGAACACCGAAATCTATCCATTTTTCTTTGGAGAAAAAGAAAAATGTTTTTCATTTTTGTTTACATTTATCCACAGTTCCACAATCATAACACCACTTATTTTTCTCATCTATAAATTTTTCCACTTCCTCATCTGACGAAGAGAATAATGTTGATGTGTATTCGTCATTATATTTAGTATATTCTACTTTTCGAGGAATACAAACAAAACCAAAATGTGCTCCAAAAACAGGATACATTTCTTGTTGCGTTTCACGTATTTTTAATGGAGTTTGAAGACGAGTATTTTCTTTGAAAAAGAAAATACATACTTAGATTGAAATATAGAAAATAAATCCGTGCATCTTCTATACGTTATATTTACTAAACGTTTAGAACAACGAGACATTTTTTCTTTCAATTCAAAGAAAAAATTATTTTCATTTTTATTCTACATAATCTTTAACAAACTCTCCAACAGATTTATTCATCTTTACTTTATATAATTTATTTTCTATTAAATACATTTTCTTCCTTCCATCTTTGATTATTGGATATTCTATATTCGTTATTGAAGATGTTTCGATAGTATTTTTAGCAATTATTTTGAGCTCATTTTCTGTTATTCCAAAATAATCATACACGTCTTTATCATTCCATATTTTATCAAGAGGTGGGAGAGGTATCCACATACATGTAGAATCACTTATATCTTGAGATTTTTTTCGCAAACTTAAATAAAAATTAGGTAATTTGCATCGTATATAACTTAGTAAAGATTCTGCTTCTTGTTGAGAATTAACAACAAACGATATATAACTTCCAGAGTGAACTTCATCTGGAAGAGCAATAAAAGAATTTCCAAATTCACCTTTTGAACCGTTTGCACGGGCAGTTACAACTTTATATTTTTTAACTTCTGAACGTTTTATAGAATTTTTATCAATATATTTTATGAATCCTTTACCTTGAGCTATATAACATTTAATAAATCCATCTTTCATTTCATTTGACAATCGGGTATCATTCGTTTCTATACCGTAGCAACGACCAGCATACAGCTTTGTAATTTTATCAAAATGTAAAATCTTTAACACTAATGAATGGTATTTACTTTCAAGAATAATATCAAATATTCCTAAATCAATATATGTATTATTATATAAACATAATCCAGTATAATCAGTATCAATCATAAAATAATTAACACCGCCTTCAATTTTAACAGATTTTCCAAATATTTCAGACGCATCTTTGAATGTAATCATATAAACTATATTTTTATTACGCAACATTGTTTCTCGAAATTCACCAAGACCTTTTCCTCCAGAGAGCCAACGACTTGGTGTAACAAATGATAATAACTTACAACATTCAATATGTTTTTCAATAAACGTGTGATATAGAGGTGATGCTCCAGAAGTTCCATTAAATTCTTTATTGTATGGAGGATTTCCTATACAAATGTCAAAGATATCTTTTTCGAATGTGTTATATATATTTATTTTTAAGGAATCTCCTTGGTATAAATTTAATTTATATTTTCCGTGAACGTTAAAAATCTGATAAATTATGAAACAATTTTTTTTGGATAATTCACTCATGTATAATTGTTTTTCTATAATATGTTTATGACGTTTAGATTCATTCGGAATTTTATTTTTTAATCCTTCATTCAGTTTATAAAAAATAGCTATTGGAAAATTTCCCATTCCAGCAGCAGGATCATACCATGTTAATTTTTCATTCTCCCATATATTTTCATTATATTTTTTTAGCCAATATGTTTCAATATCTTTTAGCATTTTTTCAATAAACCACATCGGTGTGAAAACTTCCCCAAATGAACGTTTCTCAATAGTCTGTGGAATCAAACATTTAGCAAGTAAATCGAGAAGAGCTGGAGAGTCTTCTAATAATGCTTTCAATGATAGTTTAATTTGTAGAGTTATATTAAATACTTCTGTTGTTTCATTAAAATTTTCTTCAATTAATTTCTTTATAAAGTTTATCAGGTTAAAACATTCTTTTTGCGGTATACCCTTCCATAATGTGGAAGAATACGAATTAAAAATATCTAACAATTCTGTGTTTCCTTTAATAGTATTTATCATTTTAATAAGGTCGCTGTGTTCGTTTGACATATTTAAAACACAAATAAAAGGAATAATAACAGGAAGAACTTCTTTGGTAAAATTTATATTTTTGATTCTTTGTTCATCTTCTTCAATTTCTTCTGTAGAAGAACGACTACTGCCTGATGGTAATTTTTGTTCATCATCGGATTCATTTAATAAAACACCAAGTCTTATTGAATTAGTAGATAATTGCCCGATAAAATATTCATTTATTTTTTTCTGCGTATCAGAATCAAAGTCGACGCATTTATTTTTTAATTTATTGATTAAACATTCAACTGTATGAAGAGGATTTGTCAGCCATGTTGCTATTATTCGTTGCATAAGCTCTTCAGAATTTATTATCTTAGAATCAAGCATGTCTTTATCAATATTAATTAAATTATTTGAAGTAACATATTCAATAGTATTTTTAAAATTCATGTCTGGTTTTAACATAGAACATGTGTATAAAACACGATGAATATTAAAATCAACAACAATTCCATATTCTTTCCCTTTTGATTCTGTCATGCATCGAAACATTTGTTGAACAACTTTATCCATTGATGTGCAATCGTGCATAAGCATTACAGTATTGCATTCTTCAATAGTAATTCCTAAACTAATCATATTTCCCGCTAAGAGAATTAATCCATCCTTATCTTCTTCTTTTGCAGCAGAAATTAGAGAATCGATATGAGTTTTAATATCTGTTACATTGTCCTTCTCTGTTCGATTGATACATTCGATTGAATATTTAGAAAGAATCTTGTTTGATAACATAAGCTGTTTTAAATTTTTTGAAACAGTTGCAATATTATTTGATGGGAGGAACCATATTTGAACATATCCTTTTGTAGGAATTTTAGAAATACGTCCAAAAATTGATAAATCACCTTTAGGATAATCTTTCTCTTTTTCAGAACCAGATATGTAACGAAGAAATTCCTTTACAATATTTTTATGTATGAATTCTCCATTATTATTTATAGAAAATAATGTTGAAAATCCGAAACCATAAACAGAATTATTAAGATTGATAGAAGAGCGAATTTGTTTATAATGTTCGGGAGTAAACATTGTTGTCATTAAACATAGAGAAGGCATTTTTTTGTAAATATTAGAAATATCTTCGAGAGTATAACCACTTGTTATAAAATATTCGATATATTTATCTATATTAGGATGTTTTTGTCGTAATATAGATAAATCATCTGAAGATAAAGTTTTACAAAGTTTTTCGTCTTCAATATCCCATAGAAATTTACAATCATCTGGGATATTATATGTTGCCAGTGGTTTAGAATACGTAGCTGTAAGATATATTTTTTGCGTTGTCGGACATGAATATATGGATAATATATCTTGAGATAATGGTGTAGTTCCTCCATTATGTGTTTCATCAAAGAATATAACATCAAAATTTAAATCTTTTAATTTTTCTAACGATTTTTCATGTAGATAGTTTTCTATAAACTGTTTTGAACATATTATTATATTGTTTTCTTTAGAAACAAACTCTTCTAGAGATGTTTTATCCGTTACATGATATATATTAAAATTATGCAATTGTTGACAGTTATTAAAAATATCAAGATATTGTTCACTTGTTTCTGAAGGATTAGGAGTTATAACTAATATGTTTCCACGTTTAAATTTTGCACAATAACCAGCCATCATATAAGATTTTCCAGAACGGCATTTTTGTCCCCAACAACATGAGGATGATGGATTTTTTATTTTTTGAAAATATGTTTCTTCGATGGTCATATGCTGATGTAGATGTAAAAATAATTGAGCTTTAGGAGTAGAAAGCGTTTCTTTCCAATTAGGCGTTTGCGAAACATATTGCTTCAGTTTAAGAAACCCTTTGCGTAAATCTGAAATATCTAATACAGATTCAGGAGTTATGTGTTTTGTGATTCGCCTACTTGATGTGTTAGAATTTTTTGCTTTATTTAAAACTTCTTGAGCATTTTTTACACAAAGACCAATTTGATATTCTTTATATTCAGAATGTTTGTGTGATGTTACAGATACAATTTCATCTATTCCATATTCATCTATAGAATGAACACTATTATAATATTTACACGAAAATAAAATAAATCTGTTATTTTTTTTCAATACAATATCAGCTGCTCCAGAACTTTTAGAATTAAACAGTTTTTGACTAAGAAATTTTTTAAACGATAAAGGTTTTAATCCTCCATTATTAAAATTACCATATAAAATTTTGTAATTTTGAAATTTATCGATGCAATGAAACATCAACACAACTTTGTATAATGATTCAAAAATCTGACCAGCTTCACCACTATAACTAATACATTCATCTATAATTTCTTGTTCGTTATTCTTAAGAATAATATAATTAATAAAATCTTCGTTGGTCATATCGGAAAATTTCATTTTTAATTTAAACAGAGATGTGTTTATCTTACATTTAATTAAAAATATTTTTTCATTTTAGAAAAATATTTTTCATGTTATATTATATTTCTCGATAAATTTATCTTTTGTTATAATCTTAATATTAAGTGACTGAGCTTTTACAGCTTTCGATGATGTAAGCTCACTATCATTCTTAACAACTAAAATAGTTGTGTTTCCAGATACAGATGACATTACTTTTCCACCTTTTCTCTCTATTTTTTCTTGCAGAACAGCATCACGAAACCCGCTAAACACCACTTTTTCTCCTTCCAATCCTCCTTCTACTTCTTCTTTTTGATATGATAAAGCTTCTTTAGACATGTAAGGAGAGAGAGCTATAATCAGTCTATCAGCATATTTAATATTCTGAACAATCTTATCCGTTATCTCTTCTCCAAACCCTCTTATATTCATTATTCTATCATGCAATTCATATTTCGTCATCTCTTTGTAATCTTCAAGAATTGTTGGGAAATTATCAAAAAGCTCTTTTACACGTTTTCTTCCAACAGCAAATCCGAAAATAGCACAGCTTCCTAGAATCGTTGGAATATCAGCTTTCTTCATCCCTTCTCTTATGTTATTGTAAATTCGTTTTGCAGATTTTTCTTGAAATTTTGGAACAGAGAGAATGTCTTCATACGAAGCAGAAACAATTTTTATCAATGTATCGAATTCTGATTCATATAAAGCTCGGACAGTCTCTTCTGAAACGAAAAGGATTCCCATTTTCTGAAAGAATGTAGCAAGAAGTTTAATACATGAATCAGATGTATCTTCGGCCAACGATAATATATTAACACGTGTTTTATCCCATTTCCATTCCCCTTCAGGGGGCATATCAGGTGATGTCGATTTTACTACAGAAACAATAAAAGGGATTACTTGTTTTGACCTCGTTATTTTAATAACAGCTCCTTTTCCAATAGAATTATCAAAAATATATTTTGCGTTGTGTCCTGTTGCTCTTGAAATTGTTGTACCATCTATATCAACAGGTTCAATAATAACGACAGGTTTAAGTTGCAAATGCTTTGACACGTTCCATTCAACGCGTTTAACTGTTGTTTCAAGAACGTTCTCATCAATTAACATTTTAAATGCGAGAAGATAATCAGGGTTCCCTTCTGTGTTCCTTGTATATTCTTGATTAGGTTGAACAATAATTCCATCAATTTCAAATTCTGATTCCTCTTTTCTCTGAATAAAAAGTTCAGCAAGTTTAGAAAGAGAGAGTGCTTCGCGCTCTGTATGATAAACAGTGCGAAATCCGTTTTTTTCAAGAATAGAAAACGCTTCTTTCGGAGGGAGCTGAGAATGTGGAGAATCCACATTCTCCTCCACAGCTTTAGAAATCAATTCATATGCAATAAACTGAATATCATCTGTTCCTTTGCGAAGAGTTTTACTTCCTAATAATCCGGCTACCATGTTTCGGGCATTCTTATACGTTTTTGAATGTTTTTCAGCAAAATCTTTTTTTGAAATAATAAGCTCTCCTCGAACAAACATTGATTTTTTTAATTTCGGTAGATGTTGTATATGCGCAACAAGAGAAGATAAATCACTTCCTTCATCTCCATCTCCACGAGAATAGAGACGAGGCGAAGTATCGCCTCCCCCAGTATATTCTACAAGACATGATACACCATCTAGTTTATCTGAACATATGAAAAATTTTGTTTCTGAATATTTTCCCTTCCATCTCTCCCATTCTTTCTGTTCTTCAGGAGTTATTTTGTTTGCACTCCCCATCCAAAAAGGGAGAGAAATTTTTGGAGGACGCCCTTCTCCTTCTCTAATCTGTGCACCAATTTTTTTGTATCCTGTTTTTGCTAATACATCAGCAAGAACATCATATTTAGCATCTGAAAAAAGAGGAGTGTCCGTGTTATAATACGCATCTTTTGCGACATCAGCAATCTGAATTAGAACAGACGGAGAAAGAGTATCTAAATATTCTTTTAGAGAATCAAGATTTGATAATTCATTGATTCTCTTGATATGCTCCATTTTTTCCTTTCTTTCTGAAAAGAAAAATTATTCATTTTCTATTTAACATTAGGGTTTGTTGAAGATGAGAATTCTCTGTATAATAAAATTAGAACAAGAATAACCAAAACTATTATAACACATATAACAGCAATAGATTGATTTCTCGATAAACCATTCCATTTTCTCTTAATAATGTTAACCCAAGAATTTGAATCATCTCCACCTGAAGATGGGGATGGTGGAGTGGGTGTAGGGGGTGTCGGATTAGGTGTTGGAGAGGGTGTTGGAGAGGGAGGTGTCGGATTAGGAGACGGGGAAGGGGGTGTTGGGGAAGGATTTACAAACGTGCAATTATTCGTTCCATCATAAATAATAGTTCCATTAATTGTTCCATCATTATTTATCTTGTTTTCAAT
>JACCDI011576702.1_pt1 | contig 10386 bp, 8 predicted proteins | sample 7442791 | NCBI WGS metagenome assembly JACCDI01 (sample SAMN15323434, study PRJNA562643) | freshwater metagenome | isolation source: river surface water | place: USA:Blue River Watershed | collected 2017-08-15
TGCCGAGCTGACTGTGCTTCTGGCAGATGGTGTAGCCGCCGCCCCGGTGCCCACCGCCGCGCTCTTCGCAAACCCACCTTCGGCGCTGCGCGATTATCTCGGGGCCTAAAGCAAAACCCCCGCCACGAAGGACGGGGGCTTCAGCGTCTCATATCTCAGACGACTCAGGCGTGCTTCTTGCCTTTGACGCCCGCCCGAAGCCGCTTGTTCGTCAGGTACAAAAGCGAGGTGAGCAGCACGAGGAAGATCACCGCCACAAAGCCCGTCTGCTTGCGCGCCATCATATGCGGCTCGGCAGCCCACATCAGGAACGCGGCCACATCCTCGGACATCTGCGACAGCGTTGCAGGCGTGCCATCGGCATAGGCCACTTGGTCATCCGACAAGGGCGGCGGCATCGAAATCCAGCCACCCGCAAAGGCGTGGTTCTCATAAAAGACGGTGCCAGCTTCTTCCTTTTCCTCACCGGTGTAGCCGGTCAGGATCGAGTAGATGTGCTCAGCCCCGCCCATGCCGCGGAACAACTGGTTCATACCGGTGCCATAAGGACCGCTGAACCCGGCCCGCGCCTTGGCCATCATCGACAGGTCAGGCGCACCGGCCCCGGTGTTTTCCGGGAAGTTATCGCTGTCCTTGGCCTCACGCTCTTCACCGGTCTCTTTGTCGATAACCAAGAAATTCTTGGCATAGGCACGAACCTGATCGGCTGGCAGATGCGGACCGCCCTCATCCGCAAGGGTGCGGATGGGGACATATTTCAGGCCATGGCAGCCCGAGCATGACTCGGTGAACACCTGAAGGCCCCGCTGCAACTGCAACTGGTCAAAGGTGCCGAACGGACCTTCAAAGCTGAAGTCGATATCCTCGGTGTAGGTTGCACCGCCCGCGGCCATGGCCGCGCCCGAGGACAAGACCAGTGCAGAGACGGCGCTGATTGCGATTTTGCGAAACATCTTGGTCAGTTCCTTTCCGTCACTCACTCGGCCGCGCCGGGATAGTGGGCGTTGAAATCTTCCTCGATCGTCGCCGGGATCGGCAGCGGCTTTTCAAGCACACCCAGAAGCGGCAGGATCACGAGGAAATAGGCGAACCAGTAGGCTGAGGCGATCAGCGAGATCGTGGCATATGGCTCTTCGGCCGGCATGGCGCCAACCCACATCAGCACGACAAAGTCGATGACCAACAGCCAGAACCAAGCCTTGAACTTGGGACGATAGCGGCCCGAGCGCACCGACGAGGTGTCCAGCCACGGCACGATCGCCATGACGGCAATTGCACCGAACATCGCCAGCACGCCAAAGAACTTGGCGTCAACGATGCCGAAGGTCAGCCATTCCACCGCGATCACCACCCAAACGTCGGCGGTAAAGGCGCGCAGAATTGCGTAGAACGGCAGGAAGTACCATTCCGGCACAATATGAGCAGGCGTCGCCAGCGCGTTTGCTTCGATGTAGTTGTCGGGGTGACCCAGATAGTTGGGCATAAAGCCGACAACTGCAAAGAAGATCACAAGGATGAGGGCCAGCGCGACCAGATCTTTGACCACGTAATAGGGCCAGAACGGTACGGTATCTTTCGCGGCTTCCTCCTTGGACCCACGACGGACGTCAACACCCGTGGGGTTGTTGTTGCCGGTGGTGTGGAAAGCCCAGATGTGAACAGCCACCAAGGCAGCAATCACGAAGGGCAAGAGGTAATGCAGCGAGAAGAAGCGGTTCAGCGTGGCATTGTCCACGGCCGGTCCGCCCAACAGCCATTCCTGAATGACCGGGCCAATGCCGGGGATCGCACCGAACAGACCGGTGATCACCGTGGCACCCCAGAAAGACATCTGGCCCCAAGGCAGAACGTAACCCATAAACGCGGTCGCCATCATCAGAATGTAGATCACAATACCGATGATCCACGTCACCTCACGCGGGGCTTTGTAGCTGCCATAGTAGAGGCCGCGGAAGATGTGCAGGTAGACCGCAAAGAAGAACAGCGACGCGCCGTTCATGTGCAAATAGCGGATCATGTGACCGCCGTTCACGTTGCGCATAATGTGGTCGATCGAGGAGAAGGCCATGTCGACATGCGGGGTGTAATGCATGACCAGCACGATGCCGGGGATGATTTGCAGCGCAAGGCAAAACGTTAGAACGATGCCCCAAATCCACATCCAATTCAGGTTCTTGGGGGTTGGGAATGTCAACGTGTCATAGGCCAGGCCGACAATCGGCAGGCGCGTGTGCAGCCAGGTCTGAAAGCCCGGCTTGGGTTCATAATGGTCGTGCGGAATTCCGGCCATTTGGTGTGCTCCTTAGCCCAGCTTGATTGTGGATTCGTCTTCGAACGCGGCAACCGGAACGTTCAGGTTGCGCGGGGCTGGCCCTTTGCGGATCCGGCCAGCGGTATCGTAGTGCGACCCGTGGCAGGGGCAGAACCAGCCGCCGAAATCGCCCGAGGCATTGCCGATCGGCACGCAGCCCAAGTGGGTGCAAACGCCGATCATCACCAGCCATTCGCCTGCTTCGTCCAACGTGCGGTTGGCGTCGCTGGCGTCAGCTTCGGGCTTGTTGGCGTTTTCGGACCGTGCGTCCATGAGATCTGTCAGCGCCACGGCGCGGGCGGCCTCAATTTCTTCGGGGCTGCGGCGGCGGATGAACACCGGCTTGCCGCGCCATTTCACGGTCAGTTGCGTGCCAACCTCGACACCTGAGACATCGACGAAAATCGATGCCAAGGCGCGGGTATCAGCCGAGGGGTTCATCTGATTGACCAGCGGCCAAACCGCTGCGCCAGTGGCAACAGCGCCGGCACCGGCGGTTGCGTAATACAGGAAATCCCTGCGGGTGCCTGCGTCATTCTCTGCGTGGGACACGAGATCTTCTCCCTTCCAAGGCCGCCGGGCGCGACCCATATACCGATGCGGCCGCAGTTTCCCGCAGCCTCGCCGGGCGGGTTGTAGACAAGGATTTTTCCGCCGTCCAGCGGTCAAAGGAGCGCAGGGGGGGCTGTTTTTCGCTTTTGTTGCCCGGCAGGGCTTGCAAAATCGTCCAGCGCGCCCAAAGGCCACTTAGGCTGGGCGCGTTGAAACCATGGAGGCGCGCGCCGAAAACTCTTGTTCCCAAGCTGCCAGCCGTGGCCGATCCTGCCGCCAATGCCGCTCGGCATGGCGGAAATCCAGATAGCTGAGCGCCACGGCCACTGCGACATGGGCCATGGTCAGACGCCCCTCCAAGAGCACCATGCCCCGGGCCTCAATCGCATCGAGCGCCCGGGCGACCTTGGCCCATTGGCCTTCAACCCAAGGGGCAAAGCGCAGCGCCTCGGGGCGCAGACGCGTCTCATAGACCATCAAAAGCGCAGCCTCGAGCATGCCATCCGCCGTCGCCTCCAGCGTCAACACCGGCCAAAGGTCAGATCCGGCCGGGTACAGCCCCGCGCCCGACACATGGTCCAGATAGCGGCAGATCACCCGGCTGTCATAGAGGGCAGGGCCACCATCATCCGGGATCAGTGCAGGGATCTTGCCCAAGGGGTTCTGGTCCAAGGGCATAGAGCCCGGGTCCAGCGGGCTGCCCGCCACCGTCTGCACCTGCACTTGGTCAGCCAGACCCGATTCGTGGATCAGAACCATGACCTTGCGGCCAAAGGGCGTGGTCGGAGAGGTGAAAAGCTGCATGGTGGCCTCGCGCATGATCTGCCCGCAGACAATCCCGGCGGGGCGGCCCCGTCAAGCCGGGTCGCGCGCGCCTTGGCCACCGCCCTCAATCAGGCGACGCAGATGATCGGCCAAAACCTCGACATTGCCGGGATGCAAGATCGACAGATGGGTGCCGGGCAAGTCATGCAACGTCATCCCCCCCCGTGCGACCGAGGCCCATCCCAACCCAGTCGCCAGCGCCTCTGGGCTGTCCCAGAAACTGTGATCGGCGCGAAACACCGTGAGCGGCCCATCATAGGGTTTGGGCTGATAAAACTCGACCGCGCAGACATTGGCGGCAATCAGATTGTGCGCGTTCACCTGATCCGGTGCTGACCGCAAGGCCTCGCGCCGCTCGCGGTAACGATCCAGCCGGTTTTTCAGAACCCGGCCAAAATGCCCGACACCGTGCTGGCGCACCTGTTGGAGATGGGCGTGCAGTTTGTGGCGACCGGCCAGAGCGGGTCGACCATCGGGGCCCATCGCGTCCAATACCGCCAAAACCCGCACCTCACGCCCAGCGGCGTGCAGCAACTGCGCCAGCTCATAGGCGAAATACGCAGCCATAGACACGGCCCCCAGCCCGACGGGGCCTGTCGGGAAATAGGTCTGGATCTCTTCAAAATAGATGCGCGCCGTGCGTTCAACATTAATGTCGTCCAGATTGCGCGGCATGCCGACCGAGAGGCCAAACACCGGCTGATCGGGGCCCAGCGCAGCTGCGAGCGGGCGGAATAGATCTTCGTTTCGTCCCAGAACATGAATGGCAAAGAAAGGGGGCTTCGATCCCTCAGGCTGGATCGCGATGGTATAGCGCGGCGCGGTCACCCCGCTTTGCAGCATCTCGGCCAAGGCCGCAGCGCTGCCATGATGATGCAGATTTGCGGTCAACAACGCATGTCCCGTGCGCTGTTCGATCAGGCTGACCAACCGCAGCGCCAAAAGCGAATCGCCCCCCAGATCGCTGAACAGCGCGTCGGGTGGCACATGGGCGCGCTCCAACACCTCGGCCATGCAGGCCGCGATCACACGCGTTAATGGGTCGACAACCCGGCTGGTCGCCATCGTGCCACGCGCGGCCTCGGCGCGCGGCATCGGCAAGGCGCGGCGGTCGATCTTGCCATTGGCCCCAACCGGAAGGCTCTCAACGCCAATCACCAGCGGCACCATTGCGCGCGGCAGTTTGCGCCCAGCCGCAGCGGTGATGTCGTCAGCCGACAGACACGGCTCTGCCACCACCCAAGCCACCAGCCGCGGGGCGGGTTCGTGCAGCACCGCGACATGCGCCGCGCGCACGCCGGGCAGAGCGGCCACCTGCCGCTCTACCTGATACAGATCGATACGCTGGCCGCGCAGTTTGATCTGGCGGTCGCGGCGGCCCAAGAACTCCAATTGCCCAGCCGCCCGCCACCGCGCCTGATCGCCAGTGCAGTAGATCCTCCCCCCCGGCACCCAAGGGTCTGGCTGAAATGCCTGTGCCTCGGCCAAATCGCCGAGATACCCGCCAGTGACCGCAGGTCCACCAATCCACAACATCCCCGTGCCGCCCATCGGAGTCAGACTGCCGTCACAGGCGCGCAGTACCGTGCGAGCATGAGCCAATGGGCGCCCAATCGGCACCTCGCCCAGATCATCCGGCAAGGGCTGACTGGGCATGACCGCAAAGGCCGTCGCGGTGATCGTGGTCTCGGTTGGGCCATAGCCGTTCATCCAAGCCACATCCGGCGCAACCTCGCGCCAGCGGCGGAGCGCTTGGGGATTAATCCGCTCACTCCCCGCAATGACGAGCCGCAGCGCAGGCGCGAACCGCGCGCCAGTCTGGGCCATCTCCTCCACAAGCACATGCCAGAAACTCGCCGGCAGGTTGGCCACCGTGACCGCCTCTCGCGCCATAAAGGCGACAAAGGCGCGAACCGATTCCGCCGCAGCCTCATCGCGCACCACCACAGTGGCCCCGGCCAGAAGCGTTGGGAAAATCTCTTCCAACGCCACGTCAAAGCCTAACCCGGCAAAATGCAAAACCCGGTCCGACGGCTGTAGCCCGAAGGCCGCGATCGTCGCGGACCCATGCGCCGAAAGCGCTCCACACAGCCCCCGCACCCCCTTGGGTGCGCCGGTCGACCCCGAGGTGAACACCACATACGCCAAGCGATCCGCGTCAGGGGCCGGGCGATCCGGCGGCACCTGCTGCTGATCCGCGAGATCAGGGGCCAGAACCAGCGACGCGCCAAGCGCCTCCGCGCGGTCGCTGACCAGCACGCGGGCGCCAGCTTGGGCCACCAGATCCGCCAGCCAACTGTCCGGCAGATCGGGGTCCAGCGGCAAAAAGGCTGCACCCAGCTTGAGCACCGCCAAAAGCGCGGTCACATGACCCGCCCCCCGCGGCATTTTGACCCCGACAACATCCCCCGGGGCGACACCAGCTGACTGCAAACGAGCAGCAAGGGCATTGGCGGCTAGGTCCAGCGCCCGATAGCTGAACACCCGCCCCACGGCAGGCTCGATCACCGCCGGGGCCTCCGGGCGCGTTGCCGCCACCGCCTCAAAACGGCTGGCAACACAGGGGGGTGCATCGCACAGCGCTGTGTCTGGCTGCCCCAACTTCAAAAGCACTGCGGTTTCGGATGTGGACAGCATGTCAACCTTGCCCAAGGGCGTTGCCGCATTAGCCTTGGCCATCTCATCCAACAGCCGCACAACCTGCGCCAAGAGCGCCGCCGCCATCTCCGGCGCGATACGCGCGGGATCATGTTCGATCACGATCTGCATTTCGGCATCATCGGCCACCGACAAGGTGGCCGCCGCCGTGCCCTCCTCGACCAGCCGCACCGACCAATCCGCCCACTCACCCCCAAGGCCCCGCATCCGCGCCTCAAGCGAGCTATGGGCATGCATGACGATCGTGTCGAACAACAGCGCCTCGCCCGAAAGCCCCGCCCAGCGCCGAACCTCGGTCAGGCTGGCATGGGCATGGGGGCGCATCTCCAGTGTCAGCGCGCGCAATCGCGCCAGAACGTCCCCAAGGCTGTCCTTCCCCTGCAACCGCAACCGCAGCGGCAAGGTGGAAATCAAACACCCCACAGTCCGGTCAAGCCCCGGCATCAACCTGCGACCGGAGTCCACCAAGCCAAAGCACACCTCTTCTTGCCCCGTCCAGCGCGCCAGAACCATGGCCCAAGCCGCTTGAACCGCGTTCAGGGGCGTTGCCCCCATAGCCCTAACCCAGTCCCGAAGGGTCACCGATTGGGCCAAAGACAGAGATGCCGCCTGTATAGCCATACGACCCGAGAGATCACCGCCCAACCGGGCCAAGGGTGCCGCGTCCGCCCCATCGGCAAACATCCGGGCAAAAAACGCCTCAGCCGCTGTCTTGTCGGTCTGGCGCACCTCGGCCGAAAACTTAGCAAAACTTTGTCCCTGATCGGGCGGCAACAGCTGCCCGCCCAAAAGGATCCCCAACTCTTCGAGCACAATCGCCATCGACGTCCCGTCGATAAGCGCATGATGAATGGTCCAGACCATGACCGCCCGTGAAGGGCTAAGCCGCAAGAGACTGATCCGCCACCCGGGCCGTGCCTGCACATCCACGCCCGTAAGCCGGTCCTGTGACAAAAAGGCCCGTAGCGCAGCCGTCTGACCCTCAGGCGACAGATCGGACAGATCCTGCTCCGCTAGGACAAGATCAGGCTCGGGCAGAACCTGCTGCGCCACACCGCCCTGCGCATCCGGCACCAAGCGCATTCGCAACGCATCATGCCGCGCGGCCAAGGCCAGCCACGCCGCGCGCATCGGCCCTGCCGCAAACTGTGGCAAGGTCCCGTCCACCACAATCTGCTCCAGATTGGCCCAAGGTCGCCCGGCCAGCGTGCTTTCCAAAAGCAAGCCCTGCTGCATCGCCGTCGCAGGGCCGACCCCACGAACCGTTTGTCGCGTCACACCAGACACTGACCGATGACCCCTACCCACGTTCCCGCCCAAACGCCCTTAAGCCGAGCTTGGCCCCAATTGCCGCGACACTGGCATTGAAGGCGGTCAATCCTGTGGCGCATGGCGGGCGATTTCAAGACAAATGCCGCAGACCCAAGGCATTCGGCTGCGACAAAACTTTGCGGGTGAGAAGCCTTCGCTTTTTCCAATCCACACGCTAGATGGTGCGCAAAGAGGGACATATGATGCTCAACGATCCGCTGTTTATCGTCGCCGCCATCGCCAGCCTTGTCGTTCTGGTCATCTTGATGATCGGCATCGGTGGCTTTGCCAAAGGCGGCGAGTTCAATCGCAAGCACGCCAACCGCGTGATGCGCTGGCGCATTGGCGCGCAGTTCGTCGCGGTGATCCTGATCGTGTCCTTCGCCTATTTGCGCAGCCGGGGAGGCAACTGATGGTCGTTCTGTCGAAAATCTACACGAAAACCGGAGATGCGGGCGAAACCGCGCTTGGCAACGGCGCGCGTGTCGCCAAACACTCTACCCGCGTGTCGGCCTATGGCACGGTGGATGAAACCAACGCGACCGTGGGTCTGGCCCGCCAGCATGCGACTGGTGACATGGATGCGGCCCTCGCCCGCATCTCGAACGACCTCTTCGATCTGGGTGCCGATCTGTGCACGCCGGACATGCACATGGATGCCACCCTGTCCTATACCCCGCTGCGCATGATTTCGGGCCAAGTCGACCGGCTGGAGCGTGAGATCGACGCGATGAATGACAAGCTGACCCCGCTGCGCAGCTTTATCCTGCCCGGCGGCAGTGCGCTTGCCGCGCATCTGCACCTGTGCCGCACCGTTTGCCGCCGCGCTGAGCGGTTGGTGGTGGAGCTTGCGACCATGGAAGAGGTGAATAACGACGCGGTGAAATACCTCAACCGCCTGTCGGATTGGTTCTTCGTCGCTGGCCGTATTGCCAACAACGATGGCAAGGATGACGTGCTCTGGGTGCCCGGCCTCACCCGCTGATCGGCTTTACCGCTCAATACGCGGCGTCTCGTCGCCCTTTCCTGTCGCATTTGCACTGTTGTCTGTGTCCGGGAATCGGTATTAGCCCATGCAAGAGCTTGAATTGGCCCTAAGGGCCGCTGTTGGGAGATTCTGCCGATGAAGGTCCTCGTGCCTGTCAAACGTGTGATCGACTACAACGTGAAGGTTCGCGTGAAGGCGGACGGTTCCGGTGTTGATCTTGCGAACGTGAAAATGTCGATGAACCCCTTTGACGAGATTGCCGTCGAAGAGGCGATCCGCCTGAAGGAAAAGGGCATCGCGACCGAGGTGGTCGTGGTGTCGATTGGCGTAAAGCAGGCGCAGGAAACCCTGCGCACCGCGCTCGCCATGGGTGCGGATCGCGCCATCCTGATCGAGGCCACCGCCGATGTTCAGACCGATATCGAGCCTTTGGCTGTGGCCAAGCTCTTGGCCGCAGTCGTCAAGGAAGAGGCCCCCGGCATCGTCCTGTGCGGCAAGCAGGCCATCGACAATGACATGAACGCCACTGGCCAGATGCTGGCGGCCCTTTTGGGCTGGTCGCAGGCCACCTTCGTGTCGGAACTCGCGATCGACGGCGACAAGGCTGTGGTGACCCGTGAAGTCGACGGCGGTCTGCAGTCGATCTCGGTCGCCATGCCGACCATCGTGACGGTCGATCTGCGTCTGAACGAGCCGCGCTATGCGTCGTTGCCGAACATCATGAAAGCCAAGGCCAAACCCTTGGCCACCAAGACCCCGGCAGATTACGGCGTTGACGTCGCGCCGCGTCTGACTGTGGTCAAGACCACCGAACCCGCAGGCCGCAAGGCTGGCGTCAAGGTTGGCTCGGTGGAAGAGCTGATTGCAAAACTCAAAGACGAAGCAGGGGTGATCTGATGGCCGTTCTTCTTCTTGCCGATGTGAATGGCGACCAACTGGCGACCGACGCGGTGGCCAAAGCGCTGACCGGTGTTAAGGGTCTGGGCGAAGTGCATCTTCTGGTCGCTGGTCCGGCTTCGGCTGCGGCTGAGGCGGCCAAGCTGGAAGGTGCCTCCAAGGTGCTGCACGCCGAAGACGCGGGCCACGGCCTTGCCGAATCGCTGGCCGATCTGGTGGTCGGTCTGGCCGGTGGCTACAGCCACATCGCCGCACCTGCGACGGCGTTCTCGAAAAACGTGCTGCCCCGCGTGGCTGCCCTTCTGGACGTGATGGTGCTGTCGGACGTCACCGCTGTGATCGACGGCGACACCTTTGAACGTCCGATCTATGCCGGCAACGCGATCCAGACCGTGAAATCGGCTGACCCGAAGAAAGTCTTCACCGTGCGCACCGCAGCTTTCGCAGCGGCGGGCATGGGTGGCTCGGCATCGGTTGAGACGGTTGCGCCGAAAGCCTCGGCTCTGTCGACTTGGGTCGAAGACCGCGTCGCCGCCTCTGACCGGCCTGAGCTGACCTCGGCCAAGGTCGTGGTGTCGGGTGGCCGCGGCGTCGGCTCGAAGGAATCCTTCGATCTGATCGAAGGTCTGGCTGACAAGCTGGGTGCCGCCGTTGGTGCCTCGCGCGCCGCTGTGGACTCTGGCTATGCCCCGAACGACTGGCAGGTTGGCCAGACCGGCAAAGTCGTCGCGCCGCAGCTTTACGTCGCCGTCGGCATCTCGGGCGCGATCCAGCACCTTGCGGGGATGAAGGATTCCAAGATCATCGTTGCGATCAACAAAGACGAAGAAGCGCCGATCTTCCA